>Ga0172378_10001688_pt1 | contig 20521 bp, 11 predicted proteins | sample GrowelOW332metaG_FD_119755 | JGI IMG/M metagenome (GOLD analysis project Ga0172378, IMG submission 119755) | Groundwater microbial communities from an aquifer near a municipal landfill in Southern Ontario, Canada - Pumphouse #3_1 metaG | ecosystem: Environmental > Aquatic > Deep subsurface >... | reverse complement strand
TTATCTGTCGTCAAACGCGGATAAGTGGCAGTAGCTTTCGTGCTTTCTGTCCAACGATCGCGTGCTATCGCAGAATACTTACTATCTCCGGATATCCAGTAATAAGAGCTGTTCTTTACACCATAAGCACCAAAGTTACCCGTACCTAAAGCGAACAACGTGAAGTTATTCCATTTAGCAGTAAAATTAACTCCCAATGTAAAAGGAGCACCATACCATCCTCCTTTACCCAAGTAAATTTCATCATTACTGTCAATCACATTATCGTTATTTTGATCAACATATTTAATATCACCCGGTCTTACCGTACTGCCTAATTTTTGTTCCGGAGAATTCTTTATTTCCTCCTCGTTTTGAAACAAGCCGTCACTTTTTAACCCCCAAATACCATCTATAGGACGTCCTTTACGTTTTCTATAATCATTATGGATCTCATCACGCTTAGTCGCTTTGGTATCATAATAAGTACCAGCTACACCCAGTGTCATGTCTACTTTCCCAAAACGTTTATTCAAATTTATATTAAAATCAAAACCAATACGTTTATTATTATTATAGTTCAAATAAGGCACAAACGATGCTGCAGGATATCCTGTAGCCAAATAATCTGGATAAAATGTAGGATTGGTAATAAGATATCCTTCCATTGAATTTATAAAGAAGGAAGCATCTACAGTGAGCAACCTTTTCCATAAAGATGCTTTCAAGTTAGCAGAAAATTCTTTGCGCTTAATAAAGCTCAAATCTTTGTTCCCACCACGTAAAGGAATAGTATACTTACCGGATGAACCGTCATACCACCCATAACCATCATTTTGAGACCAAACAGCTTCATACAAATAAAATTCTTTCTTGTCATCGCCTGAGCCGGTAACAAGATCAATGTCTTGATGTAAAATACTGCCCGAGACACTCACCATTAAATCATCCACTATCGGAGAATCAGCGAGAAAACCCTCTTTGCTTAATCTCCAACCCAAAGTCAACGCTGGAGATAAAGCGTTACGATGACCTTCAGCCAATTTTGCAGAATGAATCATTGCTGAACTAAAATCGACATAATATTTGTTCTGATAATTGTAACCTAACTGAAGAGCTAAATTCGCATTGCAGATACGGTGATACTGTGCCGACAAAGTCTGTTGATAACCAGCTGCTATTAACATTGCCGAAACGTGATGAACCTTATTAAAAGTGTTTTCATAATTAAACTGGCCGGAAAAGGCAATCGTCTGCTTATCTTTACTATTACTCACATTTTGCGTACCCGGTTTTTCATCATTATTTTCTTTTTTCAAGGATACAATCACATCCCGACCATTGTAATTAGACCATGTAGGAGTGTAAATAGCATACTTATTATCAAATGAAGTGGTATACGAAGTTGCATAGTCTACTGCAAACTTGGTATGAAAAGTCAATCCTTTCAATACTTTATCCAATTTAACATCAACACCTGTGTCAAACTGGAATTGACGGCTTGTCCACTTACTACTGCCTGCAGAATAATAATCTCCCAAAATATTAGTCTGATCAATTTGGGTTCCACTTAAAAAATAGTTGCCATCAATAATGTTATTGGAATTATTTATCAAATCCCAAGCTGCGGTTGCATTCGGATCAATATAGCTCAAAGGAATAAGAGGAGCTGCATTTTCAGGCCGGTTTGGTCTGGCAGTTGCCGCTTTATCCCAGTAATCACCTTTAGCACTCTTTGAATCATAAAAAGTAGCATTAGCATCAATATAAGCACTAATGGAATTATTGATTGTCACATCCACATTACCTCTCATATTGAGACGATTGATATTGTTCTTTTTCGCCTCACCGAACTTAAAAAAGTCACCCTGACGGTAATAACCTACATTACTATAAAAGCGTGCACGTTTACTACCTCCAGTAATTTCCGCGGTAATATCAGAACGATTGTAGGCTTTTTTAATGTAATCAGAAGAATAATAATTGATATTAGGATAGCGATATGGATTCTGACCAGAAGCATGGTTATAAATTTGTTCGGAAGTATACGCAATATCCTTTCCGTCATTTAAACGAGCCTCATTATAGAGAGTCATATATTCCGCTGAGCCTAAATACTCAGGAAATCTCTTAGCCACGTGGAAACCCGTATTGGCTCTGACGCTAACCTTTAGCCCTTCAATAGTCCCACGCTTCGTTGTTATCAGCACAGCTCCCTTTACAGCTTTGCTACCATAAAGAACAACAGCTTGAGCACCTTTTAAAAAGGTGATTTGTGCAATTTCAGAAGGCTGTACATTTGTAACATCACGAGGAATACCATCAACTAAAACCAAATATCCGGCATTATCTCCATCCATACCCCATAGGGAATTGCCAGTCCAACCACCTACATATCCTTGCATATTGTCTAAACTAGATGTGTTGTAATTCTTCTTTGACAAATCTTCCATATTAACGACAGATACACCTCCTAATAGATCATCTTGCGCTACTTTACGATAAGCAACCTGCACTACCGAGGCTTTCTCAGCGTTCAACAAATCCTTTTCATTTTCTGTTGTTTGTGCACTAATCGCCAATGGGGAAGAGACAAACATGACACATAAAATGAATTTTGCCTGTATGTATTTCATTTTTTATTCATTTATAATTATACATTCGTTTTCTATATAATAGATCACCAACCGGGGTTCTGTCCAAATCCAGGATAGAGATATACATCATCATCCGGTAATGGGAACCAATAGTGCTTTGTACCGAATATTCGAGTTAAAATAATCTCCTGTCTGAAATTAGCTACTCTTGCATTTCTCGGGTCATTATCCTTAAAGAAATCAGCATTTTCCATGCGATCAAATTCCTGCGAAGTTTTTGTGTTATAAGGATACTCCGTCAGTAACAACCAACGCTGTAAATCATTGAAGCGGAAGCCCTCGAAGGCTAGTTCCACAGCACGCTCACGACGAATCTCATCCATGAATTTATGATCATCCGCTAAATAAGAAGCAGCTACCGAGGCAGCACCACAACGTTCGCGAATTTTATCAATAGCATTCTCTGCTGTCAGTGAACAATTTGAAGCTTTCCCTTGGGAACCACCATATGAAGCACATGCTTCTGCATACATTAAATAAATATCGGCCAAACGCATGTATGGCAAATAGCAATGCAAATTTGCCCCCCAATCATAATCTTTATCACCTTCATTACAAGTATGAGGCACCAATTTTTGGATAAAATACCCGGTACGACTAGCATTGGCAACCGGTCTCATATTACCTCCGGTGAATAGTTCACAATAACGATAAGGTTCTTGTTCTGCACTTATAGTGCCAGACACATAGTGAAAACCATCAAATACGATATCATGATAGAAGCGTGGATCACGATTCTTAAACGGATAATTCGGATCGAAACCAGAATTTGGATCATCCAGAGGAAGTCCATTAGCCATGCCATACATATTTACAAGATTAGCTGTAGGCTGATGAATTACATTGTCATGCGACACAATACCAGCCACTTTCGGTCCGAAAACCTTTGAAGTATTCCAGTTACTGCCATTTGCATCAGGCGATGGGCCCCTGAAAATTGCTTCTACACTCCCTGGCATCAACCAATTCTGCCGTTTGGTGTAAAAGATATCAGTAAAACACGTTTTAGCATCAGACGCTTTTTCATGATTATAAATATCTTTATATTTAAATTCGGCTAATGCATATTGTGTCTTTCCACTTTCCACTAAAGTTAAGAGTTCTCCAAAAGCTTCTGCAGCTTTTTTGCAATATTCTTCATCGTAATTATAAGTCTGACCACCTCCAAGCTGCGCTCCATTTTTCATCAACGGACTACCAGCCCAAAGATAATTTTTGCCAAGATAACCCAGAGCCATAATCTTATTAATACGAAGTTGATTCTTACCCTCAGTATCTTTACCGGCAGTTGTTTTATCCCAATCAATAGGTAACAAGTCTGCCGCCTTTCTGAAATCAGCAGCAATTTTATCAGCACATTCTTGATAAGTTAAACGCGGCAATGTTAACTCTGCAGTTGCATTTTGCACCTGATCCACATAGGGCAAACCACCGAAATACTGTATCAGCTCAAAATGCCACCATGCACGAAAGAAATACAATTGACCCTCAATAAGTTCCTTTTCTTCCTCCGTAGCTGTAGTGAGTTTATCTAAATTAGCAAGTCCCATGTTTGCTTTACGAATACAATACCAAGCATGCGGCCACAAAGAATGATCAAACTTAGAAGTAGAAGTAGGATTACTTCCACTTTTATATAACCAATTTCCGGTTGATTGCCAAGCCCTAAAATTGCCAAGATCCGCTTGATGGGTCATACGACTGTCGGCTTCCGGATTAAATATTTCATCATCACCCCAATTCCATGAAGGACACCAGTTACATTTTTCTTTATCAGGTATACAATTATAAATTTCTTCAATATACCCTTGAAAATTTCGGAAATTCTTGAATGCGTCATCATTGGACACTGTGGATTCAGGCTCTTTATCCAAATACTCTTCACAAGAAACCAAGCACGCTCCCAGAAGAATAAGAGAGAAAAGACCTGTCCATAAAAAAGTGTTATTTATTCTCTTCATCAGTTTTTATTTTATAACGTGAATTTAATACCTAAATTATAGCGTCTCACTGTTGGATAAGCCCCTAAATAACCGGCACCTGACAAGTTTGCCTCACGGTCATCGGGCATTCTGGTCCACAACCAAAGGTTATTACCATTTAAATATATTTTCAAATTATTGATACCAATTCTCTTTATCCATCCCCTATCAAAAGTATAAGAAACTTCTGCATTTTTAAGACGGATGTAAGAGCCGTCATACAAAGATTTAGTACCGGTATTGTAACTTGGAGTTGACAACCAACGAGGAACGGTAACATCAGCATTAGAAGCATCCTTGGACCACCATGTGCCCGTATTGTATACCGTGTTCAATTTATTACCAAAACTGGTTAATGATACATCACGGGTTACGTTTGTAACACCATAGAATTGAACAAATGCACTAAAGCCTTTCCATTCAAATCCAAGAGTTGCATTAAACGTGTTCTGAGGAGTACCGGAATATCCGTATGGAGCCTGGTCTTTATTATCGACAACTCCATCTCCATTAAAATCAACAATGTAATAGTCACCCGGTAGTTTATCAGCATCATTAGAGTCATGAGCAGGACTACCATACAATTGATCATAGTTTTCAATAAATCCGTCATCAATGTATGATTTATATTGACCAATACTATATCCAGCCGATTTTTGATAATTGGGTCTCAATGCTTGGTCATCTTTCAATAATATTCTGTTTTTAGCATGAGTCATACTAAAATTACCCCACAAACGTAATTGGTTTCTAAACTTTTTATTCAAACGCAACTCCAATTCATAACCATTCGTTCGCACTTTACCTTTATTAATAGTCGGTGGTGTTCCGCCAAAATAAGATGGTATTGCGCGATCTGATCCCCAAACTAAAATATTAGAACGATTATCCTCGAATATCTCTACAGTACCAGCTAACAAGCCATTAAGAAATGAATAATCTACACCAAAATTGAACTTCTTAACGGTTTCCCATTTTACATCTTCATTGCCTATAGCCGATTCTCTATACCAAGTATAAATACTTTCCTTCTGGTTCAAATCAATTTTTGTATGCCCTCCATACGCCCACTGGGTCATATAAAGCCAACGCCTACTCGAATCAAAAGCATTTCCTCCTACATTATCATCACCAATTTCACCGTAAGAAACTCTTAATTTCAACATATCTAGCCATTTCTTAGAGAAGCTCATGAATTTCTCTTCTGAAAGCATCCAGCCTATAGCACCCGAATTGAAAAAAGCAAAACGATTGTCTTTGCTAAACTTTTCTGATCCATTATAAGCTCCGTTATATTCAAGGAAATATTTGTTAGCATAGTTGTAGGTAGTACGAAATGCCCAGTCCTCACGATATGTAGGCATAACACTACCTCTTGCATTTTCCTGACGGCTAAACAATCCCATAGCTGTAATACCATGTTTCCCAAAATCACGAGCCCAATTTATTTGTGCCTGATAATAGAGATTACGTACGGTTGCATTATTATCAACCTCCCCGGGAGAAGTAGACCAATTCACACCTTGAGTCCAGTCGAATCCATTATTCGATTCGAAACTCTGACCATTTAATACTTGACCTGTATTAGGATCTATCCATTTTGTTTGTGACGCATTATACATGTCATTAATACCTCTCTTAGTCTCTAAAAAAACATTATCCCAAGAAACAGTACCTTTTACCGACAAGCCTTTTGTTATAAAATTCAAATTTTGTTCTAGAATAAAATCTGTATTAATACGGGTCGTAGTGCTTTTCACAGTTCCACCGGTAGATAAATTCTGCGCAGAATTGGAAACATTAGAAATAGTCGGATAATACCCCCAAGATCCATCCGAATATTGTGGAAGAAACACATCGGGAGCAATGCTATAAGCACCAGCCCACTGCTGTCCTATTGCCCATTCATCATTGCCAACATTACTCCAAGGAGCTTTTCTGACACCATTTGAACCTGATAAATTCATTTTGAACACAGTGGTTCTCGTAATATTAAAATCAAGGTTACTACGAACATTAAGGCGATCATAACCATAACCGGAATTGTAATTACGGTTATTATTATATACACGGAACAAATCTCCTTCGTGAACATAATCTGCAGATGCAAAATATTTCACGAATCTAGTTCCACCACTAACATTTATGTTTGCGCTATAAGACATTGTATGGCTTTTGAATAACGCTTTTTGCCAATCAACATTCGGATAACGTTCGCGTTGCTCTACTGTTGACTGATTACGATAGTTCTCTATAAAAGATTGCGATTTGATGTACGACCATGAATCAGGCCTTAATCCTAATTCATTTTCTATCGCAACATTACGTGCCATCAATGCATCATAAGAATCCATTTTATTGGGAAGCTTTGAAGGTGATTTCATTGTTGCATTAAATCCTACATCTATTTTCGCACTACCTTCTGTACCACGTTTAGTAGTGATTAAGATAACGCCATTGGCTCCTTTCACTCCATATACGGCTGTAGCAGAAGCATCTTTAAGAACCGAAATAGATTGTACAGAGGTAATATCCACAGAACTCATTGGACGTTCGATTCCATCGACCAATACCAATGGATCACTGTTATTCCAGGAACTAGCACCTCGAATGACAATTTTCGGTTCTTCTTCACCAGGCATACCTGTACCTTGAGTAGTGATTACACCCGGCAAGTTACCAGTCAATGCCGCACCAATGTCAGATACGCCACCTGCACGCTCCAACACTTTACCGGTAGTTTGCGTGATAGCTCCTACCACACTAGCTTTTTTCTGCACGCCATAACCCACAACGACGACCTCTCCCAACTGTACATTATCGTCTTCCAGAACGATTTTGAGCTGCTTATTAGGCGTAGCCTTAATTTCGCGAGAACGCATACCTATAGAGGATACAACAATAATAGAATTAGCTTTAGGAACTTTCACTGTAAACGCCCCATATAAGTCTGTTATTGTTCCTATTGAAGTATGTCCTTTCACTACAATATTTGCTCCAATTACAGGTTCATTCTTTGAATCAACTACAACTCCTTTCACCACGTTCCCATTTTGTGCATAAGCAATAATATTGCTTATCAACAGAAATAGAAATAGGCAAGAGACCCTTCGATTTCTTTTTTTTACATTTTTCATTACTACTTATTTAAGAATTAACAACTACATTAGTGCTTTTAATTATTATGACATTAAGATTATTAAGTATCATCATATAAGTACATAAAATTGAATATTTAAGATTAACATACAATAACACATATCGGTTAGGCACTATTAATAGTAGCCACACTATGTACACACACTCTGCTACCTCTATCGAAAGCACCATTTCCAGAAGAGACCATTACTCCGGCTACAACACCTTGCAAACCTTTGACCATGTTTAATGGATTTCTTTTCAGAATGTGTTTTTTATCAACAGCCGTCTGCACTTGTGGAAATAGAGAATTTAAGCATAACAAGAAAAAAAACTTAAGGTTCGAAAAAAAAAGATTTGTGATTTTCATACCATAATTTGTTTTTATAATTACTAATAATAAACAAAACTTAAAGATTACTTAAGAAATCGGGATTCCTGTGTTTCAATATTTTAATGTTATTTTTAAGATTACATATAATAATTTCACTGCAAATATACCTATATATAAGTTATTATATGTCAACGGATGTTCCAATGGCGTTACTATCAGTTACATTCGCATGCGGATTTATTCCATATGTATTTGTTTATGTTACACTAACCGCCACCCGTAATAATTTGTCTTTATTATCTCTTATTAATGTATAAAATCGTGCCATTCAATGATAAATCAAATTATGATGAGTCTTAACTCCAAAAACAATTGAAGAGCTATATGAAAACAGACATAAAGCACAAAATTCCTTTCATAAAGAGAAATCCCCAATTATATAAAGTAAAAAGAATATATAACGATTAGCTAAAAATGATCCGTTTTGTTTGTCTATTTTATTAAAATGATTTATCTTTGTTAATCCTCTATCGCGATAATTTTTAAAATTCTATACTATAAGGATCATATAATACTCAATTAAAAAATAATGAATGTTATCAAACGGAGAACATATTTGTTGACCATATGCATATACTTCATTTTCCCTCCTTTAGTGATGTATGGTGAGATTGTCGTATACAATCAAAAAACGCTAAAATCAGTTGTATACACTTCGGCTAGTGAATTTATGGGTGATAGCAAGACCATCAATGACCCACAAGAAGACAAAAGAAACAATTACAAACATTACAACAAACAAACCAAATCATATCAGAAAAAACAATTACAAAGAAAAACTATTTATGAAATGCTTATTATCTGTATCAGTTTTCTATCCATACTGTTATACATGTACTATTTTTGGCACAAAAAAAGAAAAGAGCAAATTCTTGACAAAGAAGAAGCCACACATGGCTTTGTCGTATTAAACAATATCACAGTACCTATTTTATTAATTGATATTGAGAACAACAATAAAATAATTTTCTGGAATAAAGCTGCCGAAAAAAAATATGGAATGGAACTCATCTCCCATCCTACTCCACATCTACTCGGAAACCAAGAATCCTACGATAAGTTTAATATAATCTATCAAGATGTATCTTCCTTATACGATGAACGAATCATACAAAAAGAACACAAAATAACATATGTAAAGACACAAAAAGAAGCTATTACCAATGAAGGAAAAAAATTCATGGTAATTGTACGTATAGACATCACCCAATTAGTTGAAGCCAAGACTAAGGCTCAACAAAATAATAAATTACAAATAGAATTTATACGTAACATCAGCCACGAAATCAGAACCCCGCTCAATGCCATCGTCGGCTTCAGTAATATGCTTGCCGAAACCGGTTCTGTAAAAGAACGAAAAGAATACATCCGGATCATCAACGAAAACAGTTCAAAACTCAATCAACTGGTTAATGATATTCTTACTTTAGCTAAACTTGAATCAAGAACAACTACCTTTTTACGAAAAGAAACGGACCTAAATGCTACATTGTATAAGATAGTAAAGAAATTCCACCATCTCATAGGAAAGAAAAAGATACGAATTATACCTATATTAACAGCTGAATCGTGCAATATGCTATTAGACATTGATTTTATAAAGACTCTCTTTTCAAACTTAATATCAAATGCCATTAAACATTCAAATAATGGTGAGATAAAAATCGGTTATCTGATTAAGGGAGAGCAAATATATTTCTTTGTCCAAGATTCTGGCAAAGGCATTGTTCGAGAACGTTGGGAATCAATATTCGACAAATTTGAAAAAATCGACAGCTTCTCGCAAGGCACCGGTCTCGGTTTATCCATCTGCAAGCAAATATTTATGTACGAAACCGGAAGCATCGGCGTATATTCGTTGTTGAACAAAGGTTCTCTGTTCTGGTTTTCAATGATAAGGACGGACAGAAATATTCAATGTAGTGGAATACACAAAGATATCTCCAAAATAGCTGATGAAATTCTTGAGAGACGAAAAAAAGGATTATGGTTTGATGCAAAAGGCGGAACAATAATGGTACGAAAAGGTTATCTTCAAAATCAAAATAAGGAAACATGAATAGTATTATATATTACACTATATTCGGCATGATTGTTATCCTTTTGATAATAGCTGTAATCATATATATTTCTCTGAGGCATGGCTACAAAAAGTCTACTGAAAAGAAAAAACTATTCAATAGAGTATTAAATATACTATCTTTTTCGGTGCATTTAAGTGATGGCGACAATAACTTTGTAAAAATTTATAGGAATAAAACGGACATAAAAACATTAGGCAAATTAGCTAACCAGACATTAAAACAACGCGAAAAGAGACATCATTACAATGCCGATCATAAACTTGATAAAAAGGTATTGGATAGTGGAGAAAACTTCTACGGGCAATTTCTTATCGAATATCAAGATGGGAAAAAGCATGAATCGGTTATTTCAAAATCAAGAATTGACTATAAAAACAAACATTTCATTCTGACAGAAATAGCTGATGTAGATGAACTGGTTATGGCTTACAAACAAGCCACCATGTCGGATCAGATGAAATCGTCGTTTCTTGCCAATATGAGCCATGACATTCGCACTCCCCTCAATGCCATTGTCGGATTCAGTTCTCTTTTGCAAGATTGCAAAGATAAGGAAACCCTGAAAGAATATTCTGAGACGATCTCTTTCAATAACCAACAAATGCTGAATCTGGTAGATCAAGTACTTGAAATAGCACAAATGGATTCTCAATTTATTCAATTCAACGACCAATGGTTGGATATGATTATCTACGCCAAAGAACTTAAACACATGTTTGAGCATCTCATCGTTAATAAAAATATAACCTTTGATATTTATAGCCCATACCAATCTTTTTTGCTCAAAACGGACGAAGCACGACTAACGCAAATCATCAGTAACTTCGTATCGAATGCTTTTAAATTTACCCAACAAGGTTCCATACAATTAGGACTACTGTACAAACAAAAAAAGTTTATAGCTTATGTTGCTGATACCGGTTGTGGCATATCCGAAGAAAAACAAAAACTTATGTTCCATCGTTTTGCCAAGCTCAACTTAACAGCCAAAGGTACAGGCTTGGGGATGGCAATCAGTAGGAGTATTGTTGAAGCGAAAAAGGGTTATATAGCTGTATATTCAAAACTCAATGAAGGTTCGATATTCTATTGCGTAATACCGGAAAAGGCAAAAAATATCAAGCTAAATATAAACGAACTAAAAAATATCAATCACATTATGCAACATATTGAAATTATTCATGACTAACCGTCGTTCTTGTTTTACTTTCATCGCTTTTCTCCTTTAATAATCGCAAAGAATAAATCCCGGTAGAACATTGCTTTGCAGAAGCGATAAAACGAATATTTATAGATGTATCTATGTTTCCTTTCTCGTTTATAAGATTAGAATCATTCAACGCTATAAAATTTATTATATCGTAAAAACAACGACCTTTATCTATTAGACATAGGCGTTCAGTATGAATAAAATGTCCATTCTTGCTATGATTCCCCATTCCGGAGCCGACGCAACACCGCGATAATAAAAATTATTTCTTAGAAATGAACTTATACAGAAGCACTCCATGAACCGGAACCTTGAGTTTAAGCTCATCATTAGAGGTATTGATGCTACCGATATTTTTCTGTCGCCAGAGGTCGCGTACCATTTGCTGACCGGTAATACCAAGTTTATCAAAATCTTTGTAAGAGAGATCAACTGTCTCAAGGCCAAAATTACAGAAGCCCACAGCATGACTACCATCTTCAAGTTCTTTTACGTAAATACGTAAATCACCAATCGATTGAACACAAGTAGCTTCCTTACCGAGTGGATCCTGATCTATAGCAATTACCTCGTCGTTGGTCAGCAGATTTAATGTAAAATCATCAAATTTTTCCATATCGCAACCTATGAGAAGCGGTGCGGAGAAGAGACACCAGAGACTGAAATGAAGGTATTGCTCGTCAGGTTTGAGTCTGCTAGGATGTGGATCTCCCCAACCTACGGTACCGATTACGAGCATATCCGGATCATTCCAATTGCCCGGTTTCGCCCATGCGGCAGCTTTATCCTGAGCCAAAACGATATTTCTCACACTTGCCCACGCATCAGTAATATCATTTGTCGTTCGCCAACTATTACCTCCGATAGAGCCACCCCATGTCCAAACATCAGACATACCATATTGACAAAGACTATAGACGATGTCACGAGGCTGCTGGCGAAGATATTCACCCATCAACTTATATGGTTTAACGGCTATCGGAAGATTATCACCACCTTGAAATGACAGAGATGAGACTTTGTGAGGATCATTATCCGGCATACCATTTATAACACCACCATAACTGCACCAATCATATTTCAAATAATCAAAGCCCCATTTGGCATAACTTTGTGCATCCTGTTTTTCATGACCATAGCTGCCTGCACAACCGCCACAAGTCCATGGACCGGGACTGGAATAGATTCCGATTTTTAGTCCGAGACCATGTACGTAATCAGCAAGCACTTTCATGTTTCCAAATCGAGAATTAGGCACTATATTTCCTGCTTTATCACGAAACATACCACGCAAGGTTTGATCTTTGGAATCGCGATTATTTTGCCAATAATCATCAATATTGATATAGTTCCAGCCATGATTGATAAGTCCGCTTTTTACCATTGCTTCTGCTGCCCGTCTCACCTTTTCGGCCGAAACTTCACCTGCAAAACAATTCCAGCTATTCCAGCCCATCGGTGGTGTAAGTGCTATTTGACTTCCACAGACAATACGCAGTTTCTTTTCAGACTTACCCTCTGCATTCTTTGCAACCAAGGTAACAATAGAAGTTCCGGCCTTAGAAAGTTTACCGGTAATTATACCGGTTTTGGAATCAATTTTTAAACCCGAAGGCAACCCTGCAGCCGAAAAGCTCATTGGCCTGACACCGGTAGCAGGCACACGAAACAAGAAAGGAGAACCCGGACGTACTCCAAAAACACTCGCGCCATTGATTCTCGGCTTAGCCGAAGGTGGAGGAGTAAGAATATAAGGTTTACTCGCCACGGGATTGGTCGTAATAAAAGTATTCACATCTATTGCCTGGAATTTTGCATTTGCCCAATCTGCATGGTCATAGTAATTACCATTGCCCCCATCGGTCACTGCTAACTCAATTTTCTCTACACCTGCAAGCGGAACAGAACATAATTTGGCAGCATCCCCTAAGCGCATCACACCGCTCGACCATAATTTTCTGCCATCACCATATACAACAAACTCTGCAGCAGGCTCATGACCAATCACCTCATCATCAATACCAACTTGTGCTGTAAAATCTATAGCCTTTTTGTTCAGCAGAATAAACAAAGAACTTTCGGCATGAGTTCCAAAACCACGCTCAAAAGTTTTACCTCCAATTGTCAAGACTTTGCCATCAACAGATTTATTTTTTCCCGGCATACCGTATCCTTGGGTAACAGTACTGAGATCTAACTGATCAATCCACACTGTTTGAGCAGATAAATGATTCAATCCAATCAAACTAAAAAGGAAACCGATAATTGTTGCTAATTTAATGTTACTTGTCATTTTCATAAGATATTAAATTTTCTTATTAGATTTTATTTATCCGGCTAAATTGTCAATATGAATTTCATATGTCTCTATCCTTAGAAACAGAAGTTGCATTTACTTGAATTCATTTTAATATTTATGAATTTTGCCAAATAAGATTTATACCAAAAATACTTATTCATGCAAATATAGTAAAAGTATGCGAATCTTAAAATTTTGATAATAATAAAAAACAACTACATTTAAGAAACTGATTAAAACAGCAACCCTTTGACGACTTTAACCCCCGTATATTTAGGTATCCAGACTTTCAATCTTTCCACTTTCGTCAATCACTTTTTCAGCAAAAGATTTGCTTATAGCAAGAATTATTACGAATATTGCAAATAAATTATTATTCAAATGAAATATAAGATAATAGCAGGACTCTTTTTCCTAAATTCATTAACCGCTTTTTCGCAGAAGGTAGTGATCGTTTCGCCCAATCAAAAGATAAAGGTAGGCCTTTACAACACAAAAAACGCCCAAACAGGCGAATGGTATTTGAAGGTTAATTATTCAAATAATGGTAAAACATGCGAGGTCATTCCGCAAATATCATTGGGGCTTTCCCGTAGCGACCAGACTTTTTCGGAAGAACTGAAATATTTGAAAGTCGGCAAACCTCTTTTAATAAACGAACAATATTCGGCATTACACGGCAAACGCTCCCAATGTCATAATTCGGCAAACGAAACGGTAGTCTCTTTTGAAAACCCCGATAAAACGAAATTAGACCTAATTATCAGAGCCTATAACGACGGCGTCGCTTTTCGTTATGAATTTCCTAAAAAAGAAGGTTCATTTGTAGTCAATGATGAACTGACCACATATTGTATACCGGACAGCACCAAAAGATGGATGGAAAAATTCAACACTGCCAACGAAGGTCTTTATACAGATATGAACACCGGAAACATTCAACAAGACTGGGGCTATCCCGCACTTTTCAACACCCCCGATAAAGAATGTTGGTATTTGATTCACGAAGCCGATTTAGATAGAAATTATTGTGGAACAAAGTTATCCAATGTTGTTGAAAAAACAAAATATAAAATTACTTTCCCCGATCAAAGCAACGGAAGAGGACTAGGTGAGTCAAAGCCAACCATTACCCTCCCCTGGAAATCGCCTTGGCGAGTAATTATCATCGGTAGTCTTGCCGATATTGTAGAATCCACACTGATCAATGACGTATCTACTCCTTCGGTTATTTCAAAAACAGATTGGATCAAACCGGGCATTGCATCATGGAATTACTGGTCTGACAATCACGGAACGAAGGACTTCAAAACGGTATGCAAATTTGCCGATTTGGCAGCCTCTATGGGTTGGCCATATACCTTGCTCGATTGGGAATGGGATGCCATGGGCAATGGAGGAAATTTGGAAGACGCTTTAAAGTATATTCATTCATTAGGAGTAAAACCTTTGATATGGTATAATTCAGGAGGAAATCATACGGGGGTTACTGCTACTCCCAAAGACAGGATGCTGACCCATAAAAATCGTGTTGAAGAGTTTACCAAACTAAAGAAATTGGGTGTTGTAGGTGTGAAGATTGACTTCTTCGAGAGCGAGAAACAAAACATGATTAAGTATTATCTTGATATCTTGGATGATGCAGCCAAATTTCAGATGATGGTTTACTTTCACGGTTGTTTGGTTCCTCGCGGATGGGCCCGCACATACCCCAACCTGATGACATACGAAGGGGTACGCGGAGCCGAATGGTACAACAACGGACCGGAATTTACCACAACTGCCCCAAGGCATAATACCATCCTGCCATTCACCAGAAATGTAGTCGGGGCGATGGATTACACACCGGTCACTTTCACCAATTCCCAATATCCGCATATCACCTCTTATGGACATGAATTGGCATTAAGTGTAGTCTTTGAATCTGGCATACAGCACTTTGCAGACCGTCCCGAGGGATATTACGAATTGCCCGATGCAGCCAAACATTTCCTTATGGAAGTACCCAATGCATGGGATGATACCAAGCTGATCGATGGCTATCCGGGAAAGGATCTAATTATAGCCCGAAATAAAGGCAATGCCTGGTATATCGGATGCATAAGTGCCATGGGGACTCCTGAGAATAAAACACTGACGTTTAATTTTCTACGCGAGAATGTAAAATACAAACTTACTATAATTTCAGACGGTGAACATGATAAAAAATTAGTAACACGATACATGGTCGTTGATAAATCAAGCACTACTAAAGTAAGAATATTGGGAAGAGGCGGTTTTGTAGCTTCCCTCATTCCACTGCAGTAATTCATTCTCTAATTCCATAAAAAGAGTTACGCCACGACAATGAAATATATACCAATGCAGAGCCTATTGAGAAATTATCTCCCTTCCGATTATATAGATTCTTATTCAAAAGATGTAACCTGCCAAGAGGCTATTACACCGGAAGAGTTCTTCAATATGGCATTTAAACAATTTCCTCGTTGGGTCAGTTGGTTATTAAAATTAAGGAATGTGTTGGTAAAGCCGTTAGGCCTAGATACCAAGAGCCGTTTTTCTGATTTTGTGCGTGATAAAAACGATAATGAGATTATATGTGGAATGCCTGACAAGCATCTTAATTTTAACGTCTCATTGTGGTGTGGAGAATATAAAAACAAGAGACAGGAACTTCGGATTACAACTGTTGTGAAATACAACAATCTACTCGGAAGAGTATATTTCTTTGTTATTCGACCGTTTCACTGTATAATTGTTATATCCATACTAAAGCATATTAGTCTGATAATAAGAAAATAAATATCATATTTTCGTTATAACAATGGCAGATATTTTGTATCGCAAAACCATCAAACTTGCGATGCAAAGCTACTATATTTGCATCGCAAGAGTGATCCATTTGCGATGCAAATGTAAAACAGGATAAGACAATACGCAAAATGGTGAAAATGGATGCATGCCCTTATTATAACAAGAGTTATTGGGATAAGAAAGAGAGTTATTGGAATATCATTACTTCTTATCGGATTAACTCTTGTTGTAATTGAGATGTCTTTCGCTAATAAATACATGGGATAATACCAAGCTGATCGACGGCTATCTTGGAAAAGATTTAATTTTACAAATTAAATTATTCCATAAACTTAACTTTTCACTTCCAAATATTCTTTTTCCCATATATCTTCTGTAATATTTTCCAAATCTTTATCATACTTTACAAGATTATCATAGTATTCTTTGTCTTTTAATATTTCATTGGCAACCGAATCTGCACCTCGACTTTCTTTTGTTAAAATATGAGACCTGAAATTTTCATAATGATCACGTATGGAACAAGGCATTAACAAATTATCTGCATGCATTCTGTTATCTAATTGCGTTTTGTTTTGCCAATTACGACCGTTAATCATTAAAGGAGATTTCAATGCCGTGCAAAGAGATTTCCCTTCAGCATACAATTTATTAACATTATCGATAGTATAAGGTACAAATACGCATGGCATAATATCCCCGTTCCAATCAATGTATACATAACCTCCATTTCGTCCGTAAGCCACACAACCATTAACCAATACCCCACTGTTCCAAAAATCAGCTACAGGATAATTGTTTTTCAACATCTGCTCCCATTTACGATAAAGCTTTAGCCGATCTGCAGGAGGTGGAACCATTTCAAATGCGGATTTTCCTCTACCTATAGGCATAAGCTGAAATTGCCACATAAATGAGACTCCTTGCTCGTCAAAATAGAATTTATAAAAATCATCTGATAACAAAAGCTCTGTATTGAGAGTAGTTGTGGTAACTGAAATGATATAGGGTACACCTGTATTTCTTAAAATCTCAAAACTTCTTAAGATGCGCTTAAAAACTCCCTTTCCACGACGTTCATCTGTTTCTTTTTCATATCCTTCAACTGAGATGGCTGGAACTGCGTTTCCTGTTTTTTCCAGACGATCAGCCATTTTCTGATCAATCAAAGTACCATTAGTGTAAAACATGAAAAATACATCTTGATATTTTTCAAATATGTCTAACAAAGTCTTATCTCCATCATGGTACATTGTAGGTTCTCCACCACTGATAACTACAAAGCGACCATTGGCATTCTTTCTGAAATCACCTACAATTTTGTCAAAAACATCATAGCTCAAATGAGGTGTTGTCTGAGCGTCACTACATGCATAACAATTTGTACATTTCAAATTGCAGCGCTGAGTAGGTGATATAACTAAAAAACTTGGTGGCTTTACACCAAACTTTTCTTTATAGTCATTTACAAAAGCACGATATGAAGTTTTATCTCTATGAAAAGCCCCTTCAAGAAGAGCATTGCTTAATCGTTCCAGTACATGGCGGGAAAAGTAACCTTTATTTATATTTGTTAATGCACGACGTAACAAAGCTCTTGACCAGTCATATTTTTTCATCTTTACCGCCAACAAATCATTATCACTATCTTCAACAATACTTTTATATAATTGGGATTCGATTTTCTTCACAACCCCCTGTTGAACCACCTTGTGGTCTAACATCGAAAATAAAACTTGATTAATATTAATCATAACTTATTTATTTAATTGTTTAAAAAAATATTCATTCAAATCAATAGTGCATCTGAAAGTGCATCTTAATAATCAATATTATATATAACTTATAATATGTTTAAAACAATAATAGTAAATTTTTAAAAAATTATGAAGTATAATAGTTTATTAAAAAAATATTTAAATATATTTATTACATTTATACCTTAAATTAACGAGATACAACTATTTAGTATACTTTGATTACAACTTTCCCTCTTTTCAGGGAAGCTGACAAACTCTTTGGATACCATACTTCTTATCGGATTAACTCTTATTATATATAGAGATGTCCTTTGCTGATTGTAGGTTATAGCTTTTATTTATAACGAGCTTTTCACGTTATTGTTATTGTCCGCATGTGGTAAAAAAAGTTCCAAAACAACAGCCACCACCCAATTTTCACAAACTAAATCAAATGCTTGAACCATATTTAATTACTATAGACAATATTTCTGTAGAAGAAGTGTTTTTTTTCAGAAAAAGAGAATTATTTCAAGACAAGTAAGGCCGATAAAAGCCGACTGAATCAATTGCATAAACGGACAATAAAGTATAAAAACATTCTTGATCTTTTTTTGTTTAATATATAATATAGATATTTGTATCATTATATATAAGCTAAAAAGATGTCATTAAAATACGGGATAATAGGAACAGGAGGTATTGGTGGATATTGTGGTGGAAAGCTTGCCAAAGCAGGAAAAGATGTCCACTTCCTTTTCCATACAGATTACGATTACGTGAAGAGTCATGGTTTGCAGATAGATTCAGTAAATGGAGATTTCCATTTATCCGATATCAATGCATACAATAGCACTAAAAATATGCCTCAGTGCGATGTGGTTCTTGTGTGTCTTAAATCAACAAATAATTATTTGCTGAAGGATATGCTTCCACCCCTTTTACATAAGAAAACGCTTGTTATTCTTATTCAAAACGGTATAGGTCTGGAAGAAGATTTGCAAAAAGATTTTCCGGAATTGTATATTGCTGCAGGACTGGCTTTCATTTGCTCAAGTAAATTGGGGAAAGGACATATCCTTCATCAAAGTCTTGGAAAAATTAATATAGGAGATTATTCCTGTCATGATTCTTCTATTCTAAATCATGTTCTTTCTGATTTTCAAGAATCAAGCGTAGGTGTAGAGCTTGTTGACTATAGGGAGGCTCGTTGGAAAAAAGCCGTGTGGAATATTCCTTTCAATGGCATGTGTGTGGCATTAAATACGACCACTGATAAGCTGTTGGCTCATCCGGCTACCCAACAATTGTTACATGAGATGATGTTGGAAGTGATCAGAGCCGCAAATCTTTCAGGGTCGGAACACAAGATTGAAGAGTCTTATGCAGACCAAATGATTGAGTTGACTAAGAAAATGCCTCCTTATGCCCCGAGCATGAAGCTTGATTTTGATTTTCATCGTCCTCTGGAGATCTATTATATCTACTCAAGTCCCATTATAGAAGCTAAGAAAAATGGCTTTGATATGGTAAGAGTGTCAATGCTGGAGAAGCAATTAAAATTTATCGAGAGCTCTTATTTGGGCGTCAAAGAGTGAATTAGGTAAAGAAAACATCTTCACTATCAATTTTTATTTTAGAAAGAAAACAGAAATGATCATGCAAACAGGAGGAGTAATCTTCGATTTTAACGGAACGTTATTTTGGGATTCTGAGTATCAGGAAATCTCGTGGGATAAATATTTAGAGACCCATAACATTAACCTGACAATGGCTCAAAAGAAAGTATATATACACGGTAGAAACGGAAAAGATACACTTGAATTTCTATTTAAGCGAAAATTAAATGATTTGGAAGTTGAACAATATACCGAAGAAAAAGAACTTCTTTACAGAAAGGAATGCCTTAAACACGATATGAAACTTGCTCCTGGAGCGATAAGCCTTTTAAATTATTTAAAAGCGCAAAAAATACCAATGGCAATTGCAACAGCTTCAGGAAAAACAAATGTGGATTTTTTTATCGAGAAATTAAACTTACTTGATTATTTCACCGAAGAGCACATTATCTACAATGATGGAAAAATAAAAGGTAAACCCCACCCCGATATATTTGAGAAGGCAATATGCAAATTAGGTGTGAGAAAATCGGAATCAATTATCTTTGAAGATTCTTTTTCCGGTATTCAAGCAGCCATTAATTGCAAAGTGGCAAATGTTATAAT
>Ga0172378_10001687_pt1 | contig 20526 bp, 17 predicted proteins | sample GrowelOW332metaG_FD_119755 | JGI IMG/M metagenome (GOLD analysis project Ga0172378, IMG submission 119755) | Groundwater microbial communities from an aquifer near a municipal landfill in Southern Ontario, Canada - Pumphouse #3_1 metaG | ecosystem: Environmental > Aquatic > Deep subsurface >... | reverse complement strand
AAGAAAAAAATATGAAAAAACTTGCTCACGCAAAAACCACTGACATCAAAGGAATCCTTAAACTTTTTAGGCGGACAAACGATGCCATGGTTAACGAAAATAACACCATGTGGAACGAAGGCTACCCAAACGAAGAAATATTTAGTAATGACGTAAACTCCGGCCAAGCCTTAATCCTTAAAGAAAACGGAAGAATCCTCGCTTATCTTTCAACGAGTCTTGATGTCGTGGCATCCTTCTTTCCTAAATCATTAAGCCAAAGGAAAGCCACAGAACTTTTAGAAATCGCTAATCATAAAGGTGAACCTATCATCATTCTTCATCGCTTAATGGTTGATCCAGCCTTTTGGGGCCAAGGCTTAGGCAATGAAATGATGCATTACGTCCAATCCCTATTTCCCCACCACTTAATCCTTTTAGATGTCTATGAAGGAAATGAGTGGGGAAAAGCCTTTTATGAGAAACAAGGATTTTCCCGTTATGAAAATTATCCTTCCGAAATAAAAGAAGGAATGAATTTTGACTTCCTGTATAAACTTATCTAATTAGTGAAATTGAGCCTCATATAGACTCTTATAGAAACCATTTTTTCCCATCAACTCTGTATGGTTTCCTTTTTCAATCATTTCTCCGTCTTTCATGACAACGATAAGATCACTATTAATGATGGTAGATAAACGATGGGCTACCACAATAGAGGTTTTCCCTTCCATTAAGGCGTCAAAACTCTTCTTGAGCAATGATTCCGTATGAAGGTCAATATTACTAGTAGCTTCGTCAAGAATAACAATTTCAGGAGAAACTAAAATAGCTCGAGCTACGCAAAGTAACTGCCGTTCTCCAACTGATAATCCCGTCCCATCTGAAATAATAGTGTCGTAACCTTGAGGCAACCGCTCGATGAAGGAAGAAGCCTGGGCGATCTCCGCTGCTTTCTTAATCTCTTCTAAAGTAGCGTCTTTTTTGCCATAAGAAATATTATCTTTCACACTACCAAAGAAAATCCAAGTCTCTTGAAGAACCATTCCAACCCGAGCTCGAACATCTTCTTTAGAAATATCTAGGGTGGAACAATCATTGAAATAGAAAGCCCCTTTATTAGGATCATAAAACCTCATAAGAAGACTAAGAAGAGTAGTTTTTCCACACCCTGTTGGTCCGACTAAAGCAATTTTCATTCCTTTCGCAATGTTGATAGAGAAATTAGAAATAACATCCCTTTTACCATCATAAGAGAAAAAGACATCACGAGCCTTAATACTATTTACATCACCCTCGATATTTTTAGTTCCTAAGTCGATATCTGGAGAAACCTTAATTTTTCCTACTACTTTCTTTAAAGAAGCCGCGGCATAAGAAATCTCACTCATAACGTCAGCAACTTCATTAAATGGGGTCATATAAGAAAGAGCGTAAGAGAGGAAAGCACCCAGAGCTCCAACAGTAAATGTGGAGGTAACTCCAAAGTTAAAGATCAGCATACTCGCCCCTAAAAGGACGACTGTGGCGTAGATTAAATTATTAACCAAACGAGTAGAGGGATTAATTAACGAGGCCATTAACATGGCTTTGTAATTTGCTTTTCTTAATTCTTCAGCTTTTAAAGAAAACTCTTCTTCTCTTTTCTTTTGTAGATTAAGAGTTCGAACGGCGGAAATGTTGTCCAAACCTTCTTTGGCAAAAGAGGAAAGCTCGCCATTTCTTCGACTTTGTTCTTTAAAGTATTTGGCGTTTCCCTTGCTAACAAAACGAGAAATAACGACTGAAAGTGGGGTCAAGAGGACGACAGCTAAAGCCATTATCCAGTTAAGGTAAAACATAAGAACGAGAGTAAAAAGAATAGCGACAACGCCGTCAAAAGCCGCTGCAGCTCCCGAAACTAAACCGGTCTTTATGTTCTCAATATCGCTAGAAAGAACGTAAACAAGGTCGCCCTTCTTTTGCTGATCCAAATATGAAATAGGAGCATCGACAAGGGAAGAAAAGCAGGCATTTCTCATCGTTTCCACGATCTTTTCTCCTAAATACGCCGTTGTCAAATCAAAGAAATAACGGAAGATTCCTCCAACACAGGCTAATGAGGCAATGAGGATAACGAACTTTGTAATCTCATTAAAGGATGGGTTTCCTTTAACCATTAAATCAATTGCGATTCCCGCCACCAAAGGAACGGATAACTTTGCTCCAGTTGAAATAATTGCAAAAAGTAAAGAAATCAAGACTAAGCCGCCTTTACCCTTTAAGAAAGGTTTAATTAACTCATATGTTTTCATCTTGATGCCGCCTGAGTGTCATGAATTTCTTTATAGAAAGGACAAGAAATAAGAAGTTCTTTATGAGTGCCTTCGGCTAAAATCTTCCCGTCTTCAATGACTAAAATGTGGTCACAATCTTTTAAAGAAGAGGTTCTTTGAGAAATAGTTAACGTTGCTAGTTTCTTCACCCTAATTGTTTTCCTAATCGCGGCTTCACTGAGGTAATCTAAAGCACTTAAACAATCGTCAAGGACTAATAAATCACCGCCCTTAAGAAAGGCTCTAGCAAGAAGAAGTCTTTGCTTTTGTCCTCCTGAAAGATTGCTTCCTCTTTCTTCAACAGGATGGTCCAATCCTTCCGGAAAGTGATTAACAAAACTCTCAGAAAGGGAATCTTTTAGAGCTTGATTAATTTCATCATCACTCGCTGTAGGATTACCTAAAAGGAGGTTGCTTTTAATTGTTCCAGCGAACAAAGAAGACTTTTGGAGGACAACATTTAAAGACTCTAAGAGATAAGAACTATTAACTTCATTGATAGGCCTGGAATTAAATAAAATAGTACCTTCCGTTGGTTCATAAAGCCCTGAAAGCAAAGAAACAATCGTGCTTTTACCGGAACCAGTTCCACCGATAATTCCAACACTCTCTCCAATTGAAATATCAAACGAAATGTCAGAAACAGCCTTAGAACCATTTTTCCCATTGTAGGAGAAAGATACATTCTTAAAGGAAACGAGGTTTTTTGTCTTAAGGGGCTTTTCACTTCGTGTTTCAAAGCCTTGACTTGGGATAGCTAAAAAAGAATCGATTCTTACCTTACTAGCCTTGGCTTTATTAAGGGAAACGATTAAGCGGGAAAACATAACAAGAGCAGCTAAGGCGGTACTTAAGTAACCAATTAAGGAAATAACCTGTCCCGTTGAAAGGTCTCCTACTCCCACTTCAATTGAACCGAAATAAACAATGAAGGCCACCGCCATGTTAACAAAGAAGAAGGTTAAAGGATTAATGAATGAATTAAGGTAGGAAAGGCGAATATTCTTTTGCCGATAGGAGCCGGTTGAAGTAAAGAACTTTTCCTTGGCTTCTTCACTTTGTCCGAAAGCTCGCATCGGACGAATGCCACTAAAAGAATCACTAGAAATAACGCTTAAGGAATCCAAGTCCTTTTGGACATCAGCATATTTCTTAGGAGATAAGACAATAACTAAGAAAATAATGAGACTTGAAAGCCCTAAGGCAAGAAGAAAAATGAGGCCGGCTTTCCAATCAATAACGAAAGAAATTATCAACGATCCAAATACCATGAAGGGAGCCCTGATGAAGAGGCGCATAAACATGGCAAGGCCGGTTTGAACATTAAAGGAATCATTAGAAATAAGATTAAGAGCTTTATCTTTACCAAAATCTTCAATCTCTTTTTCTCCAACTTCGTCGATATGGCGATGGATTGAGTTCTTTAAGTCGAAACCATAATCAGCGCTGGTTCTTGAAGCGAGCCACTGAGCAATTAAAGTCACTCCAAAACCAAGTAAGGCCATGGCAAAAAGAATGAGGGATAGTTTCCAAGAAACATCCCAATTAGAAGCTTTAATTCCATCATCGATAATGTATCGGACAACAAAAGGAGAAGCTAATTCAAAAACGCATTCAATCATCTTAACAAAAGGACAAAGAATGACCTTTGTTTTGTATTTCTTTAATGGAGTAAAAGAAGTTTCCACAATCAAGCCTTCTTCTTTTTTCGATTGCCCGTCTTAGCAACAGGTTTCTTAGGAAGAGCAAAAACAATATCGCAAACAAGATGTTTTCCTGCAGCATCGAGATGAAAGAATGAGTAGCCTTTGGAAGGATCCCCACTAACGAAATCAATCTGATTGGTGTCGCCAATTTGAACAAAGTCGACATCGACAAATTCCCAATGAATGGTTCCATTAATAAAATCACAAAACAAATTTGTTGAATCAATAATTAGAGAAGGCAACGAACTGCTAAGGTCGAAACTAAAGATCTTTTCCTCTTTATTTAATGAATAATTGGAAAACTCTTTTTTATTTAGAATACCAGCTGAATTAAAATCACACTTAATACAATCAGAATCAGCAAAAGTATCGTTATCAAAAACAGGACGACCGGCCTTATACCCTAGCTTTTTTGCAATAATATCAATCATCTTATCAGTCATTTCAGATTCATTTTCTTCAAGAAGATTAAGGCGACGACTGCTTCTTAGGTAATGGAAGCCACATCTTGCTAAAAGAAGGTAAATCAGGGCGTCTCCAAATTCGTGTTCTTTCTCTAGTCCATCAAAAAAGCGTTTGCCTAGGCGATAACATATCTCATGAAAGACTTCGCAATCAAGACCGCGAGAAATAACGAAATTAGATAAAGACTCATTAAAGAAAGAAAAGAGAATGGAATAAGAAAGGCGTGGGTTATCCGGGGCAAGATTTCTTTCTTCGTTAAGATCAGCGAAGTTAATTACAGCCTCACTGTTACCTAGAGCTATAGCCTCAGAAAAGCAGCGATAAGCCATTACTAAATCTTGATCCCCATGATTTCGCTTAAAGTAAGCAAAACCTCTTAAATTAAGAGCTTCTTCATTATTTGAAAGAGAAGGAAAAGAGAGGATTTCAATAACTTTCTCGTAGTCCGGTTCTTGCCATTTACTCCCATAAGCATAGTGCTTAGCAAGGGTCAGCGTTGAATCAACATCACCGGAATTAGCCAGGTCCTTAATATAGTCAATATAGCAAGATTCAGTATCTTTATTCCATTCAACGTCATTCTCTTCTAAGCGTTCGATAAACTTCTCAATAATCCTTTTATGTTCCCCTTTACTAAAAGAAAGAAAAAGCTGTTTCCCTGTTTCTTTTAAGAAAGCAGAATCAGTCGGAAGACCTGAAGCATCGCCAATTACAGAAGCTACGCCACAAACAGGGCAAATAGCACTCATGCCTTTTCTTGAGTTAGCCCAATCATTAATCTTTCGAGCACTATATTCATGCCCGCAAAAAAAGCAGCCAGCTTTCTGGCTTCCAAGTATTTCAATCTCATTGTTCTTAATATGCTTTTTTATAGCAGTCAGATTATTCTTCATTTTTACCATCCTATTCTAACACACCCTCGCGCGTGCGAGGTTCAACTTAGAAGTTTTTTTCTAAACCAAGATTCCTAAAGCAGCGAACAGCAAAGCAAAGAAAGAAACTAAGAAAAGAAAACAATTCGAAAGATGTTTATTTCGGTTTTGGAAAAAGAGGAAAAGGAAGAAAAAGGAAAACTCACAAACCGCTATTAACCAAAGAAAACCAAAGATAGAAGAGAACCCAAAATCATAAGAAAAAACTAAGGAAGATAAGATTGCTAAACAACCAATCCCAAAAAGAGGAACGTTTCTTACAATTTGCCAAACTTTGGGAGGTATAGGATTGCTCCAATCATTTTCAGAAAAACATGAAAGAACAATTTTCACAAGGCAAAGGAAAACTCCTAACATAAAGAAGACGCTGTTATCGCTTTTATAGTAGACTGTAAGAACCGAAAGCAAGATCACCCAATAAATAGCGAAAAGACAAGAAGCCACCATTTTCGAGTATCCATAAAACTTCTTGGTTTTATCGCTTGGCTGAATAGAATGAAATAAAAGAGAGAAAACACCGAGAGAAACACCAACACCAATTATGATATTAGCTGTTCCTAAAAGAGTATGAACATCGCTTGAATGATAAAAGATAGAAGCAAATCCTAAGCCTAAAAAGGCGGCGCAATAGAGAACCCGCCAAAATATTTCTAGGAATAATCTGCTTTTTTTCATCTCAATCAATTACCTTTTTGACCCTAACATAATATACTAGTGACATGTTTATGAAAAAGAAAATTGGTTCCATCCATCTTTACGAAGCCGCCGCCGTCATTACTCTGTCCTTGTTGTTAATCATTATTGGATCATTTTGTGATCTTTCTTTGTCTTCTACTTTGTTTAAATCACAAAACATCTATAGCAATCTTATTTCCTTTATTGGAAAACTCCCTCTCTATTTAGCCATCGGAATCTCTGGTGTTTGCCTTTTTCTTTCTTTTAAGACAGATACTCAAAAATGGGTTCGTATCCTTGGCTGGGTGCTCCTCTTTTTACTTCCATTAGCTTCCGGACTTCTTTACGGCTATGACGACTTGTCAGAATCTTTTGGGAAAATTGCCGGAATAATTACTGGAGTTTGTATCATTGGCGTCTTAAGTGCTCTCTTTTACTTAGTCCTTAGGAAAACTCAAACATTGCCTGCTCTTAAAGCCGGCATTTCTCTTTTGATTATTTCAGTCCTTATTCTTCTTATCTGTTACTTATTAAAGAAGGCAGGAGCCCGTCCTCGTTATTTCTGGATTGCAACTAATGGTGAAGTTAATTTCCGTAATTGGTGGGCTTTTGATTATTCATTAAAAAGTTCTTTCCCCGATGCAGCAGAAAGAGTTTTTGAATCATTCCCAAGTGGTCATATGGCGGCCGCTTCGGTCGCTCTAGTCTATCCTGTTATTTCTGACTGTATTCCTAACCAAAAGAAGTGGGTAAGGAGAGTCTTTGATTTTGTTCCTCTTATCGCTTTAGTCTTTATTATTTTAGTTGGCTTTGGTCGTCTCCTTGATGGCTCCCATTTCTTAAGTGATATTGGATTTGGATTACTCCTTGGTGCTGGGATTTCTTATCTTGTTGTTATTCTTCTATGGACACCAATTAAGCATTCCGCAAAAGATGAAAAAGTTTCTTCTGAACAATCAGAAAATAAAGTTGAAGTGGCCGAAGCTGAAGGAAACAAGTTGTTAGAAAACGAACCGGAGGCAAATGAGGCTAAACAACAATAGCCTAAGTAGAGAACTCCCTCGGAAACGAGTTGCTGAAATTGATTTCTTGCGCGGTTTAGCGCTGTTCTTGATGATCCTTGACCATATTTGTTTTGATCTTGCAAATGCTGATAGCGTTATATTTACTGTCTTAGGAGGCACGGCGTATTTTAAAGTTTCTTCTACCTTTTTTGCTGACGCCTCTTCCTTTTGCACAACCATTTTTTACTTTTCCACTTGGCGCCTTATCCTCCATTCTATCTTTGTTGGAGTCTTCTTCTTTCTATCTGGTATTTCTTGTTCATTCTCTAAAAACAACCTCGTTAGGAGTCTTCAATTAGGTATCATTGCCGTTCTAATTAATGTTGCTTTTTATATGTTTTCAGTCATGGCAGGCCAATATTTAGATTCGATTTTCTATAGTTATTTCATAACGATTGGGATGATAAATGCTTTGAGTATCGGTCTCATTGTTTACTCAATTTTTGATCGCTTCTGTACTTCGCCTTTAGTGGACATCGGAATCGCAATTGTTCTTATTGTGGTTATTTGTCTTGTAACGCCAATACAACCAACTGTTTATGAATCATTTCCAAAGGCGATTCAACATCTCGGGGAGATCTTCCTAGGAAAGGCAATTGCAGGAGCCGACTGCGCCAGGCCTTTACCTGGAATTTGTCTAGTTTTCTTCGGTGCGGGAGTGGGAAAATATCTATATAAGGAAAAGAAAAGTTATCTTCCTTTCCTTTCAAAGATTCCCCCTTTTTGTTTTCTTGGGAAGCATTCATTAGGGCTCTACTTACTGCATCAACCAGTTATTATTTTAATATTAGTATTAGTAGCAATATGTTTAGGTTATCGTGTGGAGTAGATTATGGAAAAAACAATATTCAACCAGTTCTTTACCGCCACATTAAAGAATCCTAACGCCGTAGCGATTCGTTTTGAAAATAGAGTTTTTACCTACAAAGAAACAAATAGGAGGATAGAACAAACAGCCAGCGTTCTTCTTTCTTTAGGAGTCCGTCCAGGTGATTGCATCACAGTCAATCTTCCTAATTGTCCAACTGCTTTATTCTTGCTTTATGCAATAAATCGTCTTGGGGCCATTGCCTATTTTGTTCACCCTTTAACCCCCAAAAAGCAATTAATTGAATATATTGAGAAAGCTAATTCTCACCTACTTTTCGCTCTTAACACTAAGGCTAATTCTTATCGAAAAGACCTCGACTATTTAACAAAAATAGTCTCCGTAAATCCTTACAAGTATTCAAACTGTTTTAAAGCAATAACGGCCTATTTCATTGCAAAAACCCCACTAATTGGCGTTATTCCCTTCTCTAAGTTTCCTAAAAATATCGAATTACCAAACGACATTTCTAAAGAAGAAGATGTCGCTGTTTATCTAAATTCTGGTGGTAGTAATGGTGAACCTAAAGTGATTATGCTCACCAACCATTCCATCAACCATTTAGGTGAAGTTGGAAAAACTATCATTAAGGATTACTCACCCTCAAAAATTAAGATGCTAACCGCCATCCCTCTTTTCCATGGCTTTGGTTTAGCTATGGGAGTAGTCACTCCTCTAGCTAATGGATCCTCAACTGTTTTAATGATGAAATTTAACCCTAAAAAAGCTATCAAAGAAATGAAGAAAGGTAATGTAACCACCATTATTGGAGTTCCTGCCCTTTATGCTTCATTACTATCCCAACCTTCATTTAAGAAAAGAGCTTGTAAAAATCTTGTTATTTCTTTCATTGGAGGAGATTCGGTATCTAAAAAACTCTTAGAACGATGGAATAATAAGGTAGTAACTGAAGGTGGAAAAAGCTGCCTTTATGAGGGCTACGGATTAACAGAAACCGTCACCGTAAGTAATGTAAATTACGCAGGTCAATACAAAGAAAATAGTGTGGGAAAACCCCTTCCGGGCATCTTAGAAGTGATTTTGGATCCGGATACTCATGAAATCCTTCCGCCCAATGCGATTGGAGAAATCGCTATCGGAGGAGACACAATCATGAAAGGCTATTTAGACGACCCCGAGCTCACTGCTCTTTCCACTTTTGTAACTAACAATAAAAGTTACATCCTAACAAGAGACTTAGGTTACCTTGATGAGGATGGATACCTTTTCTTCAAACAAAGAATTCGTCGGATTGTAAAGGTTAATGGAGTTCCTGTTTGTCCCGTCGACCTCGAAAGAATTGCCTTATCCTTCTCTTATATTGAAGAAGCCTACGCTTATGGCGTTCCTGATAAAGAAAAAGGCTCACTTATTAATCTCGTCGTAGTCGTTTCTCCTTCTTTTATTGGTGATAAAGAAAAAATCAAAGAGGAAATCCTTACCTCAATTAAGGAATATCTTTCTATCTATTCTTACCCTAAAGAAATAATTTTCGTAGCTAAGATGCCACGAACTAGCATTGGAAAAATCGACGATTCCGCATTTACTAATTGTTAATATTTACAGGAAATCTTTTATCTACTTTGTAAAGAATAATGTATAGGTGATAAGATTAAAGCCATGAACAACGATGGAACAATTTACCGCGAATACAATTATTCGCTTCCTGATCTAAAGGAGAGGCAACCACGAGGAGGGCTTTTTGCTTTCCTTCTTATTTTCTTTCCTGTCGTTTGCCTATTAACCTTAACCTTTCTTTTTATCAAACTAAATTCCTTCTATGTCTTAGGAGAACTCATTCAAAGTTCAGCAACCCCCCTTGCCTTTCAAGAAATTTTAGAACTGGTCAAAACTACTATAGAACAGAACGCATTGTCCTCTCTTCTTAATCCTGTTTATGCCGGAGAACTCTTCTTACTAAAAGCTAACGTTAAAATCCTTATCCCAGTTATTGCGACAGTAACGAGCCTTTTTGCTCTCCTAAATCTTGTTCTTTGTATCCCTACAATCGGAAGCAAATATAGAGGCATCCGCTTCTTTGCCTGGATTCTCTTCTTCCTCTACTTAACGCTCTTTTTTGTCGCCACTGCCAAAACCATTGCTATCTGGAGTGAAGCTATTCCTTTATTGCAACAGCCGGCAGCTTAATTATCCTTGTTTCGTGAAAGCCGCCGAAAGGCGGTTTTCTTAACTATTTCCCAATTAGTTAAACATCCCATAACTAAGAGGCTGTATAATCAACAAAAGGAGAAAAGATGCGCTTAGAGATTTCGGATAAATTTATTGATTTTGTCGCCTCTAATAAAGGCACAGCTGTCAGCGATCAAAACCTTAAAAGGCGTCTTCTTTTCCGTTCCATGGAAATCCTCCTCCACCGCAGTGTTGACGGATACCGTCGCCACAATTTTGATAACGGATATGAGGTTTATGAAGGACCCTCTTCTCTACGAATTATTTACTATGAAGATAAAGAAAGAAGAGTTATTGTCGACGCTTTAAAACATGATGATGCTTACGATTATTATGGAACCTGCACCGCTTTTCTTCGCCCCACAAAAATTGCTGTAAGCCGAGATATTGTTTCTCTTGTAGAAGAAGGATTTGCTATTACCAAAGATGATGACTTTTTGGCCACGATGCTTTCGTATGATTTTCCAGCCTGGTTTGTTGTCCTATTAGATGGTCTTTCTTTTGAACAACGGGCAAAGATGTTAAAGAAAGAGAAAGTCCAAGGTGCTCTCGAGACCAAACGTTTAGAAGAAAAAGAACGCAAAGAAGCTAACCGCCTCTTAAGCAAACTAAGAGAAAACAAAGCTCGCCTTCAAAAAGCGGAAGCCGAGAGAGAAAGAGATGAGACTCCAGTTGTCATTAACCCAATTATCAAGACAAAAGAAGAGGAAATTGCTCCAACTATTGTGATACAACCTGAACCTGTTATTACACAATCTATTGAGAAAAGACCGGAACAAATTACCTCAACTAATGTTGAAACCTCGCTTACTCATGAAGATGTCGAAGCTTACGAAAGGACAATTCTTGATGCTTTAGAAGAGGCCTACGAGAAGAAAAAAGCCTACTATGCCTCTCTTAAACAAAAACCATTAAGTCATGTAAAGTTCGCTAGCCAAGAAATTGTTGTCGAGTTTGTTTCTCGTGATGAAGCCCTCACAAAAATTGATCGAAGAATCCGAAGAACAGGGCTCCTTAATAGCAATAAGAGTTGGCTTATTATCTTAGCGAATACAGTCGAAGAAAGCTTAGGAGAAGAGATCTTTTCTCATTATCCAAATAAAGTTGTCTACACCGATGAACCGGAAAAAGGACAACTTGATGTCGCCATTATTGTTAAGAAAGTTAAGAGAAAAGAAGAACAAGAAGACATTCAGACTGTTTCCTCAAAGAGCGTGGATTTTTCAAGAGATGTAAGCATCCCAACTTTTGAGATTGAAAGCGATGAATATGTTGAGAAGCCAAAAATTGAAACGACTAAATTTGTTAAGTCAAAAACAGTCGATTTCTCATCGAATGTAGAACTAAAAATCGAAAGAATCGATGATGATAACGATGCTCTCGAAACTTCTCCTTTAGATAGTGAAGGCGAAACAGACATCAAAATCATCAAGAGCAAACGAAAGGAAATTGAGCCTGACTTATCTTCTTTCAATCTGTCTGAAGAAGAAGATTTGTTCCCAAACCTAAATTTTCAAGCAGAGGAAATTGATGATACTGATACCTGCGAACATGAGGAAGAATTAAGTCCCGGCGCCCCATGGAAATGTTATCTCTGCGGTAAGAAAAAAGTTTATTTTGGAGAGCCACCTAGAACCGTTCACCTACAAAACGGAAAAGTCGTTTACCTTTGTAAGAAACATCAATTTAAAGAAATTTAAAAGGCGATTTCTCGCCTTTTATTAGTAATACCACCCGCTTATTATTTTGCTAAGTATTTAGCGATAATACCGGAATCCATATGTTGAAAGGTAATGGTGTCAACGTAAGGAGCAACTTTTTTTGCCGCTTCTTCATTTTCAATCGTCCAAACATTAATTAAGTAACCTTTTTTACGATACTTAATAACTCTCTTATCATTGACGAGGACATCTTGAAGATCTAATCCATCCAAGAAATAGCGATAGGATAAACAACTAATCTTATCCTTACAAACAAGCAGAGAACGGTAGAAATCCTTTTTAGGAACACTTAACAAAGCCCGAGGATCAAAACTAATTAAGACTATTTTCCCGTGGTCTTTTAAAGGCATCAATAGTTTATGAGCAGCTTTTCCTAAGGCACGGTAATTTTTCCCATAACACTTAAGTTCCACCACCATGAGGCATTTTTCCTGATTGAGGGCTAAGACTTCTTTAAGGGTTGGAACAACTTCCCCATCAAGCAGACGATAACCATCTCTAATTTCTTGAGCGGTCAATTCCTCAATAATTCCTTCTTTTCCGGTTGTTCTCTTTAACTCGGAATCGTGACAAACAATCAGTTCCCCATCGAGGGATAAGTGAATATCAAACTCAAAAGCTAAGCCTTTTTCAATAGCAGCGGAAAAAGCCAAAAGCCCATTCTCTGTCATTTTTTCGTCATGTAGACCCCGGTGAGCAATTCCTTTAAGAAAACTCGGATCCAGTTTATTTTGCCATTGATTTTTCATGCCTTAATTCTAGACCCTCTAGACTACAAGAGGAAATAAAGTATGAGAATTTGATACGTTGACCTTTAGGTATTCTCCATTATCATTGTTCTTGTGGCGAACAATATTGCTGAAAACGAACACGAGAACGGAAAACAGACAGCCGGTTCTTTCTCGACTTCAGAGATTCATAGTGTTGAGCAATTAGGAAAAAAGCAAAAGAAAGCTAAGAAGGCGAGCAAGGCTTTTTCTTTTTCAATGAGCATTGCAGGCTCCGGGCTTGTAAGTTTTTCTTTCTTAATGAACAGTAACATTGTCTTTCCTAAACCTGAGATAAAGAACGTAGAAATAGTTAGTAAAGTTAGTAGTGCAGCAATTTCCTTCAACTTAACTAATGATAGCGGAGGAGATTGTTCATTCTTTATTCTTGATGAGAGTAAGAAACTCATCGATGAGAAACAGATCTTATCAAAAGGAGGAGACTACACTTTAGAATTTGTCTCTTTAAGCCCTGGAACGAGCTATACATTTAAAGGAGAAGGCTTCGTCCTACTAAAAGGTAACATTACTTTAGTAGAAAAAACATTCGTCACTTTGACCAAATAAAAGGAGAAATTATGAAAGATCTAAAAGATATCAAAAACATCAAAGACGTGAAAGATTTGAAAAAACCATCGATTTGGTGGGGAGAGAAAACAACAGCCCAGAAATGGAGATTTGCTTTTTATTGTCTCTTTATCGTAATCGGAATTATCCTTCTTTTTGTCTTTGTTTACGCTAAACAGATCTTCGGACCAGACAGTGAATTAGGACTAATCATTGGTGATTATGAAAATGGATTTGTAGCATTTGGAGCCTGGTTTGCCGACAAAACTGGATCAATTATTGCTTCGGCTTTCGCAATTTTTGCCGCCATGGCAGTTTATGGACTTTTAAGTTTAATCAATAAAGGCATTACCTTTAAGGGTAAGAAAGCTAAAACTGTGGGATCCATTCTCCAATCCTTAACTCGATACGCTGTCATCATTATCGCTGCCTTTATTGTCCTTGGTATTTGGGGTGTTAATGTGGCAACTCTCCTTGGCGGTATTGGTATCTTGTCTCTTATTATTGGACTTGGCTGCCAGTCTCTTATCAACGACATCATAAGCGGTATTTTCCTTGTTACCGATAAAACATTTGATGTCGGTGATATTGTTGTTATTGATGATTTCCGTGGAACCGTCGTGGAAATTGGTATCAAAAGCACCAAGGTTATGGACGCTGGAGGAAACATCAAAACTATCAGTAACTCTTCAATTACTTCGATTGTTAATATGACAGACAAAAACTCAGTAGCGGTCGCTGATTGTGATATTTCTTATGAGGAGTCTCTAGAAAAGGTTGAGCAACTCATTAATGAATCGCTCCCTCAAATCAGAAAATCTATTCCAAAAATTAATGGAGCGATCGAATACAAAGGCGTGGCTGCTTTAGCTCAATCAGGTGTTACTCTTCGCTTTATTGCTCCATGCAAAGAAGAAAACAGATTCCAAGTAGTTAGAGATATGAACCGGGCCATTATTCTTCTCTTTACGAAGAACGGGATTAAGGTGCCTTATCCTCAACTTGATGTCCATCTAAAAAATGAAACAGGAAATAACAACAATCCTGTCGTTGATATCAAAAAAGACATTTAGTTTTATAAAGAAGAATCTATAGTGGAGGAAGAAGAAGTTAAAGATGAATCGCTAACGGAAGAAGTTTCCGAAATCGACGATTCAGACGTTGTTATCGAAGAAGAGAAAGAACTGCTCTTCCCTAATTCAAATGGAACTTGTTGTTTACTTAAGTGGATTGCAGTAGGAACGACCGCACCAATTACCGCCACTAAGGTAGATAGTAAAGCGATAGCAAGCTTAACTCTTCTAGAGATACCTTTAGCGGGCTTCGGAAGTTCTTCGAAAAGAATCACCGAAGGATTCATCTGATAAAGATCACTCATCTTGGCAAAATCAGTAAGGGAAGGAAAGCCTTTCCCTTTTTCATAATTTAAAATGGAACGATCGCTTAAGCCGACAGCAGCTCCAACTTGGGCTCTCGTTAAGAGAAGCCCTTCCCGAGCATAGAGAAGATTCCGCGCAAAGAGTTCCGGAGAAAAATACTTAGTATCACAAAAGTCATTTTTCTTTTCTGCTATTCCGCGCAGAAGAGAATCAGCATCTAATTCAAGAAAATGACAGGTTGGTACAAGGGAGGAAACATCCATTTCCGAAAGTCCAGTCTCATATTTAGAGATTGCCTGAGGGGTGTAAAAAATAGCGTCGGCAAACTCTTTTTGGGTATATCCGAGTTCCTTCCGCCTGTTTGCAATAAGTTCCGCAATCTGTTTTCTCATGCGTTGATTATACTTTATCCTAAAAATAAAGCGCAAATAGTTAACAACTAATCAAATTTTTTATTTTTGTTCTTCTATATAGTTAATAGTCAAATTACAATATGTTAATAGAAAAGAGGGACATTATGTTCAAAAAGAAAACATTATTAGTTTTACTTCCTGCCGTTATGCTCTTATCAGCCTGCAATAATCCTAACATCTCATCTTCAAATTCTCCTGAGTCGACTCCTGTAACATCTGAGACGACATCAACTTCTACCTCAGTTAGTGAAAGCGAATCTTCCACCACTCCCGTTCCAACTGCTTGGAGCGAGGATGCTGTTGCTTTAATGAAAGCGAACCTTAACAACAATGTTATCCCTTTCTTTAATATGGAAAACACCACTGTTGCTTTCGATGCTGAACAAGGCATTTTAGCTATTAAAGGCGCTCTTAAGGAAGGCCAAATAGATAGTTACGCTAAGATCTTAATCGACGCCCAATATTCTACCGGGAAATATACCGATGACGAGGTAGGAGAATTCGTTCAAGGAACAATGATTGATTCTTCTTTTGGAGAAGTTGCTGTCGTCGCGTACAACACCACAAATAATTTCTTAATCACTGCAATGTATACGGTTGGCACCACCGAATGGCCTGCTTCTGAGATAGAAGAATCTTTGTCTTTATTAGGATTAGTTTCGAATATCCCTTCATTCCAAGCTGATCATTATATCGTCAATCAATCTTTTCTTTCGGTTAGCATTCAAGCCTTAGGACAAAAAGATGTAGCTACAAGTGAAGATGTTTATACCACTTCTTTAGAGGCCGAAGGATATACCATTGATAAAACAACGTATGAGACTAATGGCATTATTGCAACATCAGCTAAAGGTGATGTATTAATCAATTACGCTTTCATGTCTGGAATTTTAGCTATCAATATTGCTAATGGTGACGGTGTCCAAGTAAATACCTGGCCAGGAGATAGAATTACCTCTTTTCTTGCCGAAGAAGGAGTCACTGCCGATCTCCAAATCCCAACTTTTACAAGAGATACCTACACATTAGACTACACATATTCGGGATGTCTCTATGTCAATATGACAACTGACGGACTAACATTAGAAACATCTGAAGATGTCTATAAAGCCGCTTGTGTTGAGGCTGGTTACACTATCGATGCTTCAAAAGTTACTACCGAGGGCTATTACGCAGTTAATAAAACCAAAACTTATGCGATCCAGTTTGCCTTCTCTGCTGATTATGGAGAATTCTTTATTGGGTTTATGAGTTATGACACTTACCTTGGTTACTCCACTTCTGAAGCGTGGCCTGCCACTAACATCGCAACATTTGTTGGTGATAAAGCTATTACTGTCCCAGCTTATGTTGAGGGAGAAAAAGTTCTAACTTATAAAGAATTCAACGACGAAGAAACCTCCACTTTCAATGTAAAAATTGAAAAGGTTGCTACAACTGCTGTTGTTGACTATAAAGCTGCATTAACAGCTGCCGGTTTTACAGTTACTGATGTTACAGAAAAGGAAATTAGTGCTACTGATTCTACCAAATCAATTGTAATTTCCGCTTCTTTAGACGCCGAAAATAGCATCTTAAACATTGCTATTACTCATTACAGCGCTCCAGTTGCTGATGGAACTTTTAGCTTTGCAAATGAAGCTCAGCTTATTACAAAAAATGAAACCAAATCCATTTGGAAAAGCGGAGAGGTCACTCTAACTGTTGAGAAAGGTGATTCACCTTCCAATGTCGGGAACACTTCTTACTTTTCAAATCCTCTAAGGCTTTATTCAAACCAGGTTATCACAATCGAAATTCCTAATATTTATAAGATGAGATCGGTTACTATTAATGCTAACCTTGGAAGCAGCAAAAGCAAAATGACGACACTTACTGGTGGAACAATTGAGGGAGCTACCATCACAGCTGAAACTGATGTTGCCACTTTAACTCCTACCGCAGGAACAAAACAAATCAAGATTACGCTCGCTTCAAGTGGTCAATTCCACATTGACTCAATAGTAGTTGATTACATCCTATTAGAATAAGACAGTACATAGAAAACCCGCTGATAAAGCGGGTTTTCTTATACTCTAATTCAATATTTTTTTAGTTAATTCTAGTAAGTCAGAAAAAGTCTTTGCGACGTATTGAGGCTCTTTTGCCTCCCCAAAGCCATACGAAGCGAAGATAAAAGGAATCCCCGCAATATTCGTTTCAATTTGATCTTTCAGGGTATCTCCAACATAAAGCACCGGGCCTAAACCATGTTCTTTAATTAGATAAGAAATATTCTCATTCTTATTCTTTTTTCTATCACCCCAGGAAATATGTCCTCTAAAAAGAGAAGAAACATTGCAGCCTTCAAGATAGGCTTCAATGTAACCCTTCTGACAGTTACTTAATATAAATAATGAGTAGTCTTTTTCTAATAAGGTCAAGATTTCTCTTTCTCTAGGAAACATCTTTCCTGGATGAGAGCAAAGATAGGAAACCTCGAATTCCATACAGTGATTTAAGAGTCTTTCTCTTTCTTCTTTATCAGGAATCGAAGAGAAAAGAATATCTCCTAATTCGTTCATAGGAAGGCCCATAACAGAAGCAAAATCTTCTTCACTAAAAGTAATAGACACCCCAAGATTCTTCAGTTCTTCATTCCAGGACTCAGTAACTTCTTTGGAAGAATCCCACAGGGTTCCATCAAGATCAAAAATAATAGCGGGCAACTTATTCTTCATAGCTTCGATAAGAAATTCTTTCTTCAAAAGAGAGTTCATCCTTGCATAGATTGACCCCTTCTCTTTTAGCCATATCGAGAGGCATATTCTCATAGGGAGAAAGTCCCCACCAAGGCTCAACACAAAGGAAATCACCTAACTTTGAAGGACTCCATAAGGCAATATAAGGAGAACGGAAATGGTAAGAAACATTAACTCCATTGCCGTTATCTAAAGAAAAAGGATGACGCGGATTCCTTAAAACAATGGTGTCAGTATTTTCGAAAAGGCTCTTGGTTAAGAGGATATCTCCGGAATAAGGCAACTTAGCCGCTTCTAAAGAAAGAAGTAATCCGTTCATTGGGAGATATTCTCCGCTCTCACCTAAATGGAGAATAGACTTTCCAAAAACGGCTTTGTAAGCAGCATGATCACCAATGGAAAAACACATTTTTCCTTCGCTTTTATTTTCAATTCGATACCGACGAAGGAGACTATTACTTTCTACCGCTACGGTTAATGTAATTTTGAAAGAAAACGGATAGACTTTTCTTGTAGCCTCGTTGTCTCTAAATACGATAGAAACTGAATTTCCGGTATATTCCTTTATTTCACCTAAGAGGTTTTGAAGGAAACCATGGTTAGAGTCACAATGGAAGAGTTTTCCATTAATGAAGTAATCATTGCTCCGTCCAATAAAAGGAAAACAAACAAGATCTTGTTTGCCCCAACCACCATCATCAGCTTGATACAAAATTTCTTTATCATGTTTCTTAAAATAGACAGAAGATAAAGTTCCTCCTAGAGGATTAACAATGACTTTTAAGAAGTCGTTTTCAATGGTTGCCATAACCATAGAAGTCTAACATTTATCTTTGATCTTTCCACCAATAAAGAATTATTTCCCTAGCGTTTCTTCAATTAATATCGATAAAAAAATAAGGCTAGTGACTTTAGCTAAAGAAACTAAGAAAAAAGCTATTCTTTTAGATCACCTTTAAAGGAGATAAAACCTTGATATCCATAGTCTCTAACAAGGAAATAGAAACTTAAGGAATTGTAATCCATCGGATAATGATTTTTCACAAGATGCATGTACGTCGTTAAAGTAGTCTCAATATAGTTATCTTCAATTTGTTCTAATTCTAAGAGAGTTAGGTTAGGTTTTAATGAAAGGAAAGTTTTTCCTATCTCATCTCGATAAGGCTTTTGAATGGCGAGGATTCGATCGTGAGGACCCGCGTGAGCATTCATATATTGAAGAACATAAACAAGTTCTTTCTTATAGGAAAAACTTTCTTTTACCTCTTTTTGAAAGGCGAGGAAAGCTTTCTTCTTATCTTCGATACTCTCACTCATAGGAAAAGAAAAAACATGAGGAATCGTATTCCAGGCTTTAACAAAAGTTGATTCTAGAAGACCAGCTTTAGTTTTATACCGAGAGAAAATGACAATCTCACTAACCCCTAATTTTGATGCAATCTCTTTGGTTGATATAGACTCAATACCATGCCGATAACTTTGTGCCATGACAGCATTTAAGATTTTATTATCTATATCGATTAACGTTCTTCTACCCATAAGTTACAGTTCTCTTTCTTATCGACAATATTGTACTAGAAATCGAGAAAATAAGGAAACAACACCGAAAATCATTAATTTATAGTAACTAATTCGTATTCTCTTGAACCTAATCCTAACTCCACTGCTCTCTCTAACGCCGTCTCATCATTTACTTCGGGATTAGAGTCGATAAAGACATCGCCTGAAGGCTTTGCCCCTTTGGCTAATCTTTCCCCTAACTGAGAATTGGGAATTGCGGCCTGCTTCTGACAAAGATCTCGACAGGCTTGATCAAGAGCGACAGGATCAAAAGAAGCTAGCATTCCAATATCAGGAAGGATTGGAGCATCGTTTTCACAGTGACAATCACAATTTGGAGAAATGTTATTAATTACTGAAATATGGAAAGAAGGCCTTCCATCAAGAACAGCTTTTGCATACTCAGAAATCTTCTCACCTAAAATTGCATTAGCATTCGATTGAAGAGGAGAAATCGCATCAAAATTACAGGCAGCTAAGCACCGTCCACAACCTTTGCATAAATCCAAATTAATAACTGCTTTATTATTTACGTAAGAGATAGCATCCGAGCCACATTCTTTAGCACACATGTGGCAACCCCGGCAGGCGGATTCTTTAACTTTCGGTTTCCCCGAACTGTGCATATCCATTTTGCCAGCCCGTGATCCGCATCCCATTCCGATATTCTTAAGAGCGCCCCCAAAGCCCATTTCTTCATGGCCTTTGAAGTGATTTAGAGAAATAAAAATGTCAGCGTCCATAATCGCCCGACCAATCATTGCCGTATGACAAAGCTTACCGCCGTTAACAGGAACTTCCAGATCGTCAGTCCCTTTAAGACCATCAGCAATAATAACTTGGCAACCAGTTGTTAAAGGTCCGTATCCATTTAGGGCTGCACATTCAAGGTGTTCAAGAGCGTTCTTTCTTGAACCTGGATAGAGGGTATTACAATCAGAAAGGAAAGGTTTTCCGCCTTTAGACTTAATGACATCTGCTACTGCTTTTGCGTATTGAGGACGAAGATAAGCAAGATTTCCTAACTCACCAAAGTGAATCTTAATGACAACAAAACGACCGTCAAAATCAATGTCGCCAATTCCAGCAGCTAAAATTAAGCGCTGAAGTTTCTTTGGGATCGGCTCTCCAGCTCTTGTTCTAAAGTCACTAAAATAGACCTTGCTTTGTTTTTCCATAAGTTT
>Ga0172378_10001686_pt1 | contig 20533 bp, 19 predicted proteins | sample GrowelOW332metaG_FD_119755 | JGI IMG/M metagenome (GOLD analysis project Ga0172378, IMG submission 119755) | Groundwater microbial communities from an aquifer near a municipal landfill in Southern Ontario, Canada - Pumphouse #3_1 metaG | ecosystem: Environmental > Aquatic > Deep subsurface >... | reverse complement strand
GGTTGATGATTTCTGGGGCATAGCGGCCGGGATAACCTCCGATATGTGTCAACAGTACGCTGACTCCCTCACATTCAAAAAACAAAAAACGGGGAAAGCGCAAACGCTCCAAATGTCCATCGCAATTTCCATAAACAGCACGCAACGGCTTGATTTTGGCAAGTTGGTCAGCAATGGACATAGAGCCCAGGTCACCGGCATGCCAAATCTCATCGCAATCCGCAAAATATGTTGCATAACGCTCATCCCAATAGGCATGAGTATCAGAAATCAATCCGATCTTCATCTGTCAAAAAAGTTATAAAAGTCCGGTTATACACCTATTTAATAGGACAATACACATTTACCACACACTTAACACCCTTTTACAAAGGCACAGGCAAAGGTAGAAATCTAAATTCTTTTTTTCTTACCTTTGGAAAATTAATCAGAGAAATTTCTAATTAGTGTCACATGAAGATTGTTCTCCTTAGCCTCAAATTCCTACCCGGTCCATTATTCTATCGTACAATCGATTCAATGCCATTAGAAATTGGGGAACATCATGCTTTCTATTGCCGGTTGTTTCGTGGAAAGAATTGAAAACACATTGCAGTGGAATGTTCATCGGTCTGACGGCATAAGAAGTGGAATCTCCTCTTGGTGCGGGATATCTGAATTATGAGATATAATGAATTAAAAAAATAAATATGATAAACGAGACACCGGAAACGCTTCTCCCCTACGGAGATGGTGACAGAAAACGAAATCAGGTGCAAAATATGTTTGATGCAATTGCTGGTAAATACGATTTCCTGAACCATTTCATGTCATTCCATCAAGATAAACGCTGGCGCAAAAAAGCGATTCTGAGCCTTAAAAACGACATGCCCAAAAACATGCTGGATATAGCAACAGGTACAGGAGATTTCGCGTTGGAAGCTTATCGCTGGCTACAACCCGAACACATCACCGGTGCAGACCTTTCAGAAGGGATGATGGCGGTAGGTGCTCAGAAAGTCACGAAAGCAGGTTTGGACAAACACATTCACTTTGAATTGCAAGACTGTACAGCACTGACTTTTCAGGACAACACCTTTGATGCTGTCACAGTGGCATTCGGAGTCCGAAATTTTGAGAACATTGCAAAAGGTATCTCAGAAATGTTCAGAGTATTGAAACCTGGTGGTAAAATAATCATTCTGGAACTTTCCAGACCAGAAAAATTTCCAATGAAACAGCTTTTCAATATCTATTCCACCATAATCATGCCTATGGCCGGACGCATCTTTTCCAAAGATAACAGAGCATACGAATATCTTCCGGCATCCATCCAAGTAGTTCCGCAAGGAAAAGAAATGGTCGGGATATTAAATATGACCGGATTTGAAGAATCCACATACAAAGGTTTCACTTTTGGTGTTTGTTCCTTGTATACAGGGCGAAAGCCATTTTAATGCCGAATGTAAAAAAGGCATAAAAAACAGGGAACGTTCAATCTAAGGTTACATTTTTTAAGCCTCTGACCATCCTCCAAAGTTTCAAAATGCTATCTTTGCAACAATTTATTTCATTTATGTCCTTTCGTTCATTCAATAAAAGATAAAAATCGCATATGAGATTCCGGATATTTTTGAGCTTACTGATAATAATCTCCACCTTTAATCTACAGGCACAAACACGTTTAAAACCATATGACGAATACATCAACGAATATGCGGGAATTGCTATTGAGCAACAAAAGCTCCATGGCATTCCAGCCAGCATAACCCTTGCGCAAGGCCTTCTCGAGTCGGGAGCAGGAAAAAGCGAGATGGCACAAACCTCCAACAATCATTTTGGCATCAAATGTCATAACAACTGGAAAGGTGAGACTGCGACCTTTTTTGACGATGGCATGAATTGCTGCTTCAGAAAATACGACAGGGTTGAGGATTCTTACGAAGACCATTCGCAATTCCTTGTTCAGGGTAAACGTTACGCTTTCCTGTTTCAACTGAACATTACTGATTACAAAAGCTGGGCCGGAGGTTTGCAAAAAGCCGGCTACGCTACGGACAGAGCCTATGCCGATAAACTTATCCGCATCATTGAAACCTACAATCTGAATGAATACACCAAGGGGAAAATGTTCAAAAACATTCAGGTAGAAGCAGTTAAAAAGACAAGTGCTGAAAAACGGGCTGAACGTAAAGCTCAAAAAGAAGCCGGGAAAACAGCTAAAAAGACTGCTAAAAAAGACCAGGTAACAATAGAAAGGTCTAGAACACTCAATAACGACGCTTTGAAGAATGCAAAAGATTACCATGTTATACCAGGCAAGCCATCTGAAAACTTCATCAATCCGCTTTCATCACATGACATCAGTTTTGTTGGCACTACACCTTGTGTATTCGCTCAATATGGTGACAGCTTCTCCGGAATTGCCGAAGAGTTCGGTATCAGTGCCAGTAGAATACGAAGTGTCAATGAATTCCCCAATAATTATAAGTTAGTGCCGGGAGAAATAGTCTATCTGGACAAAAAAACCACTTGGTGGGAAGGCGAGTATCCTTTACACAGAGCTCAAAAAGGTGAAACGATGCACAGCATTTCACAAAAATACGGCCTGCAACTGAAGGCTCTTTACAAATTGAACAACATGAATCCGGGAGATCCTATTAAACAAGGGCAAAAAATAAAGCTTCGTAATCCCGAACAAATGTCAACAATCATGAAGGCTATGACACAAGCCTTCAATAAACAGGATTCGATACAGTAATCACAGGTTATAATACTTGGATTGCATCATTATGACACTTTCAAAAAGCGCAAAAGTATATTTTATACTTTTGCCTTTTTATAAATAAAACCAAAATGGAATTATCAGGAAAAATCGTAAAAATTTTACAACTACAATCCGGACAAGGGAAAAATGGCGTCTGGAAAAAACAAGAATATGTATTGGAATACGGCGATGCCTACCCAAAATTGATGTGTTTTAACCTTTGGGGTGACAAAATCGATCAGTATGCAATGAATGAAGGCGACGAAGTCACTGTCAGCTTTGATGTGGAAAGCCGCGAATATAATGGTAAGTACTATACCGATGTCAAAGCATGGAAAGTGGACAAAGGCCAAAACACTTCTCAAAATGCAGGTGCCGGTGCAAAAAGTGAATTTGGCATTCCAGCCCCTGATTTCCTGAATAGTGACGACAAAGATGACCTGCCCTTTTAACTATTTAAAGCAAATCATATGGAAGTAACGCGCATTTTTGACCTTCTTGATCAGTATATTGAAAAATATCCCGATCAGGAAGTCGCTTTAGCCGGAAAAGTAAATCATGAATGGGTAAAATATACTATCCAGGAATATATACAACAGGTAAACAAGATCAGCTATGCTTTCCTTGCTAAAGATGTTCAGGCAGGAACCAAAATTGGCATTATCAGCGCAAATCGTCCGGAATGGAATTTCTTTGATTCCGGAATTATGCAGATTGGTTGTGTTTGTGTTCCAATTTACCCGACCATCAGCGATAGTGATTATTTACACATCCTGAATCATGCTGAAATCGAATATATTTTTGTCGATAGCAAAAGCTTGGTAAAGAAGCTTCAGCCTATACTGGAAAAAGTACCTCACTTCAAGGAAACCATCTGTTTAACCGAAGCAGAGAACGCCATTGCGCTGGACGATTTCTACAAATTGAGGGAAGAAAATCCGAATCCTGAAGAAGTAAAAAGACGCAAAGAAGCTGTTAAGACCACAGATCTGGCAACGATGATTTACACCTCAGGCACTACAGGATTACAAAAAGGAGTCATGCTAAGCCATCAAAACATCACCAGTCAATTGGCTAGCCTGAAATCCATACCTTCAGAATGGAGCAAAACCGCTTTGAGTTTTCTGCCGTTATGCCATGCCTACGAACGAATTCTTGTCTATATTTATCACATCCGGGGTATGTCAATCTGGTATGCCGAAAATCTGGCGACCATCGGTGAAAATATCAAGGAAGTGCACCCAACCATGATGACCTGTGTGCCACGTGTTCTTGAAAAAATGTATGACAAACTTTATTTGGCCGGCAAAAAGCAAGTCTGGTACAAAAAAGCCATTTATTATTGGGCATTTAATCTGGCTAAAGAGTATAAGATCGATGATAACTCATCTTTCTACGAACTCCAACACAAAATTGCTGATAAACTGATTTACAGCAAATGGAGAGAAGCCATCGGTGGAAACTTTGACATCGTCGTATCTGGCGGAGCTGCCATTCAAAAAAATCAGGCCGCCTTTTTCAACGCAATCGGGATGCCTGTTTTTGAAGGATACGGTCTGAGTGAAACTTCGCCTGTGATTGCTGTCAGTGCACGCGGAAAAGGCAATCGCATCGCCGGCACTGTAGGTCCTCCTTTAGAGGGGGTTGAAGTCAAAATTGCCGATAACGGAGAAGTGCTTTGCCGGGGTAACAATGTAATGATGGGGTATTATAAGGATCCGGAGCTCACATCTGAAGTGATCGATAAAGACGGTTGGTTCCACACCGGTGATACCGGAAAGTTCACAGACGGAGGCTTATTAACCATTACCGGACGTCTGAAGAATATCTTCAAGACCTCTTTCGGGAAATACATCAATCCATTCTTTATAGAAGAACAGTTCTGTAAATCACCTTTCATTGAAAACATGGTCGTCTTTGGTGAAAATCAAAAATACGCTGCAGCCATCATTTCACCGGATTTCAATTATCTGAGAGACTTCTGTAAGCGTCACGAAATCGCCCTGACTGAAAATACATCTTTAATTGAAAAGCCTGAAATACAGGCTATTTACAAAAAAGAGGTAAAAAAAATAAATTCTTTATTTGCCCATCATGAGCAAATAAAAAATTTCGAATTGGTGGCCGATGAATGGTCTCAGGATAATAATATTCTCACACCTACCCTGAAAGTCAAGCGCAAAACAATCGAATCGATGTATCAAGACAAGATTGAGAGGCTTTTTCAATAGAATCTAATTACGGATGTCATCCCTTCTTCAGATTTACGGATGTCATCCCTTCTTCAGATTTACGGATGTCATCCCTTCTTCAGATTTACGGATGTCATCCCTCAAAGGGATGACATCCGTCTCTTGAGGGGGCTAATTTACGGATGACATCCCTTAAAGGGATGTCATCCGTAGTAAAAATAAAAAAAACCGGCTGTCTTTCCCCAAGACCTCCGGTTTTTTTTATTAGGATTTCAGAAACAACGCTGTTTCTTACTTAATTTCTATTTCTTCTTTCATATCAATTTCCTCGCCTTTCGCGTCATAAAATTGATATTGCAGGTACGTCAGGTTTTGAACAGGCATAACCCGTAACCCCAGACTGTACATTCTGCGCCACTTCCATTCAAGGGATAATAAACCACCCTTTTTTATAAAAGCCGCAACGTAGGGATGGACTCTTAAAGTATATTTCTTCACTTTTAAATGATTCACCAAATACGCAATCTTGTTTTCCAACAAATCTGTAAACAATAGAGAAGGCCGAATTTCACCTTTTCCGAAACAGGTTGGACAAGTCTCACTAGTCTCAATGAAAGTCTGAGGACGTACACGCTGACGTGTAATTTGCATCAGACCAAATTTTGACAGTGGTAAAATATTATGTTTGGCTCTGTCATTTGACATTTTCTCACGAAGTCTGTCATAAACTCTTTGACGGTTTTCTCCGTCTTGTAAATCAATGAAATCGACAACGATAATACCGCCCATATCTCTCAAACGAAGTTGTCTGGCAACCTCATCTGCTGCAGCCAGATTGACATCGAGGGCATTTTCCTCTTGTCCTTTGTTGGATTTTGAACGATTACCGCTATTTACGTCGATCACATGTAAAGCCTCTGTGTGTTCGATGATCAGATACGCGCCGCTTTTAAATGAAACAGTCTTTCCAAATGACGACTTTATCTGTTTGGTCACTCCAAACGTATCAAAAATCGGCAAATTGTCCTTGTAAAGTTTCACGATATCCGCTTTCTCCGGCATAATCAATTTCACGTAATCCCTGATTTCCTCATAAGCAGGAGGAGAATTCACATGAATATGCTCAAATGAAGCGTTTAAAATGTCTCGTAAAATAACCACCGTACGGCTGGTCTCTTCAAAAATGAGTGACGGTGCCTTGGCTTTCGTCAATTTGGCAAGAACGTCATCCCACCTTTTAAGCAAAACCTTGAGTTCACTGTCCAATTCTGCTACCCTTTTGCCTTCGGCCACTGTTCTGACAATGACCCCAAAGTTGCGAGGAGTAATGCTTTGTAATAGCTGTTTTAAGCGTACGCGTTCTTCAGCTGACTTGATTTTCGTTGAAACAGAAATCTTGTCAGAAAAAGGGAGCAAAACCAAAAAACGACCGGCAATGGATATTTCCGATGTCAATCGTGGGCCTTTTGTAGAAATAGGCTCTTTTGCAATTTGTACTAAAATGTCCTGTCCTGGTTTTAGAACATCAGAGATGGTGCCTTCTTTTGGTATTTCCGGCAGTAAATTAAATTTACTCAGAAGGTTCTGTCTGTTCTTGTTATTTGTGACAGTTTTAGCATACGCATTCAGTGAATTGAACTGGGTACCCAGATCCAAATAGTGAAGAAATGCATCTTTTTCATAGCCCACATCCACGAATGCAGCATTCAGGCCTGGCATAAGTTTATGCACACGACCAAGGTAGATATCACCAACTGAAAACGAAACACTGTTGGTATCCTTTTGGAATTCCACCAGATTTTTGTCTTCAAGTATCGCAATGGACACCTCTTTCGGTTGGACGTCTACAACAATTTCAGTTGCCACTTTCGTTTGTGTTTCTATAAAATTTAAAATTTATGTCAATGTTAGTTTGAAAGATCAATTTCAGTCGGGGAATAACAGAAACGTTACTGACAAATATAACAATGGCATGGATTAAAAAACAAAGAACAAACCCGAAGACTTGAAAGTACTTGGAGCTTGTTCCCGCATTCTTTGAGTTTAATTATAACATAAAAATCACTTCTTATGTTTATGTCTATTCTTTTTTAGACGTTTTTTACGCTTGTGCGTCGCCATCTTATGGCCTTTTCTTTTCTTTCCGCTGGGCATTTTTTAAAAATTTACAGATAATTATTTTTTTACTTCATTAACAAAAGTCTTCGCCGGTTTGAAGGATGGGATGTTGTGTTCCGGGATGATGATTGTTGTATTCTTAGAGATGTTACGAGCTGTCTTTTGAGCTCTTTTTTTCACAATGAAGCTACCAAAGCCTCTCAAATAAACATTTTCTTCTTTAGCTAAAGATTCTTTTACTACGTCCATGAATGTTTCAACACTCGATAAAACAGTAACTTTATCTACTCCCGTCCTCTTGGAAATCTCATTTACGATATCAGCTTTAGTCATCTTGATAAATATTTAAATAGGTTATACATTAGTGTTCTAATTTTTTGGCTTGCAAATATATAGGTTTCCTGCCTATAAAAAAAACTTTCAGAAAGATTTTTGCGAATTTTTGATATTTTGGCGTTCTTTGCAGAATGAATTCCAAATCTACATTTTCAAACATAACTCACTTATTGTCCGAATGGTATAAATCCAACAAAAGAGATTTGCCATGGCGAAGAACAAAAGATCCATACCAGATTTGGCTATCAGAAATCATTCTTCAACAGACCAGGGTTGAGCAGGGGAAGCCCTATTTTGAGTCCATACTGAGCCGCTTTCCCCGTGTCAGTGTTTTGGCCGAATCACCGCTCGACGATCTCCTTAAACTCTGGCAGGGGCTGGGCTACTATAGCAGGGCCAGGAACATGCACTCAGCAGCCATCCAGGTTATGGAACATTTCGAGGGTGTATTTCCTTCAAACTATGATGACCTTTTGAAGTTGAAAGGTATCGGGGAATACACGGCTTCTGCCATAGCCTCCATCGCATACGGCCATCCAAAAGCTGTTGTTGACGGTAATGTTTTCAGAGTAATTTCCAGGCTATTCGCCATTGACACACCTACTAATACCACAGCAGGTAAAAAATTATTTACGGGCATGGCAGAGGAATTGCTGGATCAAAAGAACCCGGACATTCACAACCAGGCCATGATGGATTTCGGAGCCATGCAGTGTACACCATCCAATCCCGGATGCTCCGGCTGCCCTCTTTCCAGTCATTGTTTGGCATTCGCCACCGGAAAAGTTCAGGATTATCCGGTTAAACTGGCCGGCACCAAAAAACAGGAACGATATTTTCATTATCTTTTTTTGACAGACGGTAGCAGCACCTGGTTACAGCAAAGGGTTCAAAAAGATATCTGGCAACAACTCTGGGAATTCCCACTCATTGAAAGCGACCATGCCGAATCCATCGAATCCCTTTTTAAGCAGGCAGACGTTGCCCGCTGGTCAGGCAATAATTTCACCCTTGGAACGCCCGTTTACCTGAGACATATCCTGACTCATAGAGTCATTCATGCCACTTTTTTTCCTATCCGGATTGAAAAGAAAATCATTTACCCAGAAAACTGGAAAGAAGTAAAACTCAATGAAGTAAAAAGCTTTGCTGTGTCAAAATTAATCGATTCGTTTATCTGCAAAAACGACTTATTAAACTTCTAGAAAAACATATTTATTTATTATTTTGTTAATGTTTGTTTAATTTATCCAAATAATCAGGCATTTTTTGGATTGATTCGATTTTATATTTACATTTGACAAAATAACAAAATGAACAACACGACAAATTTCTCCAAAAACAAACTAAAATCAATAGAAACCAGTATCAACGAACAACTTAAAAAGAAATGTCAATCAACAAAGCAATCTTAGTAGGCAATGTAGGAAAAGACCCCGAAGTCCGCTATCTGGACAATGGAGTGGCGGTTGCCACCATCACTCTTGCCACCACAGAAAGAGGTTATACCCTCGCTAATGGAACACAGGTTCCGGAAAGAACCGAATGGCACAATATCATCGCATGGAGAGGCCTTGCAGAAATAGCTGAGAAGTACATCAAGAAAGGCACTCAACTTTACGTTGAAGGTAAGATTTCTACCAGAAAATGGGAAAAAGATGGCATCACCCGATATTCAACGGAAATTGTGGCTGAAAACATTGAATTGTTGGGACGTCGCCCGGAAAACGGTCATAGTGAAGCAACAGCCCAGAACCAGCCGCCAAAAGCTGCCAATCAAAGTGCTCCTGCATCTGAAACCGGAGGAAACGCTGACGACCTTCCTTTCTAACATTTGATGAAAATGATTTCCGAAAATCTTGGTCAGATCAACAGGAAAAACCCTCCCCACAAAAGAGGGTTCCTGTTTATCTGTTTTTTGGGAATCAATTTATTCACTCTTACATCCTGTCACTCAAACTACAGTCCAAAGCCAACAGCTTATCCCAGGATATCATACCCTCAGAATGGATATTTAACCTGCCACCCGCCCTACCTCATCACTTTTGAATATCCGGCCATTGCAAAGCTTGAATCTCCTAATGACCAAACAACAGGAGGTCATTGGATCAATCTGAATTTTGAAAGGTTCAGAGCAACTTTGTTCACCAGTTATTTTCAGGAAAGTAAAGAAAAAATACAACAGCACATCCTGGAAAACGAATCAATTTTGGAAAAGGAAACACCTCCTTTCGCCCACATCCACAAACAGGAGTACCTGTCCTCAGACAAAAAGATAACCGGTTACCTGTACGAAATCGATGGAAACACCGCCAGCCCTGTTCAATTCATATTGACAGACAACCAGCAGCAATTGTTTCGGGGAGCACTATACTTTGACTACATCCCCAACAGAGACTCCATTGTTGATATTTTAGACGGATTAAAAGGTGATATACGTTATCTGATGGAAAGTTTCAGATTTAAAAAGTAAAAAACATGGGACTACTTCGCATTGAAGAAAAAGAAATATTCCGTTATGGCGTCTGGAAAATCGATGAAGACGAGGATGAACTCAGAAAAATCCTTAGCTACGATATTTCCTCACCACATTTAAATCCTGGAAAACGCATAGAATTTTTGGCTGTCAGGGCACTGGCCAAAACGATGGATATAGAACCTCAGTCAATAGCTTATCAACCTTCCGGGAAACCCTACCTGATTGGGAACAATGCCCACCTATCCATATCCCACACCAAAGGATATGCAGCAATCATGATCAGCGATATGGAAAATATCGGCATAGACATCGAATGCAGATCAGACAGGATACTAAAAGTACGTCATAAATTTATAAGTCCGGAAGAGGAATTAAATATTTCAGGGCATCCGGGCAATGAAACCATTTCTCTTTTGCTTCATTGGAGTGCAAAAGAATCTTTATTTAAGGCTATTCCGGATGAAGGGGTAGATTTCATCAAAGAATTACGAATCTACGACTTCACCTCACTCGCCGAAAAAGGAAGCTTTAAGGCAAAAGCATTACGATCCGACAAAGATTTTCTGATAAACTATTGTGTAAGTGATGACTATGTCCTTACCACTTGCATTCCTCTCATACCTTGAAACCGATTAGCAGAGAATCCACTTAGCCATTTAATGATCTTTAAAAAGCAGTCCGGGATCGTTTCATCAGAATCCAAATGATCAAAGGTGCTCCAAAAAGGGCTGTAACAGAATTAATAGGTAATGACGTTGTAAAACCAGGCATTTGCGAGGCAATGTCACATAAAAGCATAAGGCAAGAACCGCAAAGAATCGATGCAGGCAGCACAATCCGATGGTTCCAGCTACCAGAAAGACCTCTGGCGATGTGAGGCACCGTAATTCCCACAAAACCGATAGGACCCGCAAAAGCAGTTACCCCACCGGCCAATAAAGCAGTAGCCAGAATAATAAAAAAGCGTGTTCTGGAAATAGACACACCGAGGCCGAGAGCATAGTTTTCACCCAGCAATAAAGCATTCAAAGGCTTTTGTAGAAAAAACGCCATACTAAGCCCTAAACCCACCACAATAATCATCACCGGCATCATCGACCACGACACGGCACTCAAACTGCCAAAAGTCCAAATGACAAAAATCTTCAATGTATCCGGATTGCTCACATTCTGTAGTAAGCTGACAATTGAACCGGCAATATAACCAAACATCATTCCGACAATGAGCAAGGAAACCAGATCAGAGACACGAATAGATACCAGAATAACCAACATAAGCACCCCGACCGCTCCCAAAACTGCCGCAACAACCAAGCCCCAGGATCCGAATCCAAGAAAATAACTTCCCACCCCCGAAGAAAACATGGTTATCAAAGCAACACCCAGACTCGCACCAGCATTTACACCAAGTACATCCGGACCAGCAAGTGGATTTCTGAATAGCGTCTGCATCAATAAACCTGCAACAGACAAGGCCGAGCCAGCCAAAACAGCGGTCAATGCCTTTGGCAGGCGATAATTCATCAATATTTCCCTATAAATGGAATCGGAACTCTCACCGCTGAACACTGACTTGATTTCGCCGAATGAAATCCAGATGCTCCCAAAGGCCAAATCGGCCAGAAAAAGGAACAATAAAAAAATAGAAAGTGAACTAAAAAGAATTCCGTTTCGAGACATCCATTCGATTTTTTGACGAATTTAATTCAATTTTTTGAGATAAAACCACGAATGATCGGGCAAAAGTTCCGGATGAAATAATTTGACAAAATCAGCCAGCAACCTGTCCGGATAAGCTACAGCACTTTCCCAGTAATCATTTCCACCTTCCGGGGTGATCCTGTTTGAATATGAATAAACTTTGCCCTCCCTAAACGACTTAAAAAGACGATAACGCTCATCCGTTTTTTGCAGTTCCTCCAATGTCTTGCCATTGGTAGCTCCAACCCAGACATCAGCATCATTCAAATCACGCAACACTTGCTCGAAAGAATATGGAATGCTTCCGGTTGTCGTATCGTTCTTATAAATATAGTCAGCTCCGGCATCTTTAAAAAGCTGAGCAGTAAAGCTTCGCCCACCCGGAATATACCAGGTTCCCCTGAAATTATCACCTGAAAGCACTTTGGGTTTACGGGTCTTTGCAGACAATGCCAACTTTTTAAGCATCAGGTATTTCCCCTCCACTTGATTAAACAGACTGTCAGCCATACCTTTCTTGTTAAAAAAACAGGCCATAAAGCGGATCCATTCAGCTCTTGCCAAAAGATTGGGTTCCATCCATTCATTGTTATAAATAACGGGAATACCCGCTTCAGACAGCCGTATCACGTGTTGATCCTGCTGCTTGAGGCCTGTCACCATTACCGCCTGAGGCTTTAAAAGCAAGCAACGCTCCACATCCATCTGAAAAGGATCACCCAGATCAACAATATCACCGTCTTTGAATGAATTCCTGATAGATGGATCATAGGTAAGCTTTGCATTGCAAACACCTTTAACGGCTTTAGTTTCTCCCAGCATTTCCAGAAAGGCATAATGGGTACAAGAAGCTGCCACCAGGGTCTGAATGGGTATAGTAATACGAGTACCATCATCGGGGGTTTCCACCATGGTATCTCTGATAAGGTAATAACGGGCATAAACAGCACTTGGTTTCCAGGGATCAATCAGTGTCACACGACTATAACCTTTGAAATAGTCCACTTCAAAACCGGTAGCATATTTCAAAGTCATGCTACTGTCCGGAGCCGGATTCGACTTTTGCCTGGATCCGGAGCCATGGCTACCACAACCAGCTAACAATATTACAGATAACAGAATTAACAGATTACGCATTGACTTAAATCCTCCTCTTGTTCATAAAAAAAGGGGCCTTGCATAGACCCCTATATTTTCAGGAAACCCTCATTATCAGGGTCTCTTTCAGTTTATTTCTTTGCAGCAGGTGCTTGTTCCTGTTGTGCAGGAGCTTCTTTTTGAGCCCGTGCAGGAGCGGCTTGTTCCTTTTGCGCACCGAAATTGGGAGAAGTCAGGTTTGGATCTACAGCAACGGCATTTTCAACCTCTTCTTTAATAATTGACTGTTTTACAGAAGTATCTGCAGTTGTAATGAAACCTGCCGAAATAATGCTTAAAAATGCAACAACACCGGCCAATGTCCAGGTTGCCTTTTCCAAAAAGTCAGTTGTTTTGCGAACTCCCATTACCTGATTTGAAGCAGAAAAACCGGAAGCCAAACCACCGCCTTTTGAATTTTGAACCAATACGATTAAAACCAGGATGATGGCTGCAAGGAAAATGAAGATGGTAATAGCGAGGTACATATCTTTAATTGTTTTTTATGTTAATAATCAGTTTCTCAAGGAATCGAATTTGGTCTGCAAAGTAAACATTTTTTTCTGGATATTTCAAGCTCAAGCTCTTGAATATTTCAAGAGCATGGTCATATCTTTTTTGTTTTAGATATATTTTAGCCAGTGTTTCGGTAAAAGTGTCCTCCGACAGATCATTGACAGATGGATTTTCTTCAGAAATACGCTCTCCCGTCTCAGTCAAAACATCCTCTTTTTCCAAATTCCCTGTCATTGTATGTTGCAATCTATCCGTCTTATGTTCAACATCAGATTCTTGCTCCAAAAATGCATCAATCAAATCCTGACCAGGCATGGATATTTCCGGGGGAGCGTCAGAATCTTGCATTGTTTGGTTCAGATAGCATACATAATCCAGCGAAAAGCTGCTTTCAGGCTGAACAGCACTATACAAAGGTTCATCATCCTTATCGGGAGATTCGATGTCCCTACTCTGAAAATCAGATTTATCCTCAACTTCATCAGCAACAGGAAATTCTAAACCTGCATCTTTGGATGTTGAATGCAGGAATCTGTCTATTATGGAAAAACCTTCTCCGGATGACAATTCTTTTTCATGCGAATAAACCGGTTCAGGCATGGCTTTATCTTCGATGAAATAATACAAACGTCTGCGATCCGGAACTGAAATAGCCGTTCGAATCAATTCTTTGGAAAAACGTAAATCATTTGCAAGAAGCAGATTTTTAAGATATAGTGTTCTTGCAATAGTAAAACAAGGGTATTCATCCAACAACGCACTAAGTTGCGCCAAACTATCCCTGTCCATTTGTGCAGGATTCTTCAACCATTGTATGAGATTTTGAGGACTCATGCTACCAATTTGCGACCGTTTTATTAAAAATACTTTCTGAAATTTCCTTGATGATTGCTTCCAGCAAAGTATCCTGAACATCCTCCAACATGGAAGTGGATTGGAATGTCTGATAGGCAGAGAATCTTTGTTCAAAATTCTCTTCAGGCTTTGTTGTATTGACAAAACGGACATTGACAGTAACAGTCAATTTCGTTTCAGAAGCATACCCGTCAGCCTGCGTAGCCATTGGAGTCAGCTCATAGCCAACTATTTCACCTTCAATCTGCAAATCACCTTCTTTCTTGATAAGTCTGAGTTTCGTCTGGTTGACAAAAAGGTCTTTCAATGTTTCGGTAAATTTTGGAGAAAGAGGCGCATAAACCAGCGATGCCTGAATGGGGAAATCCTGTATGGAGATACTTTTCACACGGTTATAATCGACGGACGCACCATTAAACTTATAGGTTATCTTACAACCCGAAAGCACAAGTAATGGTATAAAAACAACCAAAAAACGTTTTAACATAATGACTAATCCAGTTTGTACTCTTTAATTTTGCGGTATAACGTTCTTTCCGAGATGTTTAGATCTGCAGCTGCATTCTTGCGTTTACCCCCGTTCCTTTCCAATGCCTTTCTGATCGCTTCTTTCTCCATTTCTTCCAGAGAAAAAGATTCTTCTACATACTCTTCCGTATCCTGAATATTGGGAGTAACGGGTCGACTATCTTTTTGTATAGGTTCTGTAGGGTAAATGGGAGCATAAGGTTTGTAATCCTTGCCAGGAAAATGGGTTTCATCCATCCCGTTTTTCTGCATAATCTCATTCACCAGAACCTTCAGATCGTTCATATCCTTTTTCATGTCAAAAAGAACCTGATAAAGTATTTCACGTTCATTACTGAAGGATCGATGCTCTGAAGAGGATACATGACCACCGGAATATATGGCTGGAAATTTTTCAAAAGAGGCATCAGGTAAATAGGTACGCAAAATAGCCGAAGAAATTTCACGCTGTTGTTCAATGATGGATATTTGTTCGGCAATATTTTTCAATTGCCGGATATTTCCAGGCCACCTGTAAGAAATCAGTTCCGTCTTGGCATCCTCGGTTAGCTGCACCACCGGCATACGGTATTTTTCCGCAAAGTCTGTGGCAAATTTGCGGAACAAACGGAGAATATCATCAGACCGGTCACGCAATGGTGGCACAGAAATGGGAACAGTATTCAGTCTGTAATATAAGTCTTCACGGAAACGGTTCGTATTGACGGCATCCATCATATTGATGTTGGTTGCAGCCACAATCCGCACATTGGTTTTCATCGTTTTGGATGAACCAACACGTATAAATTCACCCGATTCCAAGACACGCAACAAACGAGCCTGAGTTGCAAGGGGTAATTCTCCAACTTCATCCAGAAAAATCGTACCCCCGTCGGCCACTTCAAAATAGCCTTTCCGATCGGCCAGAGCACCTGTAAAAGAGCCTTTTTCGTGACCAAACAGTTCTGAATCAATCGTTCCCTCTGGAATAGCGCCGCAGTTGACAGCTATATATGGCCCGTGTTTGCGATGGCTATATTGGTGAATGATTTGCGGAAAACTTTCCTTTCCAACTCCGCTTTCACCGGTTATCAAGACCGACAAATCAGTAGGTGCAACCTGTACTGCCACATCAATGGCACGGTTCAGTTCCGGGGCATTGCCAATGATTGAAAATCTTTGCTTTACTTGTTGAATATCCACGACTCTCTGATTTAATTATCTTCAGGTTGCGGAAGATCAGACAGATCTCCTGATTGAACGATAAACTGTTTATGTAAAGGATTCTTCGTTATCTCAGCATAAGTCAGCCTGTTTTGATAGATATCACAGGCCATATAATAAGCTTCACGAAACGATTCTTCAGAAGCAACATTCTGTCCAGCAATGGAATAAGCCGTACCGTGCGCCGGTGATGTACGAACAACAGGAAGGCCGGCGGTAAAATTAACGCCGCTTTCCATACTCAAAGCTTTAAACGGTATCAACCCCTGATCGTGGTACATGGCAAGAATGCCATCATATTTTCTGAAATCTCCGGATCCAAAAAAGCCATCAGCAGGTATAGGACCAAAACAACAGATATGTTGTTCCTGAGCCTTTCTAACTGCTTCTGCAATGATATCTTTATCTTCTTTTCCAATCAGACCATCGTCACCGGCGTGTGGATTAAGTCCCAAAACGGCAATTCTTGGTCTTATAATGTTAAAATCGCGAATCAGAGACTTATTCAGCGTTTTTAGTTTGGATACCAAACCTTGAATATCCAGGGAGGCAGAAACTTCAGCCAAAGGAATATGGCCAGTCGCAACAGCTACCCTCATAACGGGACTAACCATCAACATCAAAGCACTTTTTCCATCTCCAAAAACCGACTCCAGATATTCCGTATGTCCGGGAAAATGAAAATTTTCTGATTGTATGTTACTTTTATTAATTGGAGCGGTTATCAAGACATCGATCAAACCATCCTTCAATTCCTGACAGGCACGTTCCAAAGCTTGAAATGAAGCTTTACCGGCGATAGCTGTTGAATGTGACAATTCAACCTTTACTTCATCTTCAGTACAGTTAACTATGCTGATCCTGCCGAATGCAGCTTCACGTGCAGAATTGACAACCGTCATATTGACGTTGTTCAAATCCAACGCTTTTTTATGATAGGCAGCAACTTTGGCTGAACCATAAATCACGACGGTTTGATTTTCATATACCCGTGCATCCGAAAGGGTTTTCAGGATCACTTCATAACCAATCCCATTGATATCTCCCTGGGTAATTCCAACACGTATTTTTCTTCCTTCCATAAAAAATATCTAATTTTTCTTCATCAAAGCACGAATGCCCAACAACATCAAAGACGTAAGGCACAAATATACTGACAAAATTGCCGACAATATACAAAGAAAAACCCTTTTATCTGCCAATAATGATTAAAATATTACAGTTCGGATTTATTTGTGGAAAGTAGTCCACAAGCGGCCTGGATATCCTCACCGCGAGATTTTCGAATGGTTGTTTTTAAGCCTTTCTCATTCAGGAAATCAGCAAAAGCCTTTACAGTCATTTCGTCAGGACTCTTGAACGGAGTATCGGGTATGGTATGAAAGCGAATGAGATTGACACGACAATCCAAGCCGCGTAAAAGCGTGATCAGACTCTTCGCATGAGCTATGGAATCATTCAGGCCTTTAAAAACAATATACTCAAAAGACAAACGGCGTTGTTTGCTAAAATCGAATTGCTTCAATACACGAATAGTCTCTTCAATTGGCCAGGCTTTTTCTGAAGGCATCCAGGAAAGTCTTTGCTCATGCAATGGTGTATGCAGGCTCACAGCAAGATGGCATTTGCTTTCCTGAAGAAATCTTAAGAGCCCGGGTTGCGTGCCAATGGTAGAAACAGTTATACGTTTTGGGCTCCAGGCAAAACCATTGTCTGAAGTAAGAATATCCAAAGCCCTCATGACCTCTTCCACATTATCCAGAGGCTCTCCCATCCCCATAAAAACGATGTTAGTCAAGGTCTCCGAAGCAGGAACAGACAATATCTGATTCAGTATTTCCTGAGCTGTCAGGTTTGCCTGAAAGCCCATACGTCCAGTCATACAAAAATCACAATGCATCTTGCACCCCACCTGAGAGGATACACACAATGTCGCACGGTCATCCTCGGGAATGTATACAGTTTCAATAAAGTGACCGTCGTGCGTCTTAAAAAGATATTTTACCGTGCCGTCTATGGAGCGTGAAGCATGTACCGGTTCGGAAAAGCCCAGATCGGCATTTTCAAACAACAAGGCACGATTTGATTTGGAAATATTGGTCATTTCCTCAAAACTACGGACACGTTTTACATATATCCACTCGTGTAATTGTTTAGCTGCGTAACCAGGCATACCCATATCAAGCAAAAATGATCTGAGTTCATCCGGACGTTTACCAAGTATCTGAAATTTTTCCATCTTTTAAAAATGACAAAAAACGGGATGCTGCCACCCCGTTTTTTTATATACAAACCTGCTTAACAGGTTCTATTATTAGTAGAAACGAATACGCGAATCTTTGATCTTCGTAGCTTTACGTACAGCCTCGAAAGACTGATAAATAATACGATACATATTCGACGCATTCCATGAGGCTTTTTCCTGAGCCAAATTGAACACTTCCTGTGATTTCGTTTTTGAAGCCACCTGGAAAACATACACTCCGTTTAAGCCCTTGACTGGTTCGGAGATTTTTTGTGGAGTAGCTGCAGTAGCTGCGGCCACCAAAGTAGGTTCGTTGCCGACACCGGTAATTCTGTTGATTGAGAAATTGACAAATCGCGCAGTATCAACTTTTAAACCGGTTGATTGGCCCAAGGCTGCAAGTGATGTGGCATTTTTGGCTTTCAAATCTTCAGCCATTTTTTTAGCTTTCAATTCATTGACCAGCTCACGTTGCAATACAGTCTTAACGCTTTCAACAGATTGATAATCTCCATCATTGACTTCTGTCACACCAACAACTACAAACTGGTTACTTTGATTTTCAAGAATAGAGGAAACCTTGCCGACTTTATTGTTAAAGATAAAGCGTATAGCTTGCCTCATTTGAGGTATCTGAGCCAGGGTGTTGTCTGTTGAATGTACAGACTGCGCCTGTTGTACTTCATAACCAGCTTTTTCTGCTGCAGCAAAGAAACTTTCAGCATCCTGATTTTGTGCAACGATACGGTTCAACTTGTTGTATGTATTGCTGATTGATTGCTGACTTGGAGTAACAGCCATGTAAACCATGGCAACTTTAGATTTTGCAACAGGCGTTGTCTTGGCAGTCACTTCTACAATACTTAAGCTATTTTTTGTCTTCACTGAAAATGCAGAATTAAGAGCTGCACCAAAGCAAGATCTTACAAAATTCGTTCCGAGCGATATGGCATCTGCTTCTCTAAACCAACCCATTTCAGCATTACCACCAGATTTGGAATATTTAGCTGCAAGCTGTGCAAAGTTTCCACCTTGATGAAGAACTGCGACAAGACTGTCTGCCAGTTTCTGGTCATTCGGGCCTAATACAATCTGACGGGCACTTACAGAATCAGGTGCTACCGTTTTATCCATCAAACGAGCCATTACAAAAGCACCTTCGCTATAAACGGGCTGTAGAAAAGCGCCACTACCAGACGATTGAACAAAAGACTTAACAGCAGTTGGAAACGAGCGGTTAGCAATATAGCAGTCCATGTAAGAGTTATCTGAATTTTCATTCACAAAATTCTCAATATCTGCAGTTTGCGCAAATTCAGATTCGATTTTATGGATGTTTGTTTCAATGGATTTGAAGTCTTCCTTGCTGGGAGCAATATTAACAGCAACATATTTAGCTGAACGATAAGGTTTTTGTACAAAACGTTCCTTTTCTTCGTTATAGCGTTTTTTAATATCCCCTGAGCTCACCTTGAACAATGAATCCGAAAGTGCGGTATAAGGTTGGAAAACATATTCAAAGTCAACACTGGTACTACGATCAGCAAAGAGCGCTTTCGCATCCAGTGAATTAGCCTGAATAGCCTTTGCAAGCATGGTGTTTATTTTTTCTTCCAGACGGGTATATTTCAGATTGTTTTCCCAAAACATCCAGTAGCCTTTCAATTTCGTGATTTGCTCCTGAGCATCTGCCGGATATTGAGATAAGTCTTCCTTTTGAATCGTTTGCAGGAAATTCATCATGATGGTACGATCAAATCCACCGGTCTGTGGATTCTGAAAAATAGGCAATTGTTGAATCATTGGATGCACATTGGCACCATTGATCATACTGAAAATTTCTTTTCCGGTAACTGTTACGCCCAGCAATTCGGCCTGTTCGTCCAACAAGCGTTCACGTACAATCGTTTCATAAACGGACTCACGGATTTGTCCGATAATGGCATCATCCAAATTGTTTTGTCCTGTTTGAATCTTATAAACTTCTTCCATCTCCGCAATACGTGCTTCGTAATCTTTATAATCCAAAGACGAGTCACCGATTTTAGCGATATTTTCCTGAGACTGACGGAAAAGTGAAGTTCCGGAATTCAAAAAATCTCCGATGATAAAAGCAAATAAAGCAAAACCGATGATGAGTGCCAATAGTCCTGCTTTATTCCTGATTTTCTGTAAGGTTGCCATATGAGATATATATGTTTAGAATTAATTGCTAGGTTAAGAAAGTGATATATTGCTCTTTTTTTCAGCCTGCGAATATACAAAAAAATGTTTAATTGACACGTATTAATGATTATTTTGCAGCTTTGGTATCCATTCCCATTGAATCTGCTTCACCTGAATCTATGGGGAAAATAGCATTGACCTTGAAAATTTTATACTTGGTCAAAGACTCATTTGATTCGAAACCGTAGCCTGTAATAACCTGATCTTTTTGTTCTATCCGTATGAAAGAGTCCGAATAAATACGTTGTTGC
>Ga0172378_10001685_pt1 | contig 20536 bp, 15 predicted proteins | sample GrowelOW332metaG_FD_119755 | JGI IMG/M metagenome (GOLD analysis project Ga0172378, IMG submission 119755) | Groundwater microbial communities from an aquifer near a municipal landfill in Southern Ontario, Canada - Pumphouse #3_1 metaG | ecosystem: Environmental > Aquatic > Deep subsurface >... | reverse complement strand
TGACATCATGCCGGCGGAAGAACTCTTCATACTGTGACATAAACTGGCTGACCTGGCTGATCGCATCAAAACTGCGCCCATCCAGGATTGGATATTCATAAATCAGGATGCCGCCGCTGGCATCACTAGCACGCCGCATCAACTTCGCTCGACTAAGCCAGCTGGGACTGTTGCGACTTTCAATATTATAGGGATGGACAATTGCTCCCAAGACCAAGGGGGTGTCGCCGAGAGCCTGACGCGTCGCCTCAATCTCTTCGACTGGCCTTCCATAACCGCATTTACCCAGATCAATTTTATTTTTCAGCAGCGACCAGTCAACACCATAAAAGTGTTTTGTGGTTTCGCTTTGATAGCCGCTGTAAACCGAGAAAACCAGATCCGGCTGATATTCATGCAAAACATCCCGGAAAAGACCCGCCAAAGCCGCCATTCTCTGATCCATAAAAATAGTCCATTGCTGATAATACTGTTTTTGAATTAATTCAGGCGTCAGTTCAGCTTTAATATCAGGATTTTGCTTTTTAAAATCTTGCATACATAAGGGACAAAAGCAGGAGATATAAGAATCCATCACCCGGCTTTCATAGTCCCAGTTAACATGACTCGGCTGATTCCAGCGTTCCATCCAAGCCGGCAAACGCTCACGAAAATATTGTTTGAAAGCGCCTTGCTGCAACAAAGCCGTACTACAGATAAACTGCTTGCTTTTTTTCCCGTTCTTATCAATCAGGGCGCAGTCAGGATATTTGGCTAAATAGGGCTGGCAATCGAAATTCCAGCTAGCAAAATTCAGCAAACAGAATCGTTTCAGGATCGATTTGGAATAAAATCCTGCTTCCGTCACTCCCATCGTTTTCATTTGGTAAGCAAGCTGTTGTGATAATACCTTGTCATCCATCGAGCTTAGCCAACTCGTCCACATTTGAACCATCAGTTTTTCCGGTTGTTTCCCTTGCAAGGCCGGCAACAGCGTTACCGGCAAAACTTGTGGAATTTCCCGGATCGCGGCTTGTTTACTGCCAGCATGGAAATAAAATTGGCAATGATTGGTAGCACTCTTTTCTGGCGCCTTGACAATAATGGCAAGCAATTGGTGCGTTTTAAGCTTCCGGTTTGAAAGCATTTGGTTTTTGAATCGAATCGGATATCGGATATATTTTTGTTGGTTTCGCTCGAAAGTCTCTGCCGCTAAAACCTCCAGCTGATACAATTTATAATAGCCAGAAACCCCCACTAGGCTGAAAGATGCCGGCATCTCCCAATAGACTGTATAGTCCTCTAAGACATAACCTTCAACGCCCTGAGGCACAAAAAGGATTTGCTGAATACCGTCTTTATTGATAAAGAGACCTTCACGGCGCCATTCCGGCCAAATCTTGGAATCCTCAACCAATAAATTTAACTGACGAGCATTGTCTTGAGCGGACCAAAGACTGTCAACGGAAAATTGTTCGTCAGCGACCTGAAAAGTTCCGGAAACGTCGCCAGTGACCCGGATTTCCAACTTATTCAGGCCAGTATTGAGAGCCGCTCCTGACTGTACTTGGCGATTATTAAGCCAAAGTTCACCAGAACTGAGCTGATAATTTAAGGCCATAGACTGAGCCGAAAGGGTATAAATGGGTGAAATCAAAAAGGGGCTGAGCTGGTCTGCCGGAGCCAAACTCCACTGAAACTGAAATTTGCCATTTTGAGAAATATTAAACTGTCCCTTGTTTTTGCTGTCATTCCAGAAACGCTGCCAGGGCGAAGACTCAAATTTTAGTTTGGCTTGAAAATGCAACGGTTCTGAAGCAGCGAACTCAAGCACATTAGCGCCTGGGCTGAATTCCGGCAGGGTTCGTATTTCGCAACCCGGGAGATTCTCAAGCAAACGAAGTTCAGAAAAATCTTCCAAGACATGAAATCCCTTTGACAAAAGTTGCCAGGCGCTATTTTCCTGGCTGCTTTTTTCTATTCTGCCGACCATGAATTTACTCTCCAGGCCTGGCGTCAGCGCCAGTTTTTTCAAAGGGATGGCCATTTCCACGTTCCAGGCGCCATCGTCGACGCTGGTGACTACCTGGGCTTCAGAATTCCAGGTAGAATCCCTTTGGCTCCAGATATCCGGTGCCGTCAAAATAGAGTCACAAAGAAAGCCCGCTGGATTGATAATAAAATCATAAGCAGTTTTCTGCTTGGCATCCGGCCAGAGCAGTAATAAAACGCAATCCTCTTGCCAAATCTTCTCGGAATCATTTTCCCGCAGGTTGTTTTTAAATTCATGCAAGCGGTTAGCGGCAGGTACTAAGCAGGAAGTTTGACAGTGAAAGGCCACATATAGCATGCGGTCATCATAAAGAAAGCGAACTCGGGTTTGTTCCCGAGCAAAATTGTTTTGTCGGTTGAGGATGAAAGGGCCAATTTCAATTGCTGATTTCCAGCTGTTGTCATCCAGTTTGCCATCCATGGTCGGGGCCTGACTGGTACGGGCAATACTGAGCATGCCCTTGGAAGAACTGTCGCTAGCCACTTTGGCGTCCAAATTCTGCAAGTCCGGATTGCTGCTGATAATAACCCGGTCAACCCAAGCCTGACAATTTTCTTCGCCGGACAAATTAAGGTCGGCATTGGGATGTAGCGCAGCCGCCGGAACCGGCCCAATTTTCAGCCATTGCCACTGATACGCTTGAACGATATCAGCGCTACTGAGGCGCTGATGCTCGAAAACGACGTTTAACTGCATCGGCACATCAGAATCTTTTTTACTGCGACAATAAAAAAACAAAGGAGCGCTACTGGCCGGAACCGGCAAGCGGGTGACTTGATACCAACGACCACCGCCAATTGCCTGCCCTCCCGAAGTCTCGGCCATTTTCTGAATTTTTCCATTGCTGCCAGGATAGTCTTCGGCCTCAAAATCGATCCGGTCAATCGCAACTGCAGGCCAATCGGGTTTGGCGGAAGAAGTCAGCTTGAAGTCTCTGAATTCAAATTCAGCCCCGATATTTTTGCTGGCATATAGGGAAAGGTTAAAAAAACTTTGTGATTCATAATAACTGAGAGAAATAGTTTTCCATCGTTCCAATTCTAATTCTGTGTCAGGGCTATAAGCCCAGGCAGATGAACCAAAAATCCCTAACTGTACTTTTCCTTTGCCTCGGACTTCCACTGATACCGTATAACGTAAATTTACTTGTGGCAAGGTAATTTTGGTCTGTACGCCCCCCAATCTTTCCTGGCTTTGAACCAGAAAACTATTATCGCCAGCAGTGACAGTCGCTTTAAAAGCCTGCCAAGCTGGCGATTCCTGTAGCTGAGCCATCAAGCCCCCGGCAAAAAGACAGAAAATTATAAAAAACTTTTTTTTCGACACTGTAAACTCCCTTTATAAACGCTTGTAAATTGTATGATTATTAGTGCTAATTAATATTTTAAAACGTACTTTAAGACAAGCAGCCCAGCTTCTGGACTGCGATTACAGCGAAAGCAAGATCACCTTGCCAAACTCTTAATTATTCCCAAATAGTGTCGATTTAGCCTGAAGCGGATCATTGGATCGGGTAAAAATTACTATTGCTAATCTGATCTATGGTACGGCTTTCCGCATGACCATCATAAAAAACAATATTAGCCTGTTTATTATGACAACACCAAATGCCTTTTCCAATAGTACCACCCCCTTTCCATCCCTGCAAATCCCATTGAGTCCCCCATTGATAATTGGTCGCGACCAAATCAGAACCCGTGCGGTAAGCGTCAGCAAAAAGCAAAAGTATTGAAGGTTTTGTGACTTGGGTACTCCGGCACTTGCAATATGTTCCGTATTTCGCATAACTATTCATATGTGCATTGTAGCCATAGTCAGCAAACTCCCAACCCGCCCAACCCATTTCATTGACAGGACAATCGACCGGACCATTTTTCCGGATGCCACTAGTTACGCTCCAGGTCGGATCGCTTTCCGCATGCATGCCCAGATAGGGAGTCGCAAACCAAGAAATGCTGGCCCAACTATTAACCCAGTAAGTCGTAGAGCTATTGATTTTTTTACTGCTAACAAGAAAATAATCATCATTGTCCTGCAGATAAAAGGTATGTGCCAGACAAAGATTTTTGAGTTTATTCATGCAGGTGACTGCCTGGGCTTTCTGGCGTGCCTTCGCTAAAGCTGGTAACAACATGCTGGCCAAAATCGCAATAATCGCGATTACGACCAATAATTCTATCAATGTGAAACCTTTTTTCATCAAAATTCTCCTTTTAGTCATTTAAGCAACGTTTTTCACACAGACAAACCAGCTTTGTTTTGAGCGATTCAGATGTAACATTTTCACCATTCAACATCTCAATCATCATTTGCATGGCACGACAACCAGCAAAATTAAAATTCTGTTCCATGGACGCAATTTCTTTATTTATATGGGTAAGAAAGTCACAGTTGTCATAGCCAATTATATGCAGATTGCGGCCAACCTGAAAATTCAGCTCTTCCGCGATGCTCAAGCAATCAAGCAAATAATAATCAGAAGGTACAAAAAGCCCCAGCTTCGAACAATGCCTATGACGGCTTAAAACCGAAAAGATCCCCTGCAGGTCAAGCGAACGATGCTCGCTGGGGATGAAAAGCTTCTCCACTGTGAATGGCACTTGTCGGCTGGAAAAAAAATCGGAAAAACCACGCACCCTCTCGGTAAAGTAAGGCGACATAAAACTTAAAGCCAGATAATCAGAACAGGATAAGGAGTGTAAATAAGCACCCGCTTTGCTGCCACCATCATAATCGTCAAATTTAATGATGGCCATCTGACCTGTAGCCAACTCTTCCGCAAAACGGGTATCACCGGGATCTGTATTGAATAAAACCACCTTGCCATTCTTGTGACAAAAATTCTTTAGTTGCTGGGTGGATTCCTTTTCCGCTCGCAAACTGTTATGATAGTAAACAATAATCCCCAAATTCTCCTGCTGGTTGACCTTCTGCAAAAAAGCAAGTAAATCGTCGTTGTTGCCAAAATAAAAATTCAAGGAAAGATTGTGCTCAGCAGAAATGGTAGACATGCCTATGACAGCATCACAGATCAGTGAACGACAAAAACTCGGCAGAAAAACACCAATCGAAGCAAACCGCTTCTTCCGGACACAAGAAGCAACATAGTTGCGCTGAAAATCGAACTCCGAAGCTAAACGACGAATCTTCTGCCGGGTCGCAAGCGAAATCGTACAAGAACGGTCAGGATTGGGATTCATAGCCCGGGAAATGACTGAAACTGAATAACCTAATTCTTTGGATAATTCAGTTAAATTCATCGCCATAAGAACCTCTCAAAAAAATCCAGCAAAGGTTTGCTTTAATCAATTAACTATTAACATATAATCTGAAAAGCATTTGTCAAGAAAAAAAATCGTGACTTTTACTTTTACTTTTATTATTTTTTTTTGCACGCAAATCAGTTAAAAACTGTCACTCGATGGGATGGCTGTGAGCCAAAATTTCGATGCCAAGCGTGGAAAGTTTGCCGCATGGCAAAAAACAGTTATCAACGCGGCTAATTTCGGGAAAATATAGCTGAAATCATTCAAGCTGAACTTGTAAAAGTTGCCGGCGATAGTAATCTATTATCCTATCATTTTTAAGGAGAGTTCGGTATTCTCAAGTAAATAACAAATCGAGAGCAAACCTATGACTATTTTTATTGACAAGTCTTTCCCTGGGGGAAACATCACCGTAGAACAGCTAGGAGAGCAAGAGCTGCTGCTTAATCCGGAACTACGAGACACCGAAGGCAATTGGTTCTACTGGAGCTGCCGAATTCGTGGAGTTGCCGGCAAACACCTGCGCTTTCGGGTGGAAATTCCTGCTCAACGCGATTATCCGACTCTTTCCTGTCTGGGGCCAGCAGTCTGCTCCAGCGGCGGACAATGGCATTGGAATCCACTTGCACTGAATAGCCCTACATCCTTTGAATATCAATTTGCTGACGATGAGAACGAGGTCTGTTTTTCCAATACGATCCCCTATACAGAAAGTAATTGGCGGCAATTCTTGCAGGAATATCAGTTGCAGGATGCAGAGCTATGCCGTAGTCGGGCAGGACGTCAAGTCGAGAAACTGGAACTGCAGCGAGGTCAGGGGCAGAATCAGTTCATCATCACGGCACGGCATCACTGCTGTGAGACGATGGCAAATTTTGTACTGGAAGGGATGTTGCTGGAATTGCTGCAGAACTGGCCGGATTTTGCGCTGTTAATGCTGCCTTTTATGGATAAAGATGGCTGCGAAGACGGGGATCAGGGCAAAAATCGTCGCCCCTATGATCATAACCGGGACTATCGGCCGGAAGGCAGTATCTACCCCAGCGTGCAGGCTTTACGTGAATATGTACCACGCTGGCTGCGTCCTGGTGCACGGCTCTTTGCCTTCGATGCGCATTGCCCGATGTTGGCCGGCAATCAGTACCCGCATTGGACAGAAACAGCCAATCCGCTGTTACGCTCGCGCCAACACCGTTATGCGCAGTGCCTGCAAACCGTACAGACCGCCGGCTTCGGTTTCCATGCCGCCACCGGCACGCCGTACGGAGTCGGCAACAATGCCGAGAGTCGCCCTACCGCTTGTAATTGGTTCGCGACTTTGCCGGGCATTGAATTCCCATTCACTGTTGAGACTCCTTATGCACTCTGCGGCAGTCAGTGCGGGGTGTATGATTATGTGACTGGCAAGCCCCATAGTGTTGCAGCTCCGGGTGTGTCACCGCATGGACAAATAGTCCTGCCGGAAAGTGCCCGCAATTGGGGCCGCGATTTGATTCGCGCAGTGCAGCATTATCTGGAAATTCCTTAACCACAGAGTAACCGTAAAAAAGCTGTAGTGATGAGACCCATTCCCCCATCGACTGAGAAATTTATGTAATTCAGGCATTAGCCTCAGACTGTCAGGCCTCGGAGAAAAATCATTTGTGGAAACACTTGTTTTCCCTGTGGTCAGAAAGTCTGAATTTGTACCAATACGCTTACGCGGATCGATCCAGTCAAGAAAAGAACGCCCTACCCGCTAGAAACGCCCCTGACCCATTTCCCGTCATCGCTTTGCCTGACCGGAGCCCCTGCATATGTCCAGAAATTCATTCGTCGAAGCAGACTTCATCGTTAACAAACTGCTCGAACTGGCTTGCGATGGCATTGTAGTAATTGAGGCCGTTGGCATCATCACTCTGATCCGCAAAGCATACACGGATTTACTCGGCATCCGTACCGTTGAAGCGATTGGTTGCTGCGCGGGAAGAGGCTGTATGGCATGCGCACGGGAAACTAGCGGAACCGCACGCGGCAATACTATTGTCTCGCCATAGACGGCGTGCACTATCACACTTCCAATGCGCCTATCGGCCATTCGACGCACAGAACTCATTCCACCGGAAAGACAGAATACATGCTGATGGCTCTGGAGGTCAACATTGTGTCGCCCTCTGGCATCCGCATCCCGCTGATGACACAGTTCATCGAGAACCCCGACGGGGAATACGACAAGCAGGACTGCGAGCCGAAGGCGGCTAAGCGTCTGTTGGGACAAGTTCGGGCGCCTGAGGCTGATCATACTGCTCGACAGCCTGTACCTTTGCGAGGACATCTTCTATATCTGCCGTGCGAACGGATGGGAACTTTCCGTAACTGTGAATGAAAAGACATCTGCATTCTTGAGGGAAGCCGAAAGGAGAATGAACGGAAAGTCGGCTAAGCATTTCATCGGCACCGCCCCCAAGGACGGAAGAACGCGCAAGATCTCTTGGTGCAATGGGGTGAACACAAGTTCGGAGAGACGAAATTCACATTGAGCGTCATAAAGATGACAAAAGACAACAGCGAAAAGGAAGGCTACTTTGTCTTTGCTACCACAATTTTCCTACATCACAACGAAGAGACCGCATTACACATCTTAGACAAAATCTGCAGAGCGCGCTGGCAAATCGAAGAGGCATTCAAAGTACAGAAGCACCACGGGTTTGAACTGGAGGCGGCGTTCGGCACAAGGGGATACGCGGGGCAAAACTATTATCTCATCGTGCAGATAGCCGACATAATACGGACATTTATGCTGCATAGCAGCTTCTTCAGGAGGTTGCAGCGGCATGCGAACCGTGAAGACATTCCGGAAGCCATTCAGCGTCCAATGCTGAATTGGTACGGAACAATCGCCAATTTTATGGACAGGTTCCGAAGGGCGATCCTGGCCCGTGGGCGCACAGAAATCGACATGGGCAGATGGAGACTTTCATACGATACCGGCTGACCGGACTACCGAACTCCGCCCCAGTCCAAAATCCGTACACATATATAGATAAAATAGAGGCCGCCAAACACTCTCAAGACATCAACGCTTACAGGCTAGGTGTTAAAGGAGTGAAAACCGCGGCCATAGGAAATCAATACCCTCGTTTCAGGACTGCAAGCGGGGAAAGGAGAAAATGTGTTTTTCGAGCTTCTGATTCTTTTGGACTGGAAAAAGCGGGTTTTATAACGAAAAAAAGTTGATAATGAATTGAAAAGTTGTAGATTATCTGTTATACGGTTAAAAAAAGGTAAACCTTACATGGAGGCAACCTGCCAAGTATTAGCCGGGCGTGCTCAAGGGCTTTTATCCTGAACGTCCGGAGTGAAACGCTCCGGAGATTCATCAGAACAGCTCCCGGTTCAAGCCAATCGTGTACGACCCTGACTGCGGCTCCGGGTAGTTGCTGTGGACACTCGCCAAAGTGCTTGGGCAAGAGAACGAGCAGCAGGGATTTTACGGGCAGGAAATCAACAACAACAACAGCAACCTGTGCCGCATCAATAAGTTCCTGTATGACGTCAACTACGAGCAGTTCGATATCGCTCATGGCGACACGCTGGCCGATTCGAAGCATTGGGATGACGAGCCATTCGGCGCGATTGTCGCCGACTTGAAAAGAGTTAACGCATGAGCGACAGTGACCTTATTTTATACCAATCTGAAAATAGTGGCATTCACATCAATGTCCAGCTCGAAGACGAAACCGTATGGCTGACGCAAGCGGCAATGGGCGAACGATTCGGCTGTACGCCGGAAAATGTTATTCAGCATCTGGCAAATATTTACGAGTCCGGGGAATTGGGCTTGGCGGCAACTACTAAGAAATTCTTAGTAGTTCGCCAAGAAGATATGCGGCAGGTATCCAGAACTATCAAGCATAATAACCTCGACGCGATCATCGCGGTAGGCTATCGGGTGAATTCCAAGTGGGCGACTCAATTCCGCATCTGGGCTAGCGAAGTCTTGAAGGAATATATCGGTAAGGGCTTTGCCTTGAACGACGAGCGCATGAAGACCGGTCGCAATAGAACCTGTTTCGAAGAGTTGCAGGAACGCATCAGGGAAATCCGCCTCTACGAGAAAGTCCCCTATCAGAAAATCAAGAACCGCTACACCACCAGCGTGGATGAGTTGCACTCAAAAAACAATCCAAAAAACTTTTTGCAGTATTAGCTAAAATTAGGATTGAGGTATAATTATGAGACAACAAGCAGAAGCATACCTAAGGATAGCACTGAATAATCCAGTCGCTTCTTTTCGTGATGGTCAATGGCAAAGCATTGAACAGCTTCTAAATAGAAACCGGATCCTTGTTGTACAGCGCACTGGCTGGGGGAAAAGCATGGTCTATTTCCTTGCCACAAAACTTTTGCGTGATCAAGGGGCTGGTCCAACTCTTCTGATCTCTCCTTTATTGTCGCTAATGCGGAACCAACTTGAGGCCGCACAACGAATTGGTATAAGAGGTCGCACCATCAACAGTACCAACACTGAGGAATGGGAGCAGGTACAAAATGAGCTGGCATCGAATCAGGTGGATGTTCTTTTAATCTCAGCTGAGCGATTGGCAAATGACGATTTTCGCCAGAACGTTCTGGCGAAAATGGCCAACAATATTGGGCTATTTGTGATCGATGAAGCCCATTGTATATCGGACTGGGGACATGATTTCCGACCGGATTATCGGCGGATTGTACGAGTGCTGCAGGCAATTCCGTCTAATGTGCCAGTTTTAGCAACCACGGCTACTGCAAATGACCGGGTTGTAAACGATATTAAATCTCAGCTTGGTAAGAATATTATTCTGCAAAGAGGCTCGTTGGTCCGCAAGAGTCTGAAACTTCAGAACATCAACATGCCAAGCCCGGCAGCCCGGATGGCATGGCTGGCGCAAATTATTCCAACTCTCCCCGGAAGCGGAATCGTTTATACACTCACCCAGCGCGATGCCGAGCGGGTAGCAAAATGGCTCCAGATTAATAGCATTGCTGCCAAGGCTTATCATGCAGATATCTCAGATCGGAATGATGGCAGCTCAGTTAAAGAAGAACTGGAACAACAACTTCTGAACAATGAAATCAAAGTGCTGGTAGCGACGGTCGCCCTTGGAATGGGTTTTGACAAACCGGATCTGGGTTTTGTCATTCACTTTCAACGTCCGGCATCGGTAGTCCATTATTATCAGCAAGTTGGCCGAGCTGGCCGTGCTGTCGATGAAGCTTATGGCATCTTGCTCTGTGGTGAAGAAGATGACCATATTGCCGATTTCTTTATACAAAATGCTTTCCCACCTCAGCAGCATGTTTCTGAAATTCTCAGGGCACTGGATAAATCTGCCAACGGACTTTCTGTTCCGGAAATGCAGCGCGTTTTGAATCTGCGGAAGAACCAGATCGATAAAACCATTAAATTTCTGACCGTTGAATCTCCATCGCCGATTACAAAGATTGGTTCAAAATGGCAGATGACAGCAAGGGCTGTTGCTTATCAAGTAAACCAGGCATATGTCAATGCCATCACCGATATACGCCGGGCAGAGCAACAGCAGATGCGTAACTACATGGAGCACACTGGTTGTCTGATGGCCTTTTTGCAGGCTGCTTTGGACGATCCGTCCCCAACAGCTTGTGGGCAATGCAGAAGCTGTAACCCTGCGCTGCTGCTAGATGAAACTTATGACGACGATTTGGCCAACCGGGCCGGGCTGTTTCTTCGTAGAAGTTATCAGCCGATTCCGCCAAGAAAGCAGTGGCCAGCCGCAAATATGTTTACTCAATCCCCATTGGGTGGATATCGAATTCCACAAGAGCAACTTGCCGAAGAAGGCCGTACCTTAAGCCTTTGGCGTGATGCCGGTTGGGGACAGCTTGTGGCACATGGTAAATGCCAGACCAATCGATTTGCTGACGAACTGCTAGCAGCCTGTGTTGAGATGCTGCAGGCATGGTCGCCCGATCCAGCTCCCCAATGGGTAACCTGCATTCCATCATTGAACAACCCTGAGTTGGTACACGATTTTGCCGCAAAGTTGGCGAACGCACTCGGACTGCCTTTTGTGCCTTGCATTGGAAAGGTACGCGCCAATCGTCAGCAAAAGTTCATGGAAAACAGCTACCAAAAAGTGAGAAATCTTGATGGTGCGTTCACGATAAACTTGCAACACAAAAACGATCTGCCATGCCTTTTAGTCGATGACATGATCGATTCCGGATGGACTTTCACTGTGGTATCGGCTCTATTGCGTAAAGTGGGTTGTTCCGCTGTATATCCAATGGCATTAGCTTTAAACTCGCCAAGGATGGACTGATGATGAATGACTTTTTAACAGAAGATACAAAAGCGATTATTCTGCTCTGCGGAGTTTTCGGACAGGGTGGCTCCGCAACGTCTCTATCGTTGGCTGAATACTCATTGCTTGTCCGCTGGCTCATCGAGGTAAAATTGCGCCCTGGTGATCTTCTGCACAAAGATAATATATCCGAAGCCTGCATCGGCTCGGGTATCGATAAACAACGCTTGGAATCACTGCTCGGTCGAGGGGTTCAACTTGGCTTTGCGATTGAAGAATGGCAGCGCAATGGCATCTGGATTATCAGCCGAAGTGATACCGATTACCCAGTCCGATATAAAAAGCATCTTAAAGACGAGGCTCCAGCCTTGTTGTTCGGTGTGGGGAACCGTTCCCTACTACAAGGTGGCGGGCTTGGTATTGTAGGCTCTCGTAATGTCAATCAGGCTGGCGAAGTCTTTACCCGTCAAGTCGCTGAACTCTGTGCATACCATCGTATGCCGGTTGTTTCGGGAGGCGCTCGGGGAGTTGATCAGATTTCCATGAACGCGGCGCTTGAAGCCGGTGGCTTTACGATAGGCATTCTTGCCGAGAATCTTTTGCCGAAAAGTGTAGAACGCATCTTCCGTCAGGCTATTGCCGATGAACGTCTGTTGTTACTCTCACCTTACCATCCCAATGCCCACTTTACTGTGGGAACAGCCATGGAAAGAAACAAGCTGATCTATGCCATGTCGGATTACGGTCTAGTGGTTAGCGCAAAATACAAACAAGGCGGCACCTGGGCTGGTGCTGAAGAAGAACTCAAACGGAAAAACGCACTGCCCGTCTTTGTTCGGATTGGAAACGACGTACCACAGGGAAACTGCAAACTACTGGATTTTGGCGCCATATCATGGCCCAACTCGATGGATCGCAATAACTTTAGGCAACAGTTACATGACTTAGCAGTGAACTCCAGGGACAAGCGGCCTAAAAAGACTCCGAGCCTCTGTGATTTTCAGGCGGCTCAAGAAACTGCTCCCGCTGAAGAGCGGGCAGCAACCAGCGAAGTTATGGAAGACAAGCCAACAATCGCTGAACCAAAGTCTGTCGTTGAACCCATAGTCAAAACAGCGGAATGCCCAGCCTCAATATATCAGGCCGTTTTGCCGATCATTTTGAAAAGATTGGATAGCCCAGCCACAGCCGAACAACTTGCCGAAACCTTGGAGGTGAACAAAACACAGCTCGATGCATGGCTGAAAAAGGCTGTGGACGAAAACAAGATCATTAAACTGTCAAAACCCGTGCGTTATCAGAAGGCAGAATCAGAAAAGCAGGGGCATCTATGGTAATAGAACTTTCTGAAAAACAGATAAAGGAAGGATGGCAGATCATTAAGTTCGGCAAGATTGCCAAAGAAGTGCAGTCGATAACCCAAGCCCTGCTGAGACACAAGAGGATGGAAGCGAAAATCTGAATGAGCTTGTTTTTTTAAAGAGAAGCTGTATTTTACATTTGTCCTACGGATGTTTGTTTTAGCAAACCACACCACATCTTTCATATTCAAGGGAAAAAAATGCAAGTCTGCAATAATCATGTCCGATTTGGCTCTGCGATAAGAACATCTTTCACTCTCATTGAACTGCTTGTCGTTATTGCCATTATTGCCATTTTGGCAAGCATGTTACTACCAGCTTTGAATAAAGCACGAGAAAAAGCCAAAGCGATTGGCTGCCAAAATAATCTGAAAAACATTGGTGTGGCTCGGGAATTTTATGCTGCAGACAATAATGAATGGATTGTCCCTGGTGCACGAGAGACTGTCATCAATTCGAACACATGGGTAGAATTGCTGATTGGCTACGAAGGTTCCACGCCCGTTGCCGGCGCCACGTTCAAGAAAATCCCAAATTTTGTTTGCCCCAGTGAGCCGGTTGCTTTGACTTTACTTCCAGGGGGATTGTTTAAGTATACTCATTATATGCTAAACAATTATTTGAGTGGTAAACCCGGGGTGGCTGGTTCTGATAACTACGGCAAAAATCGCTGGCGTATGCATTCGAATATACGGAGGCCGTCGCTGGCAATTTTTTGTGGCGACAACAATCGGCAGAATTCCTATACTGGTGATTATAATTGTTATTTTTCTTTTCGTCACAATACTCCTGAATATCGAGGCAGCAGTTCTGCCCTGACACCTTTGACTTCTGGTCGCTCGAATCTGGCTTTTATTGATGGACATGTGGCGCCGGCAAGCTGGAATGAGATTATTCGAATGCCAGAAGAACTTGGCGGCAAATATGATATTTATTATTCCGCTCTGAAAACGGGTTTTTTACCTGATACTGGCGTGGCAATGCCCTAGCTTTCTTTGGCTGGCAAGAGTAAAAAACAGGCCATTGCTAAGAAGCCGAAACAAAACATGCAGAACAAACGGCACAATGCCATACCACTGCTTGAATGCGGTACATCTCGAAAAAATCAAGTTGAATCAGGAAAACGAAAAATGAAGAAACTTTTGTCGATTGCAAGTATTCTGCTACTGTGTGCGACAATGAATGCGTTGGCAGCCGTGACCATTGTCAAAGACGGCAAAAGCGATTTCGAAATTGTTATTAAAACAGCGGCACCGCAGCTCACCCGTTTTGCGGCCGAGGAATTGTCCTGCGCTTTACAAAAAGTGACTGGAGTTCAACTGGCTCTGACAGAAAAGCCGAGTCCGGGCAAGAAAGCAATTTATCTTGGCGCTCACTCGGATTTGAAAGGAAAGAATTTTGATCCGTCCGAATATGAAGGCACAGAGCGTTTTCGTATTGATGAATGGAATGGAAATCTGGTAATTATGGGAGCAGAGGAAGAGAAAAATCCACTTTCTAGAGACTATGGTAACTTTGGACTGCTCTTCGGTGTTTATGATTTTCTGGAAAAATATCTTGGATTCCGTTGGTATACGCCAGGAGAATTCGGAGAGTGTTTTGACGCATTAACTACAGTTACCGTTGACCAGCTGCCCATTGACCAGACTCCGCATTATTGGAGTCGCACCGTCTGGCCCTATTTCTATAATGAGTTTAATCAAGAAGAATCCATGCTTTGGAACCGCAGAATGCGGATGTTTGGAACTGGAGATGGCGGTTCCAACCACAGTTTCCAGGATATGTATTTTCTCTACAAAGACAGTAAACCGGAAATTTTCGCTCTCAAGCCGGACGGCAAAAGCCGTGAGTTCGGAACCTTGCGCAATTATGCCAAGCCTGAGGAGCGTCAGTGGGCTACTTATCCACAGTTCTGCTTCACCAATCCCGAAACCATCAAGGCTTACTGTGAAATGATTGACCGTTGGTATGCGAACGATGCCGAGGTACGTAAAAACTGGATTACTCGGCACCCGAGCGATACTCGAATTTATATCGTCCCCGATGACAATTATACATCGCAACCTTGTTACTGCCCGAATTGCCAGGCAAAGATCCGTGAGTGCGCTGGAGTTCATAAGGGGACGATGACGAATCTAGTCTGGGGATTCACTAAGCAGGTGGCAGAATACTGCCAAGAAAAATATCCGGATAAGAAGGTGATGGCACTTGCTTACGAAGGTTATTATCAGCCTCCGGAATTTGAGCTTCCTGACAACCTGGTCGTTCAGATTTGTGTCAACCCCTATATAATTTATATGGGGCAACCTAGTTACCGAAAGAATTTTGACCTCACCCTGCAACAATGGAGCCGTAAAGTCAGCGAAATATCGGTTTGGCACTATCTTCTACCTTACGATTTCTTTCCTTATGCTATGCCGCAACTCATGTATGACTGGCACCGTAGCTACCCCTCGATTCGAGCTGGATTCTTGGAACTCAATAATTTCGGAGAGCCGGGAGTCCCATTAAAATATTATAAACGCGGTCGTTGCACATATGATCTTGGGCAAACCCATCTCAATGTCTATTTCGCGATGAAAGGCATGTGGGGAGCGGATCTGGATGTGCCGGCCGAACTCGAGCGCTATTACCGCTCTTTTTATGGTACTGCTTACCAGGAAATGAAAGAGTATTATCACCTTACGATCGGACAATGGGAGCAGGTCAAAGACCCGGCAGACACACCATTGAGTGCTTATGCAAAGTTTTCTGGCAAAAAACTTTATGAGGAAATATATTCTCCAGAAGTCGTGGCTAAGATGCGGGAACTGCTAACGCAAGCCATGCAGGCTACCGAAAAAGATAGCATCTATCGTCAACGCATCGAATGGTTGCATACTTCTTTTCTTAATCGGTTTTTTACCGCTGCAGACGCCTATGCTACTGAAATGAATGCCTCGCGAGACCTGGTTCTGATCGACAAAAATTCATCTGAACCAGTCATTGACGGCAACTTTGATGACATCTTTTGGCAGCAATTACCGGAACATCATTTTGTGCGTTTTGACTCGCCAGTCTCTCCACGTTCCCCAACCACTTTCCGGATTGCAGTCTCCGGCGGCAAACTCTTTATTGCTTTACATGCAGAAGATCCAGATTGTCAGTCACAAAGACTGAACCAAAAATCGCATGATAGTGAAGTTTTCATGGATGATTCCATCGAACTTTTTTTTGTTCCGGATGCCAGTAAACCGGATCATTATAAACAGATCATGATCAATCCGCTTGACGTTATCTGTGACTCCGAAAACGGGGGTGGCAAAAACTATTCTAGCGCCAGAAACTATGAAAGCGGGGTTCAATCGAAAACGATTCGAAAGCAAAACTCTTACAGCATGGAACTCGCCTTCCCACTCGCTAAACTGGGTATCCCGGCAGACCGCAATACCAGTTTTGCAATGAATATTTGCCGTAATAAACGTAGTGGTGTCGGAGAAAATCATGAATCATCGCAGTGGCACTGCACCTTTAACAATGGTTTCGGATATCTGGTTGGAGCGCCCGAAATCTCAATTATCGGTATTAACGAAACGGTCATCGACTTTTCCGACCCAGAAACGCCAGTCGCTCAAGCATTGGTTCCCATGCCCAACGACCGGCCTGCGAAAGTGACTCAAAAAGGAGTCTCCTATGAAATTACTGACAATAGTTGCCGCATCAATGTTGTCATGGACAAAGAGAATAACCGTTATGACTATGCCACTTTCACTTTTAAAAGCCTGGCTAATGCCCAACTTAGTAAGGACTCTTGTATAGAAATCAGATTCCGTAACCCGGATGCTGGCTTTGTACATACTCTCAGTTATGCCTTCACTGGTAGTGATGGCAAGATTTATGCTGATTATAGCCGTTTTGTTAAAAATGAAGCGTTTCCGCATTGGCGCATTCGCGCCGTTCGGATCGCCGATGGCGGTTATACAGCCCGTACCAAAAAAACATTCGAACCCGCAAAAACGTACTCAATACAAATTTACTCAAGCAGCAAAAAAGACGGACAGACGCGCCAGCTGGAAATCGATTACCTTCGGATCACTGACCGACCGCTGGTTGAACCTTATATCGAACCAAAGTAAAAAACGCAGACTGTAATCGAATGACACAGGCAGGCACTGGAAACGCCACTGACGCATCTGTTAATTGAAATGCATAGTGCTTGTCCATGCCTCCTCCCAAAAACTTTGCAAGGCTCGTCGACAATCCAAAACAGCCGGGCTTCACCAAGTTTGAAGGATAAAACAACATTTTTTTCTTTTTTGTGCTGAATTCTCTCGGATGTTTTCAAAAACTCAAAAACTCATAAAGACACTCCAATCTCCCGTGCGTCGAGTAAGCCATGATCTTGTTTGTTTCCACACTCTTGACGGATTGAAATCATGGTATCCGTTAAGTATAATTTTCGGGTGTATGGAGTCAGGCCGCTTTTGTTTGACTACAAAAAATGTTGATACAATACTTGAATTAACGCACAAACCCCGGTAATTCAAGCTGAAAAAGGAATCTTGGAACAAAAATGAACACGTCAGAACTGCCACTTGTCAGCATCTGGGCTTCAAACTGGACATTTTGCGAGGGAATGCCATCCGAAAACTGGCAAAATGTGCGTAGGGAAGGCAGAGCCTTTGCACTGGATGCCTACATTAATCTGGATGAATTGTGTTGCAATAAACCTGTTCCAAACCAATCCGAAGGTGTACTGTACGCAACGATCAAGCTTGACAAAGATACAAATGCCATCCTGGGCATGGGTTGTGACTGGTGCTTTGAAGCATATTGCGATGGCAATCTTCTTAAGTCAACATACCCTACTGGAAACGGACAAAGCTATATTTTCCCAACAAATCACAGAATAAACTTCATGGTTACGAAAGGTGAACACCTACTGGCAATACGGGTCAGACGTGGGCAGGACTCCTGGGACTTCGCTTGCTGTTATTGTCCCGTCGTGCCTCCGCCGGAACCTGAATTGTCCTGCGGGCCATGGCTGACAAATCCGGACATAGGTCTTATGACTGTTAACTTCACAAGCTCTACTGAACTTGGCTGTGGAGTTCAATACAGAATCCTAGGCACAAAAGACTGGCAAAAAACTTGGCATCAGCGCCAGGGACAGTGCCTGAAACGCACATTTCATAAAGTAAAACTCAAAGACTTAAAACCTGGTGCAAGATACGAATATCAGGTTATCGCAATACATCCGGACAAATATGTTCCTGTGCCAATCAGTAAAATCATATCATTTCAAGTGCCAAGTGACAAAGCAGCGAACTTCTCTTTCTTCTTCACAGCAGATCTCCAGTTCGAATTGGACAAACAACACGAAATCTTCGGCAGAATGCTGGCAGCATCCGAGGCAAATTCCTGCGACTTTTTCGTGCTTGGCGGCGATGTCAACAGTGCATTCCTACCAATGGATGTGATACGAGGACCTTTTGCACAGCTCTGCAACTGCGGAGCAGCATCCAAAGCAATCCTGTATGTCCGAGGCAACCACGAAATGCGGGGAAACTACAGCGACCAGTTCCTAGATTACTTTGCAAGCAACATAGAAACTACTTACGACCTCTTGCGTTTCGGCGACACTGCATTCCTGCTTCTTGATGCCTGGGAAGACAAAAATGCACACACACCAGGACATCCTTACTGCCAATGGAACCTGGACCAAGTTTTCTATCTGCAGGAAACTGAATGGTTCAACAAGGCAATGACAGATGAAAAATGGACTGGCGCCAAACGCAGAATCGTCGTGTGCCACGGCGCGCCATACTCCCATTCTGACAGATACAAATCCATTTCTCAGTTCACTCAAAAACTGACAGACATCTTCTTTGAAGGCGCAAGTCCCTCGTTCAACATCAATATGTGGCTCACTGGACATGTCCACAACTATATGAGAAGCATTCCTGGAACAGATGAAATCGCATCCCCTGAACACCCGAGCACACCGCATAAAGAAGGATATTCTTACAAGTATCCCGTGCTTACCGTCGCTGGACCTGGGAAATACCCATTCCAGGCAAGTTGCTTTCGTGTGGATGCCGATGCGCTTGGTTTCACAGTCCGCTCATGGGATGATAAGGGACAACTTATAGAACATGTCAGATACCGGAATGACGGTTCCTGTACAGAAATCAAAAGCCTACAGCATTATAAGGTACCCGCTGATAAGCAGTAAAATCCTGGCACTGCGCTATTCTTATTCTGAGGCAGAGAGTGATCATCTTAAATAAAAACACTCAAAACAATTGACATGGCACTTTGCGAAACTATAGTATGCGGTATTGCACAGATACACATTTATAAAAGGAGATTTGACATGCAGGAAGAGGCCGATCTGTTCAAGGCTCTCAGTGATGCGACCCGATTACGACTCGTTGTACTCTTGGCCATGCAGGGCGAGGTTTGTGTCTGCGTGATGGCCGAGGCGCTGAACGAACCGGACTTCAAGGTTTCTCGTCATCTCCGGGTTTTGCGAGCGGCCGGGATTGTGGCAACCAGGCGTGCTGGCACTTGGATGTATTACCGTCTCTCTGAACCACGAACCCAGCTGGAAAAGTGCCTTCAAGATGGTTTTCGTAATTGTCTGACAGAGCACGCGGCAGTCATGGCGGACGCCGCTCGTTTGAAAAATGCAATGTGTTCCAAACAATGTGAATAACATATGAGTCACGTCAAGTCAAAATTGTTGTTCCTCTGTACCGGCAACTCCTGTCGAAGTCAAATGGCAGAAGGATGGACCCGGACGATGTGGGGCGAGCGGATTGAGGCATACTCAGCCGGGCTCGAGACGCATGGTCTGAACCCAAGCGCAGTACTGGTCATGGCTGAAGCAGGCGTCGATATCTCCACCCAACGCTCAAAACGAGTGGATGAATTCCTGGATACGAAATTCGATCTTGTCATCACCGTCTGCGCTCACGCGTACGAAACTTGCCCCGTGTTTTCGGGCGGAGCCAAGGTAATCCATGCCGGTTTTGATGACCCACCGAAGCTGGCAGAGTCCGTCGAAACGAAAGACGCTAAGCTGGACTGCTATCGCCGCGTCCGCGACCAAATCAGAGCGTTCGTGAAGACCTTGCCCGACCTTCTGAACCATTCGGCTCAGGATGCCGACAGAATGTCAAGAAAATACAAAGACAGCAATGATGCATGCAAACCATGATCAACAGGCCGGTACTTGCAGGTTCCGCACCAACAAGACGGAGTTCATTGATACGGGCTGTGGCTTTGGACGGCCTCGTTGGGTCATAACAGTCATTGTACTAACAATCACAGCAGAACTGCTGGCTCGCAGCCCCCAAATCCTGCACCAGTTCATTGCGGAGTTTATCCCGGCAGCATCGGAGGTGGCCGGATGAACTCGCTGTGGGTCTCCCTTCAGTTTTTCATTCTGATTATGGCCGAGCTGACCGTGCTGTTCCTGGCCATTAGCACCCTGGTCGGGCTGATGTTCGAGTATGTTTCAGATGATGCTGTGCGTCGATGGCTGGCGCGTAAGGGGTGGTTCGGTAACGTGATGGGCGCGACTCTGGG
>Ga0172378_10001684_pt1 | contig 20536 bp, 15 predicted proteins | sample GrowelOW332metaG_FD_119755 | JGI IMG/M metagenome (GOLD analysis project Ga0172378, IMG submission 119755) | Groundwater microbial communities from an aquifer near a municipal landfill in Southern Ontario, Canada - Pumphouse #3_1 metaG | ecosystem: Environmental > Aquatic > Deep subsurface >... | reverse complement strand
TCGAACCCTGACGTTCCCCGAAGGGAACCGGATTCTCGTTGTTGCGGTGTCACGTTGTTCCATCCTCACCCCTGCGGGGCCGGCCCAGAGTCCGGCTCTTCGAACCCTGACGTTCCCCGAAGGCAACCGGCTTCTGGTTATAAAAATGAATTTTTAGAGGTGACCCTTAGAAGACAACAAAGCCCCTCAATGAGAGCTACTTAAATCTTTACAACGCGGTCGTATGTGCGTAGTATCATTGCTGTCGAAAGCAAGCCTTCGATATTTTCATCGCGATCCTTGACATAGATTTCATTCAGCGAATTCTTGAGCAAGAATTTCATCGCGCTATGCAAATCCATACTGCCCGAAAGAACCGGCACATGCACAATGCAATCCGAAACCAGAAGCACAGAATCATTGCCTTCTAAGGATACAATGTTCTGAAAAGTCAAATTCCAATCCAGAATGCCTACATATTTACCCTTTTCAAATACAGGGAATATGTGCGATGCTGCATTTTCGGGATGTTCCAAATTGAACGTGTCTATCCTTTTTTCAGCTTCATGTATAGAAAGGAACGCATCCAATGTGAGCACATCCATTTTTTGCATAATGTCCTCGGCCGTAACAGTCCGAAGGACATCCGGATCCATTTCCAACCGATGTACAGGAGAGGCAAATTTGTTCTTCACCTGACTCCGATATATGCTCCATTTGCGCGAAAACGCGACGTGAACCATAGCCGCAATGAGAAGTCCCGGCAAAAGCTGATAACTACCCGTCATTTCACATACCATGACAACGCCAGCCAAAGGAGCCTTGGCCGATCCGGCAAAGAACGCCCCCATTCCGATGAGCGCCATTGCACCCGGTTCACGCAAAGTTCCCGGGAAAATGCCTTCAACGACAGCAGCAAAAGCCGCCCCAACAACACCGCCCAAGAAAAGCGACGGGCCAAAGACTCCGCCAGAACCTCCGCTACCCACCGTAAATGAAGTAGCAACTATCTTTGCAAAAACAAGTCCGATAAGAAAAATGACAGACGGACCTAAAACAGGATTCGCAAGGCCAGTCATATCAACGACATAATCCCACGCTCCGCCCGCAGCTTGCGGAAAAAGGAGTACAATTAATCCGCAGACAAGCCCGCCAATGGCCGGTTTTATATAATTCGGTATTTTCCAATTGGTAAAGAAGTCTTCCACCCTATAATAGCACTTGACATATAAAAATGAAATCGGAACGCAAAGAAGCCCTAAAAGAGCACAAAATAATAGTTCGAAGCCATTTGCAAAATCAAAGGATGGCACAGCGAACGTCGGAGCCGTTCCAAAAGCAGAAGAATAAACCGCAAAACCTGTCACAGAAGCAATTACCGAAGTCATGAAAGCGCTACTTTCAAAATCTTCGCGGTAAAGCATTTCCACAGAAGTGAGCGCTCCTGAAAGCGGAGCCTTAAAAATAGAGCCGAGTCCTGCCGCCATACCGGCTAGGCCGAATTGCCTGCGTACGCTTCGGGGCATTCTGAAAAAGCGGCATATCGTCGTCGCAATGCCCGAACCAATCTGAGAAACAGGACCTTCATAACCCGCGCTACCACCACTACCAAGGGTAATCACGCTCGCAATCAGTTTTACAGGGGCAACGCGTTTGCGGAGCATCCCTCCGTGATGATGAAATGAATAAATGGCACGATCCGTGCCTTGCCCCGATGCTTCCGGAGTCTTGGTCAGCTTAAAGAGAAAAAGGCCGCAAAGAAGTCCGCCGATGGCCGGAGCAAAGCAAAGCGTCCAACCGCTAAAAATAGTGTGCACAAAAGAATCCGTAACGCCTAATGCCCAGCGGAATAGAATAGCAACACTTCCAGTTACAACCCCGATAAAAGCCGCCAAGAGCATCTTTGGGATATAGGAATTAATGATAAACAGCTGTGATATTTTTTTAGAAAACCGCCTAGTCACCTATTACCCTCTTTGCCTTACTTGCGGCGTTGCCAGACAAAGAGCACTCCCAAAACCAAAAGAACAAGCACCGTCATGATGATCCAGAAAGAATACGGGTTGCCAGCGCCGAGACCAAAAGGGAAATCGACGTTCATACCAAAAATACTCGCAACAAATGTCGGGAACATAAGGGCTATCGTAATGATATTCAAAGTTTTCATCGACGAGTTCACGTTATTATTAAGGACACTCGCCCGAGCATCCATCAAGGAAGAAAGAATGTTCGCATTGATTTCTGCTTGCTGCAAGCTCTGGCGATTTTCAATGATAATATCGTCGAGGAGTTCACGTTCACCCTCATTAAATTGCATTCCGCGTCCCATCTGCAATTTTTTGAGCAAGGTTTCATTCGAATTGAGCGCATTTACGTAGTAAATAAGTCCCTTGTTCAAACTGAACATATAAAGTAAATATTTATTGTCCATCGCGTTCTGAAGTTTGTCTTCCAATTCATCGTTAATCCGGTTCATTATCTTCAAATGTTCATTGAAGTGATACACGGAATAGTTGAGCAGCTTTAAGACGAATGTATTCAAACTATCAATTTTAGAGAAACGTTTCGAATCCATCAATGGAAGTTCCGCATCAGAGAGAAGAAGCACCCAGTCTTTAAAAAGGAAAATGCCGAAGGATTCTACTCTAAATTCAAAATTATCTTCGGCAGTATAATTTTTTGGCTTTTTGAAAACGATGGTCGTAAAATCATCATCGTATTCTACTCGGGAAAGTTCGTCATTATCGAAAGCAGAAGCAATGGTATGCTCAGTAATCTCGTACTTCTTAACGAGAAGGCCGCGCTGCTCCTGACTGGGGCTGCCCATCACGACAATGTCCGCAGAATCTTCGTCCGGAGCATCGGTAATGCGACCGCTTTCGATTTTGTAATACTTGAGCATAGAGCCCCCTTGTATTATCAAACAGGATACCCTTGCATCCTTGTCATGAAAAATAAAAAAGACCTAAGCATATGCCTAGGTCTTTTTTTAAGAATCTTTGAAAAATTACACGCCGCGCTTGAATCGGCTTGCAAACCAAACGACAAACGGAGAGCAGATGAAAATGGAGGACCATGTTCCAATAATCACACCGAAACTCATTACGAGGCCAAAGGAACGGATGGAAGAACCGCCCATAATTGCAAGAATCACGCATACAAACAATGTAGTAAGAGACGTAATCGTCGTGCGGCTGAAGCATTGAGACACGGACATATCCACCGTATGGGAGAAATTGTCACGACCGAGGTTTGCCACATTTTCACGAATACGGTCATAGTTAACGATGGTATCGTTCACAGAGTAACCAATCATTGTAAGGAGAGCGGCTATCAAGGAACCGTCCACAGAAAGTCCAAGGAGTGAGATGAAGCCGATTGTAATAAGAGTATCATGGACAACTCCGAGAACAGCCCCAAGACCAAAACCAAGGCCGAGTTTGCCGAATCGGAACCAGACATACAAGCATATTGCAATCCATGCAAAGATAACGGAAAGGATCGCATTAAAGCGGAGTTCCTTACCAATCGTTGCACCGACCTCATCGTTCGAAACAATCGAAACGTGAGTATCGGAATCAATCGCTTTGACAACATTACTGCCAAGTTCTTTCTTCACGGAGACTTCATAAGTATTATGAGAAGTTCCACCAACTTTGCGAACCTTTCCATCCGAAACGCCATACTTGGCAAGAATAGTATTCAAGTCTTCAATATGAGAATTTTCGTCATCGTATTGCACCCGGAATACTTGACCGCCTGTAAAGTCAATGCTAAAATCAAATCCCTTAAAGATCGAAAAACCAAGACTGAGAACAATGAGCACGGCAGAAACACCGACAAAATATTTGGCCTTGCTCATGATCGGAAGGCGAATTTCATTAAGAGCGCGGATACCCTTGCCAATATTGAGCGTATTAGAGTCTTGTTTAGCAAGCTTGATATCGAAGATTGCATGCGTAATGGTAAGAGCAGTGAACATAGACGCGGCAATACCGATCATCAATGTAAGGCCAAATCCCTTCACAGAGCCTGTACCGATCTTGTACAAAATAAGTGCCGTGAGGAACGTCGTCAAGTTGGAGTCAAAAATAGCACTAAAGGCGCGTTGATAACCCTTGGCGATAGCAGCACGAGCCTTGAGGCCAGCGCGTTGTTCTTCGCGGATGCGTTCGAAAATAATCACGTTGGCATCGATGGACATTCCCACCGTCAAAATCATACCGGCAATGCCCGGGAGAGTAAGAGTTGCATGGAACACAGAGAGAACTGCAGCCGTAATCAAAGCGTTGCAGCACAAACCGATGCTCGCGACAAATCCACCGAACCGGTAGTAGAGGATCATAAACACAATCGTGATGAGAAGACCGACGAGAGCGGAACCGAAACCGGAGCGGATGTTGTCTTCACCGAGAGTTGCACCAATCGTGCGGCTTTCGATAATGTTCATCGGAGCCTTCAATGCACCCGAGCGGAGAATTACGGAGAGGCGGTTTGCTTCAGCCATATCTTCAAGTCCGGTGATCTGGGCTTCCCCGTTCGGAATACGGTCGCGGATGACAGGCGCACTAATGACTTGATCATCGAGGACGATAGCCATCTGCTTGCCAATATTGGCGGCAGTTACGGCAGAGAACTTTTTAGGACCAATACCTGCAAACTTAAGACTCACAGCGACTTCGCCTGCATTCGTTCCGTCACCTACGCGATACGGACGGGCATCGGAAATATCTTCACCGCCCATTTCAGCACGGCGCTTCAAAAGATAAAGGCGCTTCGCCTTCACAGCGGAACCCTTCATCGCCTCGAGGCCGGATCCCCAAGCAAAAACGGCATCATGAGGGATGAGACCCTGGATAGTGCGGTCGTTCAAAATGCGCTTGATCTTTTCAATCTGGTCTTGAGAAACAAATCCGCCATTGCCAAAAGAGAGATACATCTGGGAAAGAGCAACGCCCTGTGCCACCGAAGTGTCCGGCACGACCGCGCTGTCCTGTTTGGCAACCTTTTCTGCAGAATCTTTCTTAGCTGAAGTACCCGCGAAGAGGTCCGCATCTGAAACGGAATCGGCGGGAGCCTTTGCAGCAACAGAAGAGTCCTTACTCGCAACCGTAGAATCGGCCTTCGAAGAATCTTCAATAACCCCGCGATGAACGAGATAATTATCAATAATCGAAATCACTTGCGAGAACTTTTCCTGTTCGGCGAGAATCTTGAATTCGAGCTTAGCTGTACTTCCGACAAGACCCTTTGCCGTGGAGTCGTCCACGCCAGCAAGTTCAACGACAATGCGGTCATTGCCCGAAGGAGAAATAAGCGGTTCAGAAAGGCCGAACTGGTCAACGCGGTTGCGGACGATTTCGAGGGACTGGGACTGGATATCCTTGATATCTTCATCCTTGAGTCCCTTGCCATCAATCTGAAGCGTAATACTCGTTCCACCGGCAAGATCCAAGCCGAAATTCACTGCCTTGGCGGCGACTTTTGGATTTTGCTTCACATATTCCTTCTTCGCGTCACCCGACTTGGAATGTACGCGGATAGAAGGCACTATCGTGTAGCAGGAGAGAAGGAGGATTGCGAGAATAATGAACTCGCGCATACCGAATATTTTTTTCTTCATTTGATCATTTCCCTTAAAGGCATTAAAAACCCAAAGTAGGGCACAAATTTAGTAAGCGGCGCGTTTTTTGGTAAGAACCAAACCGCCTTTAGCCACGAAATAGCCCGCTACACCCTCAATAGGAGTACGTCCTCGCTCAAAAAGGACTTCCGTCCGGGCAGAAATTCCCTGCAAAGGGACCGCACCCGGATACCCTAGGCGGAGTTCAAGCAATGTTCCCTTGTATTGCCGACAAAGCAAAAGTCCCTTTCCCTCAGGGCGCACTGTGAAAGAGCCCAACGTCAAAGTCTCTTCTTTTTTGCGGAGAGTGAGAAACGTGCGGAACAAATCAAGCGTTTCAATAGGCTTTTGCAAATCCAATTCTTTCCACGGAAAGCAACGGCGGTTGTCGGGATCCTTGCCACCCTCCATTCCTATCTCGTCGCCATAATAAATAGAAAGCGCACCAGGAAGGAACAGTAGCAGAGCCCAAGCTAGCAGACATTTGTGAGGGTCTTTCCCCGCGAGCGTTTTTAACCTCGCCGTATCATGGCTTCCAAATAGATTCATTTGTACGCCAAAAAGATCGCGGGAAAAAAGGTCTTCAAGCGAACGACAAAACTCCTGCAAATCCTGCGGGGCAACGGATTTGGACTTAGAAAGCTGCTCTCCGGTAGATTCCGCATCTTTGGAGCGCATTCCTTCCGGAAAAAAGAATTCAGAAACGAGCCTGCGCACCGGATAGTTCATCACTCCGTCAAACTGGTCGCCGGCAAGCCAGCGCTTGGGATCTTTCCAAATTTCGCCCACAATATAGGCTTCGGGATTTACCGACTTGACCCTAGTACGGAATTCACGCCAAAAATCATCATCATCAATTTCGTTCGGCACATCCAGACGCCAGCCGTCTATTCCCTTCCGCGTCCAGTATTCAGCAACATTCAACAGATATTCGCGAGTCTCGGGATTGTCCGTATTAAATTTGGGAAGTGCGGGAATATTCCACCAGCATTCATAATTCGGTTTACCTGCATAAGCATTCACCGGATAGGAATGAATATGGAACCAGTCCTTGTAAGGCGAAGAGTCTCCCTCCTCCATAATACTCAAAAACGGGAAAAAACCGCGAGAGCAATGGTTAAATACGCCATCGAGAATAATCCGCATCTTATGCCGGTGCACTTCCTTTACGAGCAAATCAAAATCCTCTTGCGCACCAAGAACGGGATCGATCTGCATATAATCTACAGTATGATAGCGGTGATTCGCCGCACTTTTGAATATCGGACACAGGTAAATGGCATTGCATCCAACACTTTGTATGTAATCCAGATGTTCAATGATTCCCTGCAGATTGCCCCCGCAAAAACCGTTCGGCGTGGGCTTACTCCCCCACTCTCTGAATTTGCCTCTAGGCGCATACTTCAAAGAACGCGCAAACCTATCCGGGAATATCTGGTAAAAAGCAGCGCTTTTCACCCATTCCGGGCAACTGAACGTTCTTCCATTATTTTTTGAACGCGGCATACCGCTAAATTTTCCAGATGGGCCGATTCTTGCGCTCCTCAACGAGTTTGAGAATCGTACTCGAAAGAGACATACACTGAGAAAGTTCTTCAATAGTACACGGCATTTTATACGACCAATTTTTGGGGCCGACCGTTCCCGGAATATTGACGCGCTCCTCTTCTGGATTCTCAGGAACCCAGCGGGCGCTCATCGCCAAAAGGTCTTGAAGTGGTGGAATGCAGAAAAGGCTGTTCGTCGAGAAAATATGCCGGATAATTTGTTCTACCACATCCGGAGTGAGGCGTTCTGGGACTTCTCCCGGCAAATGCAAATGGCGCCAATAAGTAACTCTGTCAAAACCCGGTTCAACCCAAAGACCGAGAAGCGTAGAAGAATCATGTACGCTCGTCGTACTCACGGAAAGGCGCGGATAATCCTCCGCTTCATAATAAGGAGAATACGGAGAATCCCAATTGCGGGCCCAGCGTTCGACGCGGAGTGAGAGAACATTCAATTTGAAAAGGACATCCGGAACGCAGTGCGGCACAGCACCCAAATCTTCGGCGCACACGAGCATATCCGTTTCATTGACGAGCTTCGAAAGAAGCTTCATTCCATTTTCACGCCAAAGATCTTCTTGTGCTTTGGCATTTGCACTCATAATCTGATGGAGCGTATTCTGCTCATTTATCGGGAGCGTATAGAGTACCGCCTGGTCATACCAATACCAGTAAGGATAATACTTGCCCTCGCGAGTTCCCGGAACAAATATGCGGTTCCAATATACTTTGAGAAGACCATCCTTCACCTTCTGTTCTTCTTGCGTAGAAAGAATCGCCCGTTCAGAAGAGAACTCTTCTTTGAGTACATAGCGGTCCTTTGAATTCGGAAGAAGATCAAAATAATTTTTAATACAAGTGTCTACAAAACTTCCGAGAAAGGAAGAAAGCTGATCCCTAGAAAAATTCGGGCGCTGCAAATAATCGATCGTTTCACGTTTGAAACCAGCTTGGACAAGCGTTTCAAGTGAAATAGGAACTGCCGGAGAAAAATGTCCGAGAATACCCGTCTCCTCGCATTGCGGAATCGCCCAAATGCGGAAAAATCCGAGCACATGGTCAATGCGGTAGGCGTGATAGAATTTGCTTGCTTGAGCAAGGCGGGCGCGCCACCAAGCAAAGTTATCCTTTTCAATAACATCCCACCGGTATGTAGGAAAGCCCCAGTTCTGCCCGCTGTAACTGAACATATCGGGAGGGGCTCCAGCGCGATCATCCAAAGAGAAGAACTTGCGATCATACCAGACATCCGCGCTATCTTCATTGATAAGGATGGGAATGTCGCCCTTGAGATGCATCCCTATTTTGGAAAGCTCGCTTGTCGCCACTTTAAATTGAGCTTCCGCTTCAAATTGCATCCAGCTTTGAAAAAGGGCGTCTTTGCGATTCTTTCGCCAAAGAGAGTCTATGCGGGCCGAAGTAGGATCCTGCTCGCTCTTCCAAGAACGCCAGCTCGCTTCGTGATTCTGATCTTTTAAAAAAGCATAGGCAGCATAAGGTTTCACCCAAGGATTTGCCTCAATCCATTTGGAAAGCGCTATATTCTTTTCCAATTGCTCATAGCGGGCATCGAAAATTTTGCGGAGCACGGAACGCTTCCAGCGGGAAACTTCTTCAAAATGTACACGGGGCTCGTCAGCAAAGCGCTTTTGGGCCGTTTCGATTTCCACTTTATAGTTATCGGAACCGCGCACGACCTGCATATTAATGAATACAGGATTGAGGGCAAAAGCACTGCGTGCGCTATATGGGGAGGATTCGAATCCGGTATCGTTCACCGGAAGAATTTGTATTACATTCAATCCGCACCTTTTTGCCCAATTCGCAAAAGGAATCAAATCAAGGAATTCGCCAATGCCCACGCTATTGTTCGAGCGGAGAGAAAAAAGAGGAACAGCTACGCCGGTCTGGAAAAAAGAATGATCACCATATCGCATAGCCCAAAGATATATTCTCTATTTGCAAAAAAGATTAAAAAATTCGCATTTTTAAGCGGAATTCACCATTTTGTCCAATTCCTCAAAGCGCTCATAAGCAAGCATCAACTGCTCTTCCTTTTTCGCAATTTCTTTTTGAAGAGGAACCAGTTTTTCAGCATTCGAATAATATTCCGGAAGAGTCAGAAGTTCCTGCTTTTTCACAATCTCAGCTTCCAATGCTTCAATTTTTGAAGGCAGGGAATCGAATTCCCGCTGATCCTTGTAGCCTAATTTTTTCTTGGAAGGAACTTTAACCGGATCGGACTTTTCCTTTTGAATGATTTCCGTGCGAAGAGAGGCAGCTTCTTTTTCACGGGCCTTGCGAGACGCCTCATAATCCGTATAGCCGCCGATACTTTCGTAAATTCGCCCGGCGCCCTCCATTCCAAAAACGTATGAAACCGTCGAATCCAAAAAAGCCCGATCGTGACTCACGAGCAATACAGTACCGTTGTATTCTGCAATCAAATCCGCGAGCAAGTCGAGCGTTTCCATATCGAGATCATTTGTCGGTTCATCCATCACAAGCACGTTCGACGGATGCGAAAAAAGGCACGCCAAAAGAAGGCGGTTGCGCTCCCCGCCAGAAAGGGCGCCGATCGGCCCGCGGGCTCTGTCGGGCGTAAAAAGAAAATCCTGCAAATAACTTAATATGTGACGTTTTTGACCATTCACCACTACATATTCCTGCCCGTCGCCCAAGTTCTCTATAAGAGTCTTGTCTTCACGGAGGCTCTTCCGCATTTGGTCGAAATAAGCTATTTGCAAATTCGTACCTAATTCCACCGAACCCGATGTCGGAGCGAGATCGCCCAAGATGAGACGCAAAAGCGTCGTCTTTCCGCAACCGTTTGCACCCACAATCCCTACCCGGTCTCCTCGGGAAATATCGCAAGAAAAATGAGAAATGATTTTTTCATCGCCATAGGAGAAGGAAACGTCATTTACCTTTGCCACACGGCGTCCGGAGCGCTCCGCTTCAGTTATCTGCATTTTTACATTTCCCGTGCGGCTGCGGCGATCGGCGCGTTCCTTGCGCATCGCGATGAGCTCCCGCACACGACCCTCATTGCGGGTACGGCGCGCCTGAACTCCCTTGCGGATCCATACTTCTTCTTCGGCAAGTCTTTTGTCAAAAAGCTTATTCACGCGTTCTTCTTCAAGAAGCTTCGCATCACGGTACTCGACGAATTTATCGTAAGTAAAATTCCAAGTCTGGACGTGCCCACGGTCAAGTTCCAAAATTCGCTTGGCGAGCCTCCGCACAAATGCCCTATCGTGACTAATAAAGAGAATCGCCGCCGGAATTCTCGCAAGCATTCCCTCCAGCCATTCAATAGACGAAATATCCAAGTGATTTGTCGGTTCATCCAACAGAAGCAAATCCGGTTCTTCAGCAAGAATACGCGCAATAAGCGTGCGGCGTTTTTGCCCACCGCTCAAGTCGTCATAAAAGGCGTCTGCGGGCACGCCAGATTTTCCGAGTATCGCTTCGCCTGCATTTTTGCGCTCCGCCGATTTACCGAGCACAACATCCCGTACAGTTCCTTCAATATGGGATGGAATTTCCTGAATGAGGCGCGAAACCCGGAGACCGCTTTTGCGGATAACTTCACCCGATTCTACAGGCATCTCGCCCGAAAGCACTTTCAAAAGAGTACTCTTGCCCTCGCCATTGCGCCCGACAAGGCAAACCCTATCACCCGGTTCAATATCAAAAGACGCGCAATTCAAAAGCGGGGGACCGCCAAAACGGAGAACTAGATTTTGAGCCGAAAGAAGTGCCATACTGAGTTCTTAAAAGACTTACAAAGATTCCGGCAGCGGGTTCTTGCGCGGACGGCCGCGCTTGCGCTTCACGGGTATCTCGGGAACAAGCGAATTTACGGAATTTTCTACGGACGGCAACTCCGCTAAAGGAGAATCCTCTTTGAAAATAGAGGGCTTTTGAGGAAAAGGTTTCGGAAATGCAAACGGATCTGCCGGCGTTACCGTAGCCGGCATCTTTGCAAAGGCTGCTGCCCGGGTCGCTTCTTCTGCAGCCTTCGCCAAAGAAAACTTTCTCTTTTCTTCCATTGCCGCTTTTTTGCCCAATTCATCGCCCGAAATAATCCGCGCTTTAGGAGTTGCAGAACGGCTAGTTCCAAAAGAACCGCTCAAAACGCGGCCTGATGCCGGGCGAGAAGGAAGGACAACGGCGGGCTTTGATTCTACAGTCGGGAGTTCAGCAGGCAGAGAGGCTGCTTTTCTGAAAGCTCCGGGTACAAATAGGGAACTTTTAGCATTAGATGTCGAAGCTCGACCCGAAGTCGGCTTAAAAAGTCCTTTTGACCTGTCGAAATCGCTGAGTTTCGGCATCGGACGGGAAGACGCCGAAGAGAAGGGATTAGAAGGCAAGCTTTCGCGATTTTCATATTGAGCGGCAATCTTGCGGAATTTTTCCTGCTCCTTGGCTACTTTTCGGGCCTCCCGCTCCTTCTTCGAGGGGCGGTCGCGGAGACGTTTTTCATCCTTTACGGGATTCAAAGCGAGGATTTCTTCATCAGACGGGCCCCTTAATTCAGGTGGAACGTCTACAATTGGAACATCATTTTTGGGGAATTCAGTCATTTTAGACCTAAAAAATCAAAAAATTTGCAACAAAATTAAAAAAAAATAAAAATTCCGTTTGTCAAGGCCTAGAAATTATTGCTCTTGGGTTGTATTTTTTAGGCAATGCTTCGATTTACACAAGAAATTCTTTTGGCACTCCGGGCAAAAGCCAGCGAAGATGAAGCCCACGAAATGGCGAAAGGGGTACGAGACTCTTTTGACTTTTTGGGTGTTAAAGTCGTAACCCGGCGGGAAGCCACCTATCCCATTTTCGACAAGTATCCGCCAAAAAATGGCGATGAACTTGCCACAAGAGTTTCGGATATGTGGGGCCAGTCCTATCGGGAATTACAATACGCGGCTTGCGATTATCTATTCCGATACAAGGTTTTGCTCGGCGGGCAGCACTTGAACTTTTTAAAATCGCTCATAAAAACTCGCCCATGGAAAGACACAGTCGATACCATCGCAACGAGCATTCTTGGCGACCTCGCCTGGAGGATCCCCACTCTCCGGAATAAGATCGCAGCTTGGATACGCGATCCGAATATCTGGGTAAGGAGAAGTGTGATCATATTCCAGCTTCAATACCGCGACCACACGGACTGGGATTTGCTCAAGTCCTTCTGCATCCATTGCGCCCAAGACGAGAACTATTACATCCGCAATGGAATCGGCAGAGCACTCAGCGAATATGCAAGGATAAACCCGACAGAAGTCCGCCATTTCATAATGGATACTCAGTTCTCCCCGCTTACTTCTCAAGAAGTACTGCGGAATATATAGTTCAAAGCCAAGCATTAGAAAAAAGAAGTCCTGCAATGCGGGACTTCTTTTGTTTAGATATGTTATGTGTATTCCGAGAAGAGCTCGTGGGAGAGAAAACTGTGCGCTTGGCCGCAAGCTTATGCGATCCAAGTCAAAAACGTTGGCTGTATTTCACCAAAATTCCAGGTCTACGGGCGGGAATGACCTCAAGCAATGCCGCACAAAACGGAACATTCCGCGAAAAGACGAACGGAGATAATACCCAGAGATTAAAGAGACCCTAAAACAAATCATACACAAGGACCGCCGCCATTACAAGGCTCGCCCCTGAAACGAACTTCCGGATAAACTCGTTCCCTTTCTTGCGCTGAAGCCTACATCCAAGACTACCACCCGTAAAAGCGCCTAGCGAAACACAAATAGCTAGCCCCCAATTTACCTTGCCGATTGCAATCAACCCAATCGTGCTCACAAAAAGAAATGTGGTCGTCAGCGCATTCTTGATGGCATTCACGTGTAAAAGATCAAGACCTGTATACCGTGAAAGGGCAAAAATCTGCAAAAATCCAACACCCACTTGCACGATGCATCCGTAAATTGAAATCATCAAAAAGCCAAAGAAAGCAAGCGGAGAAATCCTTTGCGGAGGTGTTTCCGGCGGTTTCCCCAAAACATTCCGTTTGAGATTACTCATCAAAACAACAAGGCAAATCGCCACAGACAAAATTCCTTGGAATAATTTATCTCCAATATTTACCAAAAAGAAAATGCCGAGAAGCGCTCCGAAAAGAGTCGGCCAGAAAAGGCGTTTATAAATTCCGCCATTCAAAAGTCCATGCTTCCGCAAATTGAGTGCAGAAGTCAAATTTCCAACAAAAAGTCCAATGCGGTTCGTTCCATTTGCCACCGTTGGCGGAAGACCTAAAAAGATCATCACAGGCAAACTAATGGTACTTCCACCCCCTGCAATACTGTTGATGACACTAGCCACAAGTCCTACGCCAAAAAAGGCCGGATAAAAATACCAGTCATACATCATTTCTCCATTTCCTTTCTTAAAAATTCCCTATTTGAAATGACTGTTGCCTTTTCCGAATAGTCCGGGGCAAAATCAAGGCAAGCATTCAAGGCATCGATTGCTTTCACAAGCTCATCCTTTCCCGTTTTCTTTGATTTTGCAAAATATGCAGCAGCAAGTTTCCGCTTATCCGTACAATAAGCTGCATATAAAGTATCTAATTCCCGCAAAGCACCTCCGCGGAGCTCGCTCGCCTTGAGCCTAATCAGCGAAGATTTAGCGGCATCCCATTCTTTGGTAGAAATCATTTTTTTCGCATTTTCCAAAGCCTTCTTGGGATCGTGAGATTTCCAATATTCCACATCTGAAGAGGTCAATTCCTCTCTCAAAGAACTTACTTTGACAAGAGCTCCTTTCAGGTCCAACGTATCTACAAATTCCGGATAGCGCATCGCAAGTTCCGTAAGTTTTTGCTGTGCCAAAACAAACTTTGCCTTTTCTTCGGCAAAAACCATTGCAGATGCTTTTGCCGTACGCACTTTTTCAAATGTTTTTGCAAAGGAAATCTTCAAAATGGAATCGGCGAAATTCACTAAGGAATCGCCCGGAGAAAGCGACTTGAGCGAATCTGCCAAGACCTTGACCTCAGAGTATGAAGCACCACGGGTATTTGCATTGATCAAATTCAACGCAAGCGGTTTGAGTTCGCGGCTCTTTACCGAATAAGCATTTTGGATCTTCTGCGAAAGCAGCTTCGCTTGAGATTGCCACTCTATCCAAAGCGGATTGAGTACAGAGAACTGCTCCACAATCGCCGAAGCGGAATCCAGCATTCCGAGGGCAACAAAGGAATCCGCCCGCGCAAGCGCCATATTTGCAAGCTTAGGAATTTCCGTATAAATATCAAAAACAACTTTTGAAGCGTCCTCTGCGTTTGAAGAATCGGCGAGGAAAACCTCTTCGACTTTCGTTTCTTTTGTCAAAGAACTGGAAGATTCCGCGGCATCGGACTTTCTATTTTCAACGGAAGAACTGGAAACGACAGGTTTATTTTCAGAAAATTTTTCTGTTACTTTATACTCATTTTGAACAGAATTATTTGTTTCTTGTTTTGGAGCTTGACCTGCACACGCAAAAAAAACTAGCGCCACCGCTGAAATTAAAGCAAAAGAGAGCCTCATAATCCGTCTCCAGGTTCAATAGGGACAAAAGCATTCTTGCCGGTAAAATCAGCCGGAAGTTCATAATCCTCGTCTTTGAGAGCTCCCTTCGCAGAATTTTTTGATGCCTGAGCGGAATCCGAAAGAGCTGCATTTGCAGGCATTGAAAGCGATGTGACCACCCCCGAACTTGCGGCAGCTTCTGCGGCAGAAGCGACTTCTGCAGGAGGTGTATACCCAGGAATATCCAGCAGAGGAACAGAAACCGCACGGTCCGAAGACGCATTCACCGGAAGTCCCGTCATCGGCTGCACGGAGAGTTCACCGCGTTCCGTCTCAAGTCTCAGAGGAACATCTCCCGAAGCGAGCATCGAAATGTCCAAGAAGTCCACATTCGCATTTTCCTTGCGAATCTTAATAACATCTTCCGCAAAAGAAGCCCATTGCGGAAGGCCGCCTGAAGAACCTGCAATGCGGGTGCGCCCGGCCTTAAGAGGACGGTTGTCATCAAACCCCACATAACTGCCGATCGCTATCACCGAATCAAGCCCGAAGCCGTTCTTGTCCGGGACAAACGTCGGAAGAGCACCCATAAACGCCACGTTCTTATAATCATTCGTCGTACCCGTTTTGCCAAGCGCCGGAAACAAAAGGGACGCATCGTTCGAGGGCGAATTCACCGTCAAGTTCTTGAGTTGGCTTATCGCCGTACCGTGCGTAAACACGGAGCGGAGCATCACTGCCATCTGCTCTGTAACCGTATCGGAAAGCACTTGCTTTTTCTCCACTTTATTTACAAAGAGCAGACGTCCATCACTGTCGCGGATTTCGCGCACCAAGCAGGGTTCATTCCAATCGCCGTCTTTGCACTTATAGATGTAGCCCGTCAAAAGAGTCTGATAAGCGGAAGTCATTTGAGCAAGAGGAATATCGTTCACGCCGAGCGGCATACTCTGCACCTCGTTCAGTTTTTCACGGATACCGATGGAATTCGCAAAGCGCGCAAAAGCAGCCATTCCCAAAGAACGCCTAAAATCCGGCCAGTTGCGAAGGCTCTTCACATCCATATAATCCGCTTCTTCGCTCTTGATCGCAATCATTCCATTCAAGCGCTTGATATCCGCAAGCGTAAGCCCCGGATATACCTCAATCGATTCTGCGGAAGGCAAAAAGAATGACGAAAGGAGCTTGGACTCTTCCACTTCGCGTTCCTTGAGTATCGAAAGATAGTGGAGAAAGTTGTGATCAAAGCGCACAAGGTCGTCCTTAGCGAGCTTTCTATTATCGCGCTTTCCCTGTTCCAAATTCCGTCCGTAGAACATATTGCGGATAGCGCGCGCTGCCACCGGGCGGCCCTCATAAATGAGCCTTTCCGCCAATGCATTTTGAGCTTTAGTAAACTCAATTTCATTCTTTGCCGCATCGTTCAAATACAGTCCATACTTGTCCCGCAAGCGATTGCGGTAATCGACAGAGCTTTCATCCTCGCCTTTCGCATAACCGTTTTCCTCCGCGACTTCCACAAATTCATCATCAGAAAGCTTATCCAAAAGATGGTCCAAGAGCCAGATGCTCGCAATGTTTTCCGACCGGGTCGCCGCCCAGAGCATGCTCACCGTCTCGCCCTTGTTCTTGTGATCCGGGTGCGGAAAATAGAACTTGTTCTCGAACTGGAACAAATTAAAATCATTCTCCAACTCATCCAAATAATGCCAGTGGTAATTGAGGGCGGCGCCAAAGAGGATCGGCTTCCAGCTAGAACCGAGCTGTCTCTTCGCCTTGAAGGAACGGTCATAGCCCGTATTGTGGAAACCGCCCTGACTCGCCACAACTTCACCATTCTCGATCGCGATCAACGCGCCCTGAAGTACCGGTTCCGTTTCGATCTCACAAAGAACCTTGCCGTTTTGCTTAGTCGAATCGACTACGCTCACCAAAAGCACAGCTCCCTTCGCAAGCCGCGTCGAAAGCACTTTCTTTGGGTCCGCATCCATACGCTTGCCAAAATCCACAAGGCTCTTCTCATTCACCCAGCCATGAAGTTGCCCGAAAGAAAGGAATATATCGGACAAATTTCCATTCGGGTTATACCGGACAGAATCGACCGAGCCATATAGATAATCTCCCTTGCGCGCAAAGGCAGCCCGGTTAGGCTGATCGGACTTCGGGAGCAAGAAGCCTCCGAGCCGCACTTGCAAATTGGAAATATTATTCTGCACCGCGCGCTTCGCCGCATCCTCATAATCGGCATCCAAAGTCGTCACAATCTGGAGTTGGGCCTTGCGCCAATCGTCAATACCCGCATCGTCAAAAAGTTTGGAGTAATAATCCGAATCCAGTTTTTCCTCAAGCCGGGAAAGCTCGGTCGAAAGGGTAAAACGGAAATTCCCGTGATCGAATGCAAGCGGTTTTGCGAGCGCCGAATCCATCGCCCCCTGCGTAATGTATTTCTCGTCCACCATACGTCCGAGTACATATTTCAGTCGTTCCTTGCCGCGTTCCAAAGCCATCTTGCGACGTTCTTCGTTCCGCTGAATGAACGGATCGTAATTGAACGGGCCCTTTACCGAACCCGCGATAAACGCGCACTCCGCGAGGTTCAAATCCTTCAAGTCCTTGTTAAAAAAGTACTGTGCCGCAATCGCTACACCCTTACCTGTACCCGACACGTGGAACTGGTTCAAATAAAATTCAAGGATGTCCTCTTTGGAAAAATGTTTCTCCATGCGCAGTGCATTGATGAGCTCCTTCCATTTCGCCTTTACGCTCCGCTCCTCCCTACCAAAAATATTCTTCACCGTTTGCTGCGTCAGCGAAGAACCGCCCTGCCTAAGGCTCCCTGAGCGCAAATTATTGAACATCGCACGGGCAAAACCCGCCGGATCAAAGCCATGGTGTTCAAAATAACGGGCATCCTCAGCCGCCACTAGAGCATTCACAATATTCTCCGGAATCTCACCATAAGGCACATAAATCCGGTGGTTCACATCAAAAAACGACCCCAAAAGCCGATTCCCGTCGCGGAAATACACGCGGGACTCGCCGGAAAGCGACGAGAGAATGTACGCCCGGTTGAAAATTCCGTCCGGATCCTTGTTCGGCAACACCTTAAAAACCACAACGTACAAGGGCACCGAACAAACCGCGCACACAATAAAAAGGGCGAGGATAATCTTGAGACATTTCTTTAAGAATTTCATAACGGACCTTTAGCGACGGACGCAAAGGAAAAATAAAATTTCACATCACAAATCGCCCTCATCCTATGACCTCGCAGCCTTAAAAAAGACCTTTTTTCAAAATACAACTTGCAATCTTCCCAAGAATTATTTACAATTAGGCTCCCCCGATATGGGGAGGTGGCCGAGTTGGCCGAAGGCGCGTCCCTGCTAAGGACGTATAGGGGTAACCCTATCGCGAGTTCGAATCTCGCCCTCCCCGTTCAAAAAGACCTCTGCAGAAATGCAGGGGCCTTTTGAATTTTAAAGCCCCTCTAATAGAAAGAATCGCGAAAACGCGCATATCCCCCGCTAAAATACAGGAGCCGCTCAAACCATCGACAATGACCTTCCATAATAGGAATCGCCGGATTGGATTCACCGAGGTTTGGCAAGCAAAATGATAGCTCGTACCACAGAAATAGGCTAAAATTTTCCCCAAAGGCAGAACTAAAAAGCAAGAAACATTGAAAACTAAACGGAGCAGAGGTCCGTAAAGACCGTTAGACACGAAACAAATCCCTATAGCAGACTAAAAGTATAAATAGCCGTCGCCTAAAAACTTCACCGGCAGCACGCACCGAGGCTTTAGCGAACCTTCATCAAAAAAGACTGCCGCACCCGAGAGAAAATTCAACCAGCGATTTTCAGCAAAGCGGACATCCGTAAAATGAGTGAGAAACGGGACAATCCATGCATCGTGAGTAAGAAACACATTAAAATCCGCGGAGGACTTTTGAAGAATCTCTTTTAAAAGCTCTTCGGACGTTTCCGCCAAAGGCAAAAAGCCGTCCACTCTGCCTTGCGAAACAAATTGGCAAATCGCAGGATAAAACCCCGTGAGAAGCAAATGCTCATAGATTTTATAATCCGCCACATAATATTCTGCAAGCCGAGGAATTTTCACAATCTTCTCCGGATCCGCAAAATTTCCGTCACCGCGTCTCTTGGCAATAAACGATGCCGTTTGCGCACAACGGAACACCGGACTTGATGCGTAAAAAGCGCTGCCTTTAAAAACAGCAAGTTCCCTCCCTGCATCTAAAGCCTGTTCCTCGCCGCGCTCGGAAAGCGGCACATACGCACCAAAGTCCTTATCCGTTTTAAGGATATGCCGACGCTCTGCATGGCGGAGCAGAAAGGCAACACGTTCACCGGACTTTTTTTTCAGATAAATTTCTTGAACACTCAAGAAAGACATAGAAAATGAGGCTCCAAAAGATAAAGCCAAATCAAATGACCGAGCAAAAAGCTCAAAATGCCAAGACAGAAACCGCCAATCACATCCGTCAGCCAATGCACGCCGAAATAAACGCGCAAAAGGCCCCACGTCAGCGGAAGCGCCATCATCAATGCCCCTGCAACCGGCACAGAAAGGAAAAGGGTAGAAGCCACCGCTAGATTGTTCATCGTATGACCGGAAGGGAAACTGAACTTGTCAAGCGGCGGCACCAAAGCTTGAAACCCCTCAATTACTTCAAACGGACGCTTGCGCCGAGCCAAGAGTTTAATTGCCCAATAAGCGGCAAGGGACACGGCCAAAGAAGCAAGCACCTGCACCAGAACATTCCCCAAAAAGCTTATACCAGAATTCCAAACGATAAAAATAATGACAAGCGCCCATACATAGCCATCACCCAAGCGGGTATAGAACCGCAACCATTTATCCACCTTAGGAGAAAACCGGTGAAAAAACCAATACCGCGAAACGCGCTCGTCAAATTCTGCAATTTTCTTAAACATCAAGGCGTAAATATAAAAAAAGAACGCTTTTGGCACTTCCCGTTCATCGGTTTTTCCGACAGGCTATTACGGAAAGCTATACTGAACAAAAATTCAACTAAGATTTCGAATTTTTCTCTTCAAAAAGGAGAACCTCTCCCTATAGCCGACATCATACGCAGAATAGAAAGATCGCTTAAATGAAAAAAATCTCTGAAAACCACCCTTTTAGGCTATATGTTTCAGGCTTCGCCAAGATCACCGGATGAAGCACGTCGACAATAATAGATAGCGCATCGTCATTTATCCAAGCCCGTACAAGCTCTTCTTACCGAAATAAACATCTTAAAAAGTCCATACCCAATCAATGTGCCAATAGCACCATGAATCACATCGTCCCATTCTGCCAACCCTCTTTCAAATACGAATTGCATAATCTCGATAAAGCATTCCATAGCGATTGCGATTATAAGTACAGTCCTCAATTGAATCTGCCTAAATGCAGCAGGCAGCAAAAAACCGACAGGAAGCATCATAGCCACATTCAACAAGTCCTCCCAAAACAAAATCATATTGTGGTGCACTATAATTTCATAATATGACCAAAACGGAATTAGCTTATATGATTCGTGGTTTGTCGTCCGTACTATTAGCGTTGCCAAAAAAATTAGGCCTGTGTATGTTCCTAATAGAGACAACGGGATTCTGTTTGCTCTTTTACCGGCCTTACTGCCGACAAGCAAAAAAAGGAAAAAGACGATTACTAAAAAGATGCAGTAACTCGGCTTAAGCAGCAAGTCCATAGAGCTAATAATATAATCCATATACAATACAAACTAGCAAAGATTTCAACGATTCCACCAAGGCTACCCGCTTTCGTCAAGCGTCAACGAATTTTTGACCTTCCGCAAATATAAAATTCTCCCCGAC
>Ga0172378_10001683_pt1 | contig 20543 bp, 17 predicted proteins | sample GrowelOW332metaG_FD_119755 | JGI IMG/M metagenome (GOLD analysis project Ga0172378, IMG submission 119755) | Groundwater microbial communities from an aquifer near a municipal landfill in Southern Ontario, Canada - Pumphouse #3_1 metaG | ecosystem: Environmental > Aquatic > Deep subsurface >... | reverse complement strand
TGGAGCCACTGTCGGGATTCGGACCCGAGACCTCATCCTTACCAAGGATGCGCTCTACCTACTGAGCTACAGCGGCATAATCTAGGACACAAAAATTATTCTATATGAAATATGTGATAATGTCAAGTATTTTTTTATTAAAATGGTGTGATTTAGCAAAAAAAGAATAAAACCTCATTAATCTGGCTATAATCACAGTTAAGAGTAGTAAAGTGAATAAAGGAGGTTATGTTTAAATGAACGAGAAATTTTCTTGGCGTAATTCTCGCCGTTTTTATCAAATCGGTATTTTAGTTGGCGTGCTGGTTTTGGCGGGGGCATTTACCTGGCAAAACACCGATATTTTGCGGCAAGAGCCGCAAGTTGTCAGCTCAGCTGATTTGCCGTCCGGCGGGGGTTTGACTGTGGAAAAGGTTTGGCCCGCTGCTTTGCCTGACGAAAGGGCAGAGGTGATACCACCCGCACCAATGCCTTTGGAATACGGACAAGAAGACCTAGATGAGCAAGCTGCCCAGCAAGCGGAGCCGCAGGCTGTTTTGGCTTCTCCCGCTGCCAAGCTTTTAATGCCAGTGGAAGGCGAAATTATTCGTGCTTATGGAATGAGTTATGACGAGGTCTACGGCGATTATCGACATCACCGCGGACTGGATATTGGGGCGGAGATCGGTTCTCCCGTTTTTGCCGCAGCAGGCGGGATGGTCAAGGATGTTGGGACTGACGAGCTGTGGGGAGATTATATTATTATTGACCATGGCGACGGGCTGACAGGTGCCTATTACGGCGTAATTACGGAGGATTGGCAAGTGGGAGACATACTAGATGGCGGTGATGTCCTCGGCAAGGTCAGCGGCAATATTCCCGTTGAAGCCGGTCCAAGCCATCTGTGTTTTTGTGTGACAATGAGTGATGAGCAGGTTAATCCGCAGGATTATATATAAATTTTATAATAATATAATGACTTTGCCAAGAAAATATGAAATTGGGGTTTGCCCCCGTGTTTCAGACCGTAGATAATTAGCTGATGACTGCATAAAAACTTAAAAGGGCAAGCCCTTGTGTGCATCGGTGTACACGATGGGTCTGCCCTTTTGTCTACACGCTCAAACAAGGGGGCTGACCCCGTGTTTGAAGAATTAGACTAAAGTGTTTTAATTTTCCTGCTCCGGTTTGGGGCATAAATTTTCTTTTTCTTGTACTGGCAGTTCAGGGGTTTCCGTTGCGGTGGGCGGGGGTGTTTGTGTTTCCGTTTGGGTTTCGGCTTGAATTTCTGATTCAATGTCGGTTGGTTCTTCCGGTGTCGGCGTTTGTTCTTCCATAATAACCGTCGGCTCTTCTTTGCGTTTGTTAAAGGCCGCGGAGATGTTTTGAGAAATACCCGAAATTGCTTTGTCAAAACCCTCTTTAAGGGAATTTTCGCTGCCAACAAGGTCGTTAAGCGCCAGATCATCGACCATTATTGTGCCACCGGCTATTGTGATAATGTATTTGCCGGGCAGCAGGACTTTTTCCTTAAGCAGGTTGCCCTCGCCGATTTCCAAAGCGCTGATTTTGCCGGTATCTTCCTCAAAATAAAAATCTATGACCTTGCCAATGATTTTGCCGCCCACGGAAAAAACCCGCGCGCCTACCACCTGCAAGGGGTTGTTCATTTGCCGGACAATCTGCGGCAAATTGGGCTTGACCTCGGCGTGGGCAGCCTTATTGATGGTAACGGCATCCTCACCGATGCTTTGCAGATGGGCAAAGGGGATGATTTTTTCTTCACGCGTCATTCTTCTTCTTTCGGTGATCAGTGCGAGTACGCATTTCTCCTTATTATCGATTACAATATTTTTAACATAGCCCAATAAAAGCCCTTCGCTGATGCTGTAAACAGGCTTAGCGATGAGCTTTTTTGCTGATTTTTCCATAACCTACCACTCCTTAATGCTTTTTTAAAAATATATTTACCAAAGGGTCTGTTTATGATGAAATAAATGTGTTAAAATAAAATAATTAGATCGTGATTTGGAGGGAGAGCTTTGGTAAAAATGATTGTCGGGCTGGGTAATCCCGGTGCTAAGTATGCCTCCACCAGACATAATTGTGGTTTTTTACTCACATCTGCGCTGGCAGGCCGCTTTAATACGCAAATTGGCAAAAACGAGCATAACGCCCTAACTGGTGTTATAAACTATCAAGGGGAGAAAATATTGCTTTGTCAGCCGCAATCGTTTATGAATTTAAGCGGCTTCCCTTTGCAGGCGCTTTGTGCCTATTATAAAATTGACTACGAAGATGTGTTGGTGGTTTTTGACGATATGGATTTACCTTGCGGTGTAATTCGTCTGCGGCGAGAGGGCAGCCACGGCGGCCATAACGGGATGCGCTCTATTATAGAGCAGACGGGCACCGATAAAATCAATCGCTTAAAAATGGGTATCAATCATCCCTTGTTTGGCAATGGTGCCGACTATGTGTTGGGCTCATTTTCTGCTGAAGAACAGAAAGTAATGAAGGAGGCCGTTTTGCAGGCCGCCGACGCTGCTCTTTTGTGGGCGACGGAGGGCATGGGGGCGGCTATGAGGAAATATAATAAAAAGGCCAAAATGGCCGTTGAGGAAGAACAGGTCGAGCAGGAGTAGCCCATGGAGAGGATTTGCCGCATTATTGCGGACTCAAAGCAGTTTAGACAAGTTAAAAAGGGTTTACAAGTAGGCAGGGCACAGGGGGTAGTTGGACTTTCTGCCCTGCCTTGTGCTGTCTTTGCGGGAGAATTGGCAGGCGGATATCAACAGACCTTGCTGGTTACGGCTCGCGAGTCTGAGGCAGCCGAGCTTTATGAAAACCTGCAGGCGGTCTATGCCGACCGTGTCTTGCTGTTCCCCGATTTAGAGCTGCTGCCTGTGGACAGCTATGCTCAAAACATTGAACTGAGAGCTGCTCGTCTGGCGGTACTTTCCCGTCTTTTGCGGGGAGAGCAATTCTTGGTCGTCAGCTCGGCGGCGGCCTTGGCTCGCCGTTTGCCCCCTCCTGCTTTGTTAAAAAGCAAATATATTTCCTTGAAAAAGGGAAGTCGTTATGATTTGGGGCGGTTGTACCGCAACTTAAGTAACGCAGGATACGAAAGAGCAGGTTTGGTGGAAATAGCGGGTAGCTTTTCGTTGCGGGGGGATATTTTGGATATTTTCCCGATGAATGGTGACCGTCCCTTGCGCTTGGATTTTTTTGATGATGAGCTGGAGCGAATCAGGTATTTTGACCCTGAAAGTCAATTGACAGCCGAAGAAACGCCGAGCGTGCTAATCGTTCCCGCCCGGCCCGAGGTGGCGGACGAGGAGACCTTTGCTGCTATGCTCCCCGCCTTGCAGGCCGATTTGGCAAAGATTTTAGTAAAACTGAGTGCGGCGGCGCAACGGGAATTAAAGCTGCGCTTTGCCTCCTTTGCCGAAAACTTGCAGCAGGGGACGGCCGACAGCGGCTTAATGGAGCAGTTGGCCTGTTATTTATACGAAGGCTGTTCGTTGATCTATTATTTGACGGATGGAGCTGTTATGCTTTGTGAGCCGACAGATATTAAAAAAGAGCTGGAGGACGATGCCTTGGCTCGCGCCTCCCGCTATGAGGATTTATTGTCGGCAGGAAGAGTGCTGCCCTCCTTTTATAACAATTTTATAGATTATGAGGAATTGGCGTCGGCTTTTGCGCATCGGCCTCTCGTTTATTTTTCAGCTCTGCCTGCTGGAGGTTTGTCTGGCACTGAGCAGCATTTTTTGGTAACAAGACAGCCGGCCGATTATCGTGCCAATCAGCAAATTTTTGCAGAGGAATGTGCCTATCTGCGCCAGGCAGGGCGGCAGGTTTTTGTTTGCGCCAGCTCGGAGCTGCGCTTAAAGCAGGTTAAAGAAATCATCGGCGCTCAGGATTTTCCCGCCGTTAATTTTGTTTTATCCTCGATTAGCGGCGGGTTTGAATGTGCCGAATTGAATTTGGCTGTTATTACAGAAAAAGAACTGCTGGGCGCAGAGAAAAAGCAACGGCTGCGCCGCAGTCATAGCCGCATGCAGGGCGAAAAAATCGAGAGCTTTTTGGATTTGGCTGTCGGCGATTTCGTCGTTCATATTTCGCAGGGAATAGGCCGTTATTTAGGTGTAGAACGGCTGACTGTCGGCGAGAACGCCCGCGATTATTTGTTAATTCAGTATGCTGGAACGGATAAACTCTATTTACCCGTTGACCAGTTGGATTTAATACAAAAATATATTGGTAGCGAGGGGCAGGCGCCTAAGCTTTATAAGCTGGGTGGCAACGAGTGGCAGCGGGTTAAGTCCAAAGTTCGCGCTTCCGTTCGTGATATGGCCAAGGAGCTGCTTGCTCTGTATGCCGCCCGTGATGCGGCTGAGGGTTATGCCTTTTCGCCCGACAGTCCCTGGCAGCGTGAGTTTGAGGACATGTTTATTTATGAGGAGACACCCGACCAGTTGCGGGCTATTGAGGAAATTAAGGCCGATATGGAAAAGACTAAGCCGATGGATCGTCTTTTGTGCGGTGATGTTGGCTACGGTAAAACCGAGGTGGCGATGCGAGCTGTTTTTAAAGCCGTTTCTGACAGTAAGCAAGTAGCCTTGCTGGCACCTACCACCGTATTGGCTCAGCAGCATTTTCGCACCTTTAGCGAACGCTTTGCCGATTATCCGATCAAAATTGCTGCTTTGGGCAGGTTTACCGCCGCTAAAGAGCAAAAGGTAATTGTGGATAAATTGGCTAAGGGCGAGATAGATTTGCTGATTGGCACGCATCGCATTTTATCCATGGATGTCAAATATAAGGATTTGGGCTTGCTGATTGTCGATGAGGAACAGCGGTTTGGCGTAGCCCATAAGGAAAAAATCAAATCGTTAAAAAATAATATTGATGTGCTGGTGCTTTCGGCAACGCCTATTCCCCGTACTTTGCATATGGCTTTGGCCGGTATGCGTGATATGAGCCTGATTGAAACTCCGCCTGCCGAGCGCCGTCCTGTGCAGACCTATGTTTTGGAGTATTTTGACCGTTTGATTAAAGATGCTGTTACCCGTGAGTTGGCGCGAGGCGGACAGATTTATTTTGTGCATAATAAAATCATCAGCATCGACCGTCTGGCTGACGATTTGGCCGAGCTGATGCCACAGGTGCGGATTGCCGTAGCTCACGGGCGGATGCCTGAAGGTGAGCTGGAGCGTGTAATGAGCCAATTTGTGGCTGGGCAGTATGATATGTTGGTTTGCACAACAATTATCGAGTCGGGGCTGGATATCCCTAACGCCAATACGCTGATTGTCAACGAGGCCGATAAATTTGGCTTGGCACAGCTTTATCAGTTGCGCGGGCGGGTGGGCCGTTCTGAGCGGCAGGCCTACGCATATTTCACCTACCGACCTAATCATATTATTAACGATACGGCTAAAAAACGCTTGATTGCCATTCGTGATTTTACCGAGCTGGGCGCAGGCTTTAAAATTGCTATGCGGGATTTGGAAATCCGCGGGGCTGGGGATATTTTGGGAGCGCAGCAGCATGGGCATATCGCATCGGTGGGCTTTGACCTTTATTGCCGCTTGCTGCGGGAGGAAATTGAGCGCGGTGCAGATGAGAGCAAGCCTGTGGTTGAGGAAGTGAATACTCAGCTTGATTTGGATATTAACGCCTATATACCCGACAGCTATTTGGCGGACGGCAATTTAAAAGTTGAGATTTATAAACGCATTGCGGCGGCGCGTTCTTTAGCTGAGCTGGAGGAGTTGCGTGCCGAATTGCTTGATCGTTACGGTAGAATACCTGTTGCATTAAATAACCTATTGCTTTTGGGCGGCCTCAAAACCTATACGCGAGCTTTGGGAATAGCAGCGGTCAGCCGCAAGGGTTCGCAGATGATTTTGCGTTTAGGGCAAGGTCGTGAACTGGTGCCGCAAAGTTTGATGACGCTATTGGCGGAGTATCCAGGACAAATCAGTTTTAGGCAAAAGCAGGATTTTTTGATTATTATTACGGTAGGCGAGTTAAAAGAGCGAGAGGTTATTGATTGTTTGGTGAACATTTTGTCAAGATTATCTGAATTAAACGCTTGACACATTGCATAATTATTTGCTTGTGGTATAATTACGCATAGAGCTTAAAACAAAGGTAGAATGAAAGGATGACGATTGTGAAAAAGATAATATCGGTAGTGTTGTTGTTGACAATAGCTGTGGTTTGTTTGTGCGCATGCAGCGCCGCTTATGATACCTCTAATGAGCCTGTGGCGATAGTAAACGGAGTGGAAGCTCCGCAGTGGGAATATGATTTTAATGTCAAGCAAAGCCTAGCTTACTTGCGGAATTACGGTATTGACCCCAGCGACCCTTCGGTGTCCGATATGGTTGAGCGGTTTAAGAGCGATGCTTACAATAGGTCAATTTATAATGCTCTGTCGCTAGCTATGGCTGACCAATTACAGATCGAGGTCAGCGATGAAAAGTTAGAACAGGTCTTAAACGAACAAATTATTCCCAGTTATGCTAACGAAAAAGAATTGAAAGCAGAGTTAATTGAGCTGGGTATTAACGATCAGCAGTTTAAGCAAATTATCCGCACTCAGTTATTACAGCAAGAAATCTATAATAAGGTTACAGACGGTATCGGTATTTCCGAGGAGGAGGCCAAGGCTGCTTATAATCAAAAACCTTCCGATTATGATTTGCGCAAGGTTTCGCATATTATTTTTAAGCCTGAGGATATGAATGATCAAAATGCGGTGGCCGAGGCTAAAGCGCAGTCTGCTGAACTTATTACTAAATTGGATGCCGGCGCTGATTTTGCTGAGTTGGCTAAAGAATACTCGCAGGACGGTTCCGCAGCTGCTGGCGGCGTACTGGATTATGAGTTTTCTGCTAAAACCACTCCCTATGTTCCTGAATTTACCCAAGCAAGCTTGGCTTTAACTCAGGTAGGCCAATACTCCAAGCAGCCTGTTGTTTCGTCTATGGGCGTGCATATTATTAAATTAGACAGTTATAAAAAAGGTTTTGATAATTTTAAGGAAGAAATAATTAACGAGCAGTCAAGTACGGCCAAGAATGAGGTTTACGATAAATATATGGATGAAGCTTTGGCGGCTGCCAATGTGGAAAAATTGTTGACCTTTGATTTGACAACGGAGAATGAACCCGCCGCTGAAGAAGTGCCTGAAGAGGCCGCTCAATAAGCTTTAAGACGAAATAAAATAGTCTCGTTTAAAGGTCTTAAACCCTCTTGAACAGAGATAAAAACAAGCATTTATTAGGACTTTAAAGGATTACGCAAGCGTGCGTCGTTGAACAACGACGCACGCTTTATTTTTGGCACAATACGCTCGTGATTGTCAAAAATGCAGATGCGTATCATCAAAAAAACGAGTCTGTTCAATAAAAGCACTTCAAAATAGCCATAAGCCCTTGAACAATTGTCATGACAATAGGAATACCCATACAAATTTTGCTTGAGAGCTTAAGCCCTAGGTGGTAACAGCGCGGGCGATTAATCATAATTATTAAATGGCGGTATTAATAATGTTTCGTGTAATTTCACAATCGCGTGTCAGATGAACCGCTTTCATTAACTCACCATCGGCGGATTCGGGATTAATTAGATTTAGGTTATCAATGTAGTCCTCTGGAGTAACCTCTAACAAAACATAGCCGCCAATTTTAAGCTTTTCTGCAGGTGTTTGCCACTCAACATCACCGTTAATATTCGTTATACCCTTTAATTTAACCTCGTCTAAAAATATCTTTTCAGGATCGGGTGCCTCCGGATTTACTACATAATCTCTCCATGTAATAGTTTCTAAAGGCTTATCAATTTCTCTTGCTAGAATAAAAGTAATATTAGCGGGATTATTCTCTAAATAACCACCTATCATAGACAATTTAATTTTAATATCATCAGGATTAACAAAGGGCACTACCGAGCCTATTTTAAAGTTGGTAGTAAGTGTTTGTTCATCAGATTTTGGGTATGAAGGGTCAATACTCATAGACACAAAATACTGTTTATTGTAATCGCCCGACAAACTGAAGTTAGTAAAAGGGTAAAGTTTAAATGTTGTAGTATCAGGGGTAAGGTATATAGTTCCCGATCCAAGAGGTGGAGCCGAACCGCTTTGTTCTACTTTAACATAATAAAGAGTTTTAGAGTCTACACGAGCAGCCACAAGATTTTCAACATTAATAATAACATCTTCTCTGGTTTCATATACATTTTGAACTGAGTAGATCAGATCAATTTCGGGAACTGCAGAAACAGAGACTTGACAGTAAGCTTTAAATTCTCCATCTATTGTTGTTGCTTCTATGACAGTAATTCCCGGATCAATGCCATTTACTGTACCATCTTTGACAGTTGCAACAGAACTATTAAGTGAAGACCAAGCTATATCTTTTGTGGTAGCATTATCAGGAATAATAATTGGTAAAATGCTTATACTGTTACCCACATAAATAGAAGTGGAAATGACACTCAAATTTAACCCGCTAACAGGTATTGCGACCGGAGCACCAGTAGCAACATTTATATCTAAACAAGTAGTCATAAGTGTTTGTTCTAAGCTGCCAACAAGGCTATAAAGAGGCAGCGGAGATTCGGGCGGGATAGTAAATATCGAGCCAACCAAAGCTCCGTCATATTTCCAAGTTACAGGTAAAGATACTATGGCATCATTGCTTAAAACGACATTCACATTATCAGGCAAGACAATTACTTGACCCGGCACAGCAGATATAGCCGGAGGAGCAACTATCTCTGCAATTTCGGTTATCGTTACCATTGCGGAAGCCAAATAAGAATTTTCAATGGGTTTGCAACTAATAGTAGCGGTGCCAGCTGCTATTGCAGTTACCAAGCCATTATCATCAACTGTTGCAAAATCGCTATTATCAGACTGCCAAATCACCCGTTGCTCATTAGCATTAAGAGGTAAAACCTTAGCTGTTAATTGAAACGTATTGGTAGGCAATAAAGATACAGTTGCCGGTGAAAGAGTAATACCTGTAACTGGAATAAAATCAGAGGTATAAGTTAGTACTTCATAAACGAAGGGATCTTTAGGTGTTACTTTAAGTTCTTTTATCGGAGAAACAAATCCGGGAACGCTCTCTCCTTGTATCACCAAATTTCCCGTTGCTTCTGTAATAAAGGTTGCAACACCATTAATTGTAGAGACTGTTTTAACAAGGCCTTCTTTACTATAATTAATGTTCACTTCAGAAGGATGGCTTGTGCTACCAAGCCAATTAACTGTAACCTGAACTGTGATTTTACCTTTTGTTGACTGACCGCCCTTTCCGCCCTTTCCGCCCTTTCCGCCTGACCCCTTACCTTTGCCTTTACCTTTAGATGACATATCAGAGGTAAGGTCAATTACCCCAACCACTTGAATTAATGGATAAGTGCCAATAAGCGGAGTAGTTGTAGCCGTAGTTTGATCAAGTTGTAGCTTTACAAAATCAGCAGTAACTTCCATTACCGTCCCTATTATATTGCCATCGGTCGTTGTTGAGGTGTTTCCTTCTACCAGAAGTTGAACTCGTTTGCCTAACGATTCAGAAAGCACAGACGAAAGAGGGCTTTTTTCTTTTTCACAGCCGGCAGAATCCTCTTCACCTAAAGGAATAAATCCTAAAAGTGATTCTAATAAATATACACCATGGCTAGTGGAACCCTCATGTTCAGCATGAAGTTGTAGCTTGAGTATTTTGTTATCAATATATATCAAGGTGCCTGTTATGTTAGGCGGCTTACCTGCAGGAGGTGTGGCCTGAGTTATTATTTGAATTTTTTTGTTTTGATAAGGTAACAAATGTTTCATAAGAGGATGCATATAAATTATATATTTATGGCTCTTATCACACAAATATTGATTTTGATAAAGATGATCCATTTTATACCGCCCTTATTAAAAATTTCATTTGATACATTATATTCGCAGTTTTTTAGAGTGTTAGTTGGGGATTTTTAGGGCCTGTGCTGATTGCTTTTGCTTAAAATGCAGCCATAACAAAACCTCCTGTTATAGTTAGCCTATAACAGGAGGTCAGTGTTTTGCACAAAAAGGGGGACGGTTATTTTTTATTGTCAGGCGTGTTCTTGCTCATCTTCTTTGGCACTGATGTTTTGTGCCTCAATCAGCTTGATGCGTAGGCCTTCCATTTCTCGTACTGTAAAAAGTATGCCTTCGTATTGGCAAGAGTCGCCCATTTGGGGGATTTTTTCCATTAAGGCCAGTAAAAAGCCGCCAATTGTTTCTGAATCAAAGTCGTCGTCAATGCGCAGGCCTAAATGCTCAGCGCATTTATCCAGCTCTAAAATGCCTTCAAAGAGCCATTTGTTTTCGGTGATTTGTGTAAAGTCCTTGATTTCATCGTGGTAGTATTCGTCGCTCATTTCGCCGACTATTTCATCGATGGCATCGCTTAAGGTAACAATGCCCGAGGTGCCGCCGTGTTCGTCGACTACAACGGCGATTTTGGTTTTTTTGGCTTTAAAATGAGCTAGTAAACGGCCGACAGGCAGGCTTTCGGGTACGGCTCGCAGCTTGCGAATTAAGGGCGTGATATCGCTGCCGCCGAGGTTGCGTAGGCAATAGAGGTCTTTGATGTGAACAAAGCCAACTAAATGGTCCTTGTCCTTGTCCTCTTCGCAGACGGGGTAGCGCGTAAAGTGGCTGTCGTTGATTATTGCCAAATGGTCTTCGAGGCTGTCTTCCAGATAGAGGCAGACCATATCGGTGCGCGGCGTCATAATCGTTTCGGCATCTTTTTCGGTTAAATCAAAAATATTATCAACAAACTGGAATTGCTCTTCGTCGATTTGTCCATGCTTGACGCTTTCGCCCATCATCAGCAGAATTTCCTCGTTGCTCATGGTAGTTTCTTCTTCTTGGGTGGAATGTCCCAGCAGCTTGAGCATACCATTGGTAGTAGAATTGAACAGTACCATAATCGGATAGGTGATATGGTAAAACAAATAGAGCAGGCGGGAAGTGGAAAGAGCGTATTTTTCGGTGCTGAAGATGGCCAGAGATTTGGGAACAAGCTCGCCGAAAACAATATGTAGGGTGGTGATAAGGGCAAAGCCAATAATCACAGCAACGGCGCTAGATGAGGCTGAGCTTAAGCCTATTTTAACAAAAAGGGGCGCAAAAAGCTCGGATACAGCGGGCTCTCCTAGCCAGCCCAAAGCTAAAGATGCCAGCGTAATACCTAATTGGCAGGCGGATAGATAAGCGTTAATGTTGTCGGTAACCTTTTTGGCTATAACGGCCTTTTTGTTGCCTTCGGCAACCAAGACATCAATTTGTGATTTGCGGACACGAACCAGTGCAAATTCGGCTGCCACGAAAAATGCGTTCATAGCCAAAAAAAACACTACTAGAATTAAGCTGATCGCTATTTTCACAGGCTTACTCCTTAAATTGAATGATTGCAATTATTATACAATACGGTAATTTTTTTTGCAAGTGGTTAAGAGGATAGAAAGGCCAAGAAGCAGAATAAGTTGGTATAGGTTTTGATGGGGGTGTTTATTTTGCGAAAGGTTTTGAAATTTTTCATATCTAAATACTTTATATATGGTTTGTTAATCGGTTTGCAAGCATTGTTTATGTTGATGATGATAGTGTTTTTGTATGAGATCGCCGATTATCTTTATATTTTGTTATTCTTACTCTCTACGGTTATTTTATTATGGCTCTTTCAGATGAAAATGAATTCATCTTATAAAATGGCCTGGGCAATTTTAATTGTGCTTTTTCCCTTGCTGGGCGGCTTGTGGTTTGTGCTTTGGTATAAGATTAAGCTTTCGGGCAAGCAAAAAAAGACTTTGGCTCATATCAATAAGGTCTCTTTAGGGCTTAATCGCCAGGACGAGGGAGTGCTGGCGGCTTTGGCTGCGGCTAACCTCGATTTGTCTGCCGAGGCAACTTATCTGTTAAATGAAGGCAAGGCTCCAGTTTTTGCCAACTGCAAGGTTGAGTATTTTGCCTTGGGAGAGGCTAAGTACCAACGAATGTTGGAAGAATTAAAAAAGGCTGAGAAATTTATTTTTATAGAATATTTTATTATTAACGAAGGACAGATGTGGGGAGAAATAAGTAAAATTTTGGTGGCAAAAGCCCAAGAAGGTGTAGAGGTACGCTTAATGTACGATGCCTTTGGCACCTTAAACGGCCTTTCGGATGAGCATTTGGATTATCTGGAGGATAACGGGATTTCTATTGTAATTTTTAATCCCCTGCGGCCCGTTTTGGACGGCTTTGTTAATTCGCGTGATCACCGTAAGATTTGCGTTATTGACGGACTTGTAGCCTTTAACGGCGGCGTTAATTTGTCCGACGAGTATATCAACCGTAAGGTGCGTTTCGGTCATTGGAAAGATACGGCCGTGATGCTGCGCGGTGAAGCGGTACGCTCTTTTACGCTGATGTTTTTGCAGATGTGGCAATTTGCTACGCACGAAAAGGAAAATTATAGTCCTTATTTAGTAGCGGCAGAGGTTTTTGCAGGAGAAAAGGGCTTTGTTCAGCCCTTTGGCGATGAGCCCACCGATCATAATTATGTGGGGCAGCATTGTTATATAAATTTAATTAACCGTGCCAAAAAATATATTTATATTACTACTCCGTATTTGGTACTGGATGCGGAAACCGAGCTGGCCTTGTGTCTGGCAGCCTCCTCTGGTGTGGATGTGCGGATTGTGATGCCCGGCATACCTGATAAAAAATCGGTCTTTTTGGTCAGTCGTTCTTATTACAGCCATTTGCTGTCTGCCGGTGTGAAAATTTATGAATATAAACCAGGCTTTATTCATTCTAAAATGCTGGTTTCCGATGATGTATCGGCGGTGGTAGGTACGGCTAATTTAGATTTTCGCAGTCTATATTTGCATTATGAGTGCTGTACGGCCTTTTATCTTTCGCCGATTTGCTTAGAGGTTAAGCAGGATATTTTGGATACAATAATTCTTTCGGAGCTCGTTGATTATCAGGAAATTAAAAACCAAAACAAGGGCAAAATAATAATACAGGCAGTGTTGAGGGTCTTTTCTCCGTTTTTATAAAGGTGTTTAGGCAAACAGGGGTTTAAGCGGTACATATAATTAAAAGCAATTAAAATTTGAACACGGGACTTGCTCCCGTGTTCAAATAATGTTTAAATGAATTTGTATATAAATAGGAAGTATTGTTGATTACCCCATGGTATCTTCATCGCCGCGGATGATGCTGCGGCGGATTTTGCCGCTAATGGTTTTAGGAAGCTCGGGCACAAATTCCACAATGCGCGGATACTTATAGGGGGCGGTCAGCTGTTTAACAAAGGTTTGAATTTCCTTTTCCAGTTTTTGGCAAGGAGCATATTCTTTTGTTAAAACAATTGTGGCCTTGACGATTTGACCGCGTACGGGGTCAGGTACGCCGGTAACGGCACATTCCAAAACGGCGGGATGCTCCATTAAGACGCTTTCGATTTCAAAGGGTCCAATGCGATAGCCTGAGGATTTGATGATATCGTCGGTACGGCCCACATACCAAAAGTAGCCGTTTTCATCGCGCCAAGCTGTGTCGCCTGTGTGGTAAAGGCCGTCGTGAACGGCATTTTTGTAGGCCGCAGGGTCGCGGTAATAATCCATCAAAAGGCCAATGGGATAGGGGTCGGTGACAATGACAATTTCTCCGACCTCGCCAGGGGCTGTGCGCATACCGTCGGCATCAATTAATTCTACATGGTATTGGGGATTAGGCTTGCCCATGGAGCCGGGCTGCGGTTTCATCCCGTCTAGGTTGCAAATGGATAGAGTCGTTTCCGTCTGGCCGAAGCCCTCCATTAACTCTAAGCCCGTAGCTTGATAAAATTGCTTAAAGACCTCGGGGTTTAACGCCTCCCCTGCGATGGTGGCATGGGTAATGGAGGAAAGGTCGTATTTGCTTAAATCCTCTTTAATGAAAAAGCGGTAAATGGTCGGCGGGGCGCAAAAGCTGGTGATTTTGTGGGTGCTGATGACAGTTAATAAATCTTCGGCGTTAAAGCGGTCAAAGTCGTAGACGAAGATGCCCGCTTCACATAGCCATTGTCCGTAAAGCTTGCCCCAAACTGCCTTGCCCCAGCCTGTTTCGGCTACGGTTAAGTGAAGGCCGTCGGGTACAACCTTGTGCCAAAAACGGGCGGTGACGATATGACCTAAAGCATAGGTGTGGGCATGGGTGGCAATTTTGGGGTAGCCCGTGGTTCCTGAGGTAAAATACATCAGCATCGGTTCGTCGGCCATAGGGGCATCCTCGCCTGTGGGGCGGGGAAAAACGGGGCTGAATTTTTCTATTTCCGTATTAAAGTCACTCCAGCCCTCTCTGGTGCCGTTGACGATGATTTTGGTTTTAAGGTCGGGTGACTGGGCTTGTGCTTCATCAACACAGCCTGCAACTTCGCCGTCGCTTGTGCAAACAACCGCCGAAACACCTGCTGCATTAAAACGGTATACCAAGTCTTTGGTCATTAACTGGTTAGTAGCGGGGATGGCAATTGCTCCAATTTTATGCAAAGCACAGATAGCAAACCAAAATTGATAGTGGCGTTTTAAGACCAGCAAAACACGGTCACCCTTTTTAACGCCTAAGCTTTTAAAATAGTTGGCCGTGCGGGCCGTGTAATCGCGCATATCGGCAAACGAGAAGGTTTTTTCCTCATGCTCGCGGGAGATCCAAAGCATGGCTCTTTTTTCGGGCGTGCGTTCAGCGATGGCGTCAACTACATCAAAACCAAAGTTGAAGTTATCGGGATAATTGAATTTGATGTCCAGCAATAGACCGTTGCTGTCCAGTTTTTCTTTAACAAATTGCTTATATAGCAGATCCATGGTTTTCTCCTCCTTTGATAACTACTGCCAGAAAATAACAATCTCGGCCGTCAAGGGCTATCATTCCGTGCTCATGAGTGGCATCGTAGTACATAGAGTCGCCTTCTTCAAGAATTTCGACATAACTGTCAACTCTGGCTTTGAGTCGGCCCTGTATGACATAAATAAATTCCTGCCCGGGATGGACCGAGGTCGGTACGGGCTTAGTCAAATTGGCTTCGTCGTATTTGGCGGTTACGAGAAAGGGTTCAGCTAAACGGTCTTTAAGCAGGTAGGATAAATGGTTGTAGCTAAAGCACTCTTGCCGCTCGATTGGCATACCGTGGCCCTTGCGGCAAATAGTGTAAAAGGACAGGCGGGGAACTTCCCCTGTGACCAACTCGGCAATATCGATACCAAACTTGTTGGCACATTTAAAGAGAAAATTAAAATAGAAATCTTCTGTACCCGATTCATATTTTATATACTCCTCAACAGTGCAGTTGGTGGCTTGGGCCATTTCTTCCACAGTAAAGTCGCACAGCATTCTCATTTCTTTAATTCTTTCAGCGATTACAAAAATTTGGTTATCCATAATTATTCCTCCTCAATTTTAATATAAAAAAAAGTCCCTCACCTCTAAGAGGCGAAGGAACTCCGCGGTACCACTCTTATTGTTGCCTTAAAAATGGCAACATCTTAGCCGCATCTATCAATGCGCTCCCCTGTTAACGGTGGGTTTCCGTCCTTACTTAATGAGCCAAGGCTGTTCGGCAGGCTGCTCCGGGGTGATTGGCTATAAAAGCTACCGCATTGTCTTGCACCGACCGACAACTCTCTGTAACGGAATTTGCTTAATCGCCGTCCCCTTCGTGGCATTTATGATATGGATTTTCTAATAATGTATCACAAAAGGTAGTGGTTTGTCAACATTTTTTTAAATAAAATTATAAAAAACTTGACTTGCAGGCTTGTTTGTATTAAAGTATTTATATTAACCCTAAATAAATTATACGAAAGGATATGCCTATGCGTGACAATATTGCTAAAATTTCGCTGATTATGGGCCATTATGGCTCGGGCAAAACGAATATAGCCGTAAATTTGGCCTTGGATTTGGCCAAAGACGGCAGCAAGGTAACGGTTATTGATTTGGATATTGTTAATCCTTATTTTCGCACAGCCGAATTTACAGAGCTGTTTGCCAGTCAAGGCATAACCTGTCTTGCCCCTTTTTACGCTAACGGCAATTTGGATATTCCTGCTTTACCTGCCGCTATTGACGGAGTGATTGAGGCTGCTCAAGGCTTTGTAGTGATCGATGTTGGTGGCGATGATGCCGGTGCGACGGCTTTGGGTCGTTATGCGGCCAAAATTAAGCTGACGGGCGATTACAAGGCCTATTGCGTTTTAAATTGCTATCGTCCCTTGAGCAAAACCCCTCAGCAGGCCGCTGATATGATAGGTGAAATGGAGCGAACCTCGCGCCTTAAATTTGATTATCTGATCAACAATTCCAATTTAGGTACGGAAACCACTGCTGAGGATCTGCGTAACAGTCTGGCATATGCCGCAGCCACGGAAGCTTTGACGGGTTTGCCGCTTTACGCTACAACCATTAGATGTGATTTGGCCAAGCAAGTGGCCGATTTGCCCAAATTGTGGCCGGTAAAGATTTTTGTTAAGCCCCCGTGGGAAAAGTAAGCTATTAAAAATTATTGTGATAGAAAAGGATGATGTATTATGGCTAAGATTTTTGTTGATGAAGCAGTTTGTAAGGGCTGTGGCCTTTGTGTAACCGCTTGCCCTAAAAAAATTATTGAAATGGATAAAACAAAGCTAAATTCTAAGGGCTATCACTCGGCAGTGTTGTTTGATGAGAAAGCCTGCACCGGCTGTGCTGCCTGTGCGATTATTTGCCCCGATATAGCCATTACCGTAGAAAGATAGGAGTGAAATAACAGTGGGTGAAAGAGTTTTAATGAAGGGTAACGAAGCCATGAGCGAAGCAGCTATCCAGGCAGGCTGTAAGGTTTATTTTGGCTATCCGATTACTCCGCAAAATGAAGTTGCGGCCTATATGGCAAAAAGAATGCCGCTGGAAGGCGGGGTTTATTTGCAGGCCGAAGCCGAAGTGGCGGCAATTAATATGGTCTTGGGCGCGGCCTCCGCAGGTGTGCGGGCTATGACCTCGTCTTCTTCTCCTGGCATCAGCTTAAAAACCGAAGGTATTTCTTATATTGCGGGTTCTGATTTGCCTTGCTTGATTGCCAATGTTCAGCGTGGCGGCCCTGGTTTAGGTGGTATTCAGCCCTCGCAGGCCGACTATTTTCAGGCTGTTAAAGCCCCCGGTCACGGTGATTTGCACTTGATCGTTTTTGCTCCCGCCTCAGTGCAGGAGTTGGTTACCAGTGTTTATGATGCTTTTGACCTTTCCGATAAATACCGCGTGCCGGCGATGATTCTATCTGACGGTATGCTGGGCCAAATGATGGAGCCCGTTGATTTTCCTGCGCCTAAGGCCACAAGCGATTTGCCCGAAAAAACCTGGGCGACCAACGGCACTAAGGAGCAAAGAAAGCCTAACATCACCAATTCTCTCTTTTTAGAGCCTCACGAATTGGAGGATAAGATTTTGGCTCGTTATCAACGCTATGCGATTATTGAGCGTGACGAAGTTCGCTACGAAACCTTTATGACTGAGGATGCCGAGCTTGTTTTGGTGGCTTATGGCTCAGCCGCTCGTGTGGCCAAAGCTGCTGTTAAAGCTGCTCGCGCCCAGGGTATTAAAGCAGGTTTGTTTAGACCGATTACGCTTTGGCCCTTCCCTAAAAAGGAAATTGCCGCTGCTGCCGCTAAGTGCAAGGCTATGCTGACTGTGGAATTGTCGATGGGGCAGATGGTTGAAGATGTGCGCTTGGCTGTTAATGGTGTTTGCCCAGTGGAGTTTTATGGCAGAACGGGCGGGGTTATCCCCACCCCCGAGGAAGTTTTGCAACAGATTAAAAAAATGACAGGAGGCGAAAACAAATGAGTATTGTTTTTTCTAAATCGCCGTCCTTAACAGATGCTAAAATGCATTATTGCCCGGGCTGCACTCACGGTATTATTCATCGCTTGGTAGCCGAGGTTTTTGATGAGCTGGGCGTGCGTGGCCGTGCTATTGGCGTGGCTCCCGTTGGTTGTTCAGTTATGGCTTATGATTATTTTAATTGCGATATGCTGCAAGCTCCCCACGGCAGGGCTCCTGCTTTGGCGACGGGCGTTAAACGCTCCGTTCCCGACGGTGTGGTTTTTACCTATCAAGGCGACGGCGACTTGGCTGCTATCGGTACGGCGGAAACTGTCCATGCGGCGGCTCGCGGTGAAAAAATTACAATTATTTTTGTTAACAATACCACCTACGGTATGACAGGCGGTCAAATGGCTCCCACCACTATGCCCGGACAGGTGACAGCCACCTCGCCCTATGGACGGGATGTTAATACCGCTGGTTATCCTATTCGTGTGGTGGAAATGCTTTCTACCTTGGATGGCGTGGCTTATGCCGAACGCGTGTCCGTCGATTGCGTTAAGAATATTAACGCTGCCAAACGAGGAATTAAAAAGGCTTTTCAAGCTCAGCTCGATAACAAGGGCTTTTCGATTATTGAGGTGCTTTCTACCTGCCCGACCAACTGGGGCTTAACTCCTGTCGAGTCAATGGACTGGTTGCGGGAAAATATGATTCCTTATTATCCTTTAGGAGTATATAAGGATACGACAGGGGAGGCGAAATAAAATGGCTGCAAGTAATATTTTATTGTCTGGTTTTGGTGGACAAGGTATTCTCTTTGCCGGTAAAGTGGCCGCTTATGCCGGGCTAATCGACGGCAAAGAAGTTTCTTGGCTACCTTCCTACGGCCCGGAGATGCGCGGAGGTGCGGCTAATTGCAGTATTTGCCTTAATGATGAAGAAATTGCCTGCCCTTTGATTTTACATCCCGACCTCTTGGCTGTCATGAATTTGCCTTCTTACGATAAATATATCAATGAGGCTAAAGCCGGTGCGATTGTAGTTGTTGACAGCTTTTTAGTAGATAAAAAATCTACAAGAACGGATATTAAGGTCTTTTATGTGCCTGCTACCCAAATGGCTTTGCAAAACAAGCTGGAAAAGCTGGCCAATATGATTATTTTGGGCAAGCTGGCTAAAGAATCGGGCTTTGCCTCCGAGGAGTCTTTGTTTAAGGCTTTGACAAAGGTTATTCCCGCCAAGCGGCAGCATTTGGTGGAGTTTAACAAACAGGCCTTGCTGTTGGGAATGAACAGCTAAAAATATTAAAATAACCTCCCGTTGTTGTGTAATAACAATAACGGGAGGTTTTGTGTATTTGCTATTAATTAATGTGTTCAGGGAAGGTGCTTGAATAAGTATAAAATCATGTTATTGTTCTTTGATTATTATCTTGCAGCAGTCTTTTTCCATCAGTGTGCTTTCGACAGTAATATTTTCATTGCCGAAGGCGCCGACGGCAGTGATCATTGCCAGCATAGGGTCGAGGCACCAGCCGTTGCAGGGGTTTGCGCCTCCCATTTTTTTTGACAGCGCACAAAGCTTGCAAGCCGTTGCCGTTGCGCTATAGCCGTTGTTGGTTTTTTCTACGCTCCAGTTGGCGCAGCCGTAAATTTGCGAAAGATTATTGAAGACATCTTCAACAGAAGTTACGCCTAACTGCTGGTTCAGTAAAGGTGCGGCTTGAGCTTGCCGCTCCTTTCTTTTTTCGACAATTTTGTCAAGGGCTTGCATTTTTTCGTAGGTGTTGACTGTTTCGGCGACCGCCGCCGCATAGGTGTACTGTAAAAGGGCAAGTCTTTTTTCGATTTCCATAGTAATGTTCTCCTTTCATAATTTATTATTTATTTTTTTATTTTATCGGCCAGAATAATGGAAAGCTCTTGGCGGATTTGCTCTTTTGGTAAGAAGCGGTTTTTTACAATAATGCTCTCAATCAGATTTTCTAGCAGATGTATCAGCGTGCTGACGATGGCAGCTCCATTTTGTTGCGGCTTAAGATGTGGGGTTACCAATTGGGCATGTCTGGCGGCAATGTTTTTTTCCCATTTGTCCATATATTCGATCAGCTCGTCGTCGCCGTCAAAGGATAGGTAAACCTTTATGCCGAGGCGGTATATTTTTTTATCGAAGTCATTGAGATTATTGAGATCATAAACAAAATCGCTATAAAAATCTATTAGATTATCAAATTTAACTTGCTCTGCCTGCTTGCTTAAAATGTCGAAATAATCCTTTTTGATTATTTCGTAAAAAAGCTCTTTTTTGCTTTTATAATAATAATAAATCATCGGCAGAGAGCAGCCTGCTTCGGAGGCTATGTTGCGGATCGTTGTTCCGTAATAGCCGTTTTTGTCGAAATTCTCAACAGCTATTTTTTTGATTTTTGTTTTAAATGTATGATCTTCCATATGTGGTCACTCCTTATATTATATCTAACGCTCGATAGAATATTACCATACCATTTCTTAAAATGCAAGAGGGTAATAAAATATTTTTATATAAATTTCTATGTTTGTCAATGATATGAACCAGAAAAAGCGGCGAGAAGTTGAAGAGGGCTAAGCCAACCGAGGGTACGCATAGGCTTGTTGTTGCTCCAAGATAAATGAGATCGTAGATTTATGTT
>Ga0172378_10001682_pt1 | contig 20548 bp, 15 predicted proteins | sample GrowelOW332metaG_FD_119755 | JGI IMG/M metagenome (GOLD analysis project Ga0172378, IMG submission 119755) | Groundwater microbial communities from an aquifer near a municipal landfill in Southern Ontario, Canada - Pumphouse #3_1 metaG | ecosystem: Environmental > Aquatic > Deep subsurface >... | reverse complement strand
TGCGATACAAATATGAGCAAATTGTTGAAAATATTCAATCGTATTTTCATTTAAGTCACCACGCAATTTGACCCATTGACACTTAGTATAGTGAAAATACCACGCAATTTGACCTATACGCCATTATTTTTTTATTTTAAAACAGCAGCTCGTCATTTTCAGCCTCATCTGGTTAAAAATTACACACGAATTTCTTAGCGGACGTTCCGTCCACTTAGTGAGAACCGGAGATTCATCTCGTTTTTACAAAAAGAATTTGATTCGATTTATTTTTGAGGGCCAAACAAAACAGATTCTACTTTTGCAACAACCTCCTCGGCTGTAATCTGGTTCAAGCAGGCGTAATCGCCTCTCATGCAAGGTTTATTTCCATAAATGGAACAAGGACGACAAGGCATGTCCTTTTGAATAATATTGTTAGGATTCTGGCCGTAGCCATAGAAACCGGCAAACGGATGCGTTGCTCCCCAAATTGAAACGACCGGTGTATTTACCAACGAAGCCAAATGCATGTTGGACGAATCCATTGAAATCAACAGATCGGATGCATTCAAAATCTGAATCTCTTCATTTAAAGAAAACTTTCCGGCAAGAGAGATAACGCCTTGGTATTTGGCCGCCCAAGATTCAAGCACCTCCACCTCTTTTTTGCCTCCTCCGAAAAGAAGAATCTTCGCCGTTTTCTTCTCAGAAAGAGTTGCAATCACCTTCTCCATCTTCTCCAATGGATAAATTTTGCCTTGATGCTGAGCAAATGGAGCAATCGCCAACCACTTTTCGTTCTTCTCTCCCGTTACGGAAAGAATATTAGACGATAAAGCATTCTCCTTTGAGAAAAGACCGTCATACTCCAAATCGAAGTTGTAACCTGCCTTTGCGAAAACGTCACGGTAACGCTCAACAGAAGTTTTCAGCTGTACAAAACGTTTGTTATCCGCACGAGTAAGAGCCTTTTTATCTGAACGCCCCTTGTCAATCACATATTTAGGAACGCCCTTTAGGCGGAAAAGCGCGCGGAGCACCTTGCTACGCAAGACGTCGTGCAAGTCGATAATACGGTCGTATTTATCTTGAGAAGATAGTTTCTTGAAAAGTTTAAAGATACCAACTAACCCTACATAGTCGCGTTTCGTATCTGCCCCAATAAAGCGGAGATTCGGAAGAGAAGGAAACATGCCTTCAAAACGAGGATTGGACAAAACCGTCACCTCAACCTCCGGGAAACGACGGACAAACGAAGCTACGACCGGAACGGTCATAGCCACATCACCCATAGCCGACATACGAATTACCAGTATCTTCATCGTATATTACGCTTTACGTCCGTAAAGCACAGGATTCAAGCTTGGATCGTTGTACATCTTCATCTGTTTGTAGACCTTCATGTAACGGTCGCCATTCTCAATGTCGACGATCAATTGATCAATAGCAGAAGAGAGGTCTTTACGTTGTTCTAAAAGAATAGACAATTTCTTGTTGCATGCCTCTTTGTGTTCTGGAGAGACATCCTTACGGTTAACCTCGCTGAGCATGTGGTAAATCTTAAGAGCAAGAATAGACAAACGGTCAATAGCCCAAGCTGGACTCTCCGTATTGATAACTGCTGTAGGTTTTACTTTTACAGATTTGTATTTATCAAAGAAATAGCTGTCTATCATCTCAACCAAGTCAGTACGATCTTGGTTAGACTTGTCAATTCTTCTCTTGATAGCAAGAGCCTCAACCGGATCAATCTCTGGATTTCTGATGATGTCTTCCAAATGCCATTGAACAGTATCTATCCAGTTCTTAAGATAAAGAACATTCTCAATGGTCTGTGGTTTGAACGGATTCTCGATTGGAGTATCTACATTATCTTTTTTGTGATAGGCAATCACCACATCATCGAAAATCTTATTTGCTTCTTCGCTAAAACTCATAACTATGTGTTTTATTTAAATGAAAAATAGCGAAACAAATCTCTCAGAATAAGACATTCGTTTCATTTTACCCTACAAAGATACTTCTTTGTTCTGAAACAGAAAAAGTAAAAAGCAGAACATTCAAAATCTTTCATAAGAGTTTTCTGCTTTCCTTTCATAGAACCATTTATTAGAAGAAGCTATTTTCAATACTATCGACAGACAATTTGAGATAAGTTTTCGATACATTTTTAGGGATTTTGAGAAAAAACAGCAAGCTATCTGACAAATAATATTGCTGAAAAAGATAAATAAAAGTTCAAAAAATCTACAAAAAAATTAATTTGGTTTGACACAAAAATAGCATGTAAAAAACAGAAACAGCCTCTTAAAAACATCAAGAGTTTTTCGCAAAACAAACTATAATTAAAGCTTCATCTCACAAACTTTTCACTCCATGCTGTACACAGTGTAAACCTTCCCAAATCCCTTTACCATAGGGTCATTTGTAAATTGAATAAATAAAAATTGACATAGGGTAAAAAACGAATCCTAATCAAACTTTCGTGAACAATCTTTAAACTTTATCATTCTTCTAATTAGGAAACAAATAAATTCAGCTAACAGGTTATTTTTTTATAACTTTGCAGTAATTTTTCGGGGCATATACGACATGTCCAAAAAAAACAACTCATTTATGGAAGAGAATATAGTCGACAAAGTCACCCAAGGTGAATACAAATACGGTTTCGTGACAGATATCGAAACCGAGATCATTCCCAAAGGTCTTAATGAGGATATCATAAGAATTATTTCGAAGAAAAAAGAAGAACCTGATTGGCTCCTCGATTTAAGGCTAAAAGCATACCGCCATTGGTGCACCCTAAAGATGCCCCATTGGGCTCACCTCAACATTCCTGAAATCGATTATCAGAACATATACTATTTTGCGGCTCCAAAGAGCAATCCAGCTCCCAAAGATTTGTCGGAAGTTGACCCTGAGTTGATCAAGACCTTCAACAAACTAGGCATTCCATTGGAAGAGCAAAAGCAACTTTCAGGCATGGCCGTAGATGCCGTCATGGACAGCATTTCGGTAAAGACAACATACAAAGAGAATTTGGCCGAATTGGGCATTATCTTCTGTTCGTTCAGCGAGGCAGTAAGAGATTATCCAGATTTGGTACGCCAATATTTCGGTTCGGTTGTTCCTTACACCGACAATTTCTTCGCAGCACTTAACTCTGCTGTTTTCAGCGACGGTTCTTTCATCTACATTCCGAAAGGCGTGAGATGTCCGATGGAGCTCTCCACTTACTTCCGTATCAACGCTGCCCAGACAGGTCAGTTCGAACGTACGCTCATTATTGCAGACGACGACAGCTACGTTTCTTACCTAGAGGGTTGTACCGCTCCTATGCGTGACGAAAATCAGCTTCACGCCGCAATCGTAGAATTGGTGGTTCATGATAGAGCCGAAATCAAATATTCAACCGTTCAGAACTGGTACCCTGGCGACAAGCAGGGAAAAGGCGGTATCTATAACTTCGTAACCAAACGCGCCCTTTGTAAAGGCGACGATTCTAAAATATCCTGGACGCAAGTGGAGACAGGTTCTGCCATCACTTGGAAATATCCAAGCTGCATTCTGATGGGCAACAACTCCGTTGGCGAGTTCTACTCGGTAGCAGTTACCAACAACTACCAACAGGCAGATACGGGCACGAAGATGATCCACATAGGCAAAAACACAAAGAGCCACGTCGTCTCCAAGGGTATTTCTGCCGGACATAGCCAGAACAGCTACCGTGGATTGGTAAAGATTTCCCAAAAAGCTGACGGTGCCCGAAACTTCTCGCAGTGCGACAGTCTTCTGTTGGGCGACAAGTGCGGAGCACACACCTTCCCATACATGGACATCCATAACGACACAGCCATTGTGGAGCACGAAGCCACCACGTCTAAGATAAACGAAGACCAGATATTCTATTGCAACCAGCGAGGCATCAGCAACGAGGACGCCGTCGGACTGATTGTAAACGGATACGCTAAAGAGGTCATCAATAAATTGCCGATGGAATTTGCGGTAGAGGCTCAGAAACTTCTGTCCATCTCATTGGAAAATAGTGTCGGCTGATTTTTCTTTTACGAATTAAGGTGGAATCTATTAATTACCACCGTAAAAAAACAAAGCTAATTAATAGAACCCACCTAAAAAATTAGAATCATGTTAGAGATAAAAAACTTACATGCCAGCATAAATGGCAAAGAGATACTGAAAGGAATAAACCTGACAGTGAAGCCAGGAGAGATCCATGCCATCATGGGTCCTAACGGTTCTGGAAAGAGTACACTTTCTTCTGTTTTGACAGGCAATCCAGCCTTCCAAGTAACAGAAGGCGAAGTTCACTTCTACGGCAAAAACCTTTTGGAGCTTTCTCCAGAAGACAGATCCAGAGAGGGAGTTTTCTTGAGTTTCCAATATCCGGTTGAAATTCCGGGTGTGAGCATGGTTAACTTCATGCGTACAGCTGTCAACGAACACAGAAAATACAAAGGATTGGATCCGATGTCTGCTTCTGACTTCTTGAAGTTGATGCGCGAGAAGAAAGATTTGGTGGAACTTGACAACAAGTTGGCCAACCGTTCGGTTAACGAAGGATTTTCTGGTGGAGAGAAGAAGAGAAACGAAATTTTCCAAATGGCTATGTTGGAGCCAAGGCTTTCTATCCTCGACGAGACAGACAGTGGTCTTGACATAGACGCCCTCCGTATCGTTGCCAACGGCGTAAATAAATTAAAGAGCAAAGATAACGCCAGCATCGTCATCACACACTACCAGAGATTGCTCGACTACATTGTGCCCGACTTTGTACACGTGCTATACAAAGGCCGCATCGTAAAATCTGCAGGCAAGGAACTTGCTCTTGAGCTTGAAGAGAAGGGTTACGATTGGATAAAGAAAGAACTTGGGGAATAACAGAACCGTCAACTAATTTCGCAAAAATGATGGAAATCGAACAATCCTACATAAAAATATACAAGGACTTCGGGCAGTTGATTAAAGACAACTCCGCCGAAGTGATGAACCGTGAAAGGGACAAGGCCTTCGCTCGTTTCGAAGAGCTTGGTTTCCCTACTACGAAGTTAGAGGACTACAAACACACCGACATCAGAAGCCGATATGCCATTGATTTTGGAATGAACATCAGAAGAGTAGAGTTTCCTATCAATCCATACAGCGTCTTCAAATGCGATGTTCCAGGCATCAACTCACACCTTTTCTTCATCGTCAACGATTCGTTTTATCATGACCCTCAAGGTGACACTACCAACAAGGAGATCGAAGATCTGATAAGTCAAGGCGTATTGATTGGTAGTTTGAAAGAGCATGCCGAGAAGCAGCCAGATTTGGTAGCTAAATACTATGGCAAGGCAGCCAACGTTCAGAACGACGGTTCTGTAGCGTTCAACGCTGCATTTGCTCAGGACGGATTTTTCCTTTACGTTCCGAAGAACGTAGTGATCGAGAAGCCTATCCAGCTCATCAACGTCATGAGAGCCACAACAGATACAATGGCCAACAGTAGAAATCTGATCGTTTTGGAAGAGGGAGCCAAGGCTAAATTCCTTGTGTGTGCACATACAATGGATGCCTGCAACTTCTTAAGCAATAGAGTAACAGAGGTTTTCGTAGGCAAAAATGCTTCGTACGAGCACTACAAACTTGAGAATACGAGCTACAACATGACCAACATCGGTTCGCTCTACGTTGAGCAAAGCGAAGGCTCTAACGTATTGGTGAACGAGATGACACTACACAACGGATTTACACGTAACAACATATGCATCAATCTCAACGGCGAGCACGCTGAGGCATTGCTTTGCGGTATGGCCATCGGCGATAAGGAGGAACTTATCGACAACACGACAGCCATCAACCACAACGTATCTCACTGCCACAGCAAGGAGCTTTATAAATATGTATTGAACGACAAGGCAACGGGTGTATTCGCAGGAAGAATCCTCGTAAAACAGGATGCACAGAAGACCGAGGCTTACCAAAGCAACAAGAACCTCTGTGCAACGAAAGACGCCCACGTCTACAGCAAACCTCAGTTGGAGATCTACGCCGACGATGTAAAGTGTAGCCACGGCGCCACTACTGGACAGATTGACGACAACGCGCTCTTCTACATGCGTTCAAGAGGAATCTCAGAGAGAGAGGCCCGCATGCTGCTCATGCTAGCATTTACAAACGATGTGATTGAAAACATCAGCGTCGAAGCATTAAAGAACCGCATCCATCTTTTGGTTGAAAAGAGATTTAGAGGCGAGCTTTCAAAATGTGCCGGCTGCATAATCTGCAAGGAATAAAAAAGCACGATAATACATAAAAAAGGTTGCCGAATGGCAACCTTTTTTTGTATGCGTATATAAGCACAAATGCTTATTATAAAAAAAGGAATTAAGTGTCGTTTTCTGATTTTAGTTGAGCTAAAATATAATAATTCATGGTTAAAAACTGTCCACGGACTTTTTCGCTTGATCCAAAGAAAAACCGCCCCATCATTCGACAGGGCGGCTAAAGTAAACTAATAAGAACTTACATCAAAACATTCACGCTTTTTCTATTACTAATTCCAATATCCGTTAATTAGCGCCTATCTTCGTCATATTGCTAATAGACATGTTTGCATTTTCTGTATATTGACTATTGAATAGATCAAAATTCAAATTTTGTGTAGTTGTATAGAACGAATAATCAGACAATGAGCTGCCGTAGCAGAAGACAACCTTCGAAATGGCATTTGGCACTTTACAAGCTGCGATAATCTTACCACTTGAATTAGCTACACATAGCGTTGTACCTTGCGAAATAGAGCAAGATGTATTGGACAATCCGTTTGTATAAGAAACCTTCACATCTTGATTCCACATGCCTGCAGAGCTTGGACCAAGAATCAACAAGGCTCCGCCTGTGAACTTCTGATAACAGTTACTGCCATCACCCGCATCAACTGGAGACGAACCGCAGGTTACAACCAAACCGCCCGTGAACTCCATACTGCCGTTCGAATCAAAACAGTCATGATCACCAGCGCTTGACAAACCCCAATGCTGACCGCCAGAGACTCTCAACATTCCCGTATTGTTTGTAAACACGTTCCAAGCATCATCCGTAGAAGTGATGTAGGTATATCCACCTGTAGCATAGATATTAGACCCCTCAAAGCCTTCGTATGCTGTATTAACAATGACACTTCCATTGTTAATTGTCAGATCTCCATCTGAATGGACTCCATCATCTGTAGCATCAATTGTGATATCACCACCATTTACCGTGATTGTATTATCTCCATGAATGGCATCGTCCTTTGTATTGAAAGTTAAAACACCGCTGTTGATGGTAACCAAATTTGCCAAAAATCCCTTAGGAGCACCAGCATACTTGGTTGAAGAGGCGCCTCCAAAGCCACCAAAACCACCAGTAGAAGAGGATGATGTCGTTTGTGTACTACTTGTTTTGATAGATATAGTCAACAAATCGTTAGAAGCATCAACTGCACCAACCGTCAAATTAGCATCAGCCTTAAGAGCTTTAGCTCCGTTTGTAGTCTCTAGTGTGAGTTTTCCACCGGTCAATGTGACATTAGCATCTGCAGAGATACATTTACCTTCAGTGTACTCTGTAGTTGTAGTTGTGGTGGTACCACCAGGTCTGAAACCTCCTGTAGAGGTTGATGTAGAGGTTGAACTTACACTATAATAACCACCATTGTTAGTAATGTTCAACTCGCCGCTTGTCATCAACAAGTTAGTCTTTGTTGAAATACCTTTTGAAGCTGTACTATTGGAGCCCAAAGTAATGGTTGTGTTACCTCCTGCAACAGTGATTTCACCATCAGCTTTTAAACCTGCTACGGTTGTTGTGTCTCCTGTAACAATGTAAGGAGCTCCAGTCATATCAATGTTCAAAGTACCATTTGAAATTTCAATTGTATTGTCAGAAGAGATTCCCTTGGCTGCCTCACCTGTAGAGGTAATCTTCGTTGTACCACCACCCAAGATAACACCATATTCACTCTTAATGCCAGCTGCAAAAGAGTAGTCTGTACCGTCGTAGAAAGAGCCTCCGTCAGCAGAAAGGATCAGCTCACCGCCTAAGATTTCAAGCGGAGCATTTCCGTTCTTAATAGCTTTAGAACCTGCACCTGTCATAGCAATGTTAACAGAACCTCCTCTGATAGAGATAATACTATCAGATTTCAACCCATTCACATCATCGACAGATGAGTTGATAGTCAATGAACCATTCTCAATCTCTACAATTTCAGAGACGTCAACTCCATCGCCAGCTGCATTCTCAATATTTAAAGAACCGCCGTACATCTGCAAGCCGTCACTGTTCAAACCATCAGAAAGAGCACTTTTTATGTTGATTGTACCACCGTAAATTTCCGTCTTCTTTGAAGAGTTGATAGCATGTTTTGCATTACCATACACATTCAAAATACCAGTTGAGCTCTCGTCAAATTTCAACTTTGATTTAGCATATATGCATCCCTTGAAACTAGAAGACGAAGCATCATTCAATGTTGAGATTCCTTTCAAAACCACATTCGTTGTATATGATTCATCTAAATTCTCATTAATTACAATGGGAGAAGAGGTTGCTGAAGTCAGCCTCAAGTTATCCATAACCAAATAAAAAGCATGGTCTGGGGTAATCGTAAAAGAGCCGTCAGTTGAAGAACCTGAAAGACAATAGACAATGTCTTTCACGTTTTGAGCAGAGGTAAACTCAATATTTGATCCCGTTATTTTATAAGTGATATTCTCCCAATTATAATCGTTTACAGAAACGGAAGAACCGTCAAATGTCACAAAAATGGTATCTGAAGCTGAAGCAAAGACCATACTATCAACACCTGCAATGGAGAAAGACTGAGATGTTCCGTTCTTCTCGTTCACAAAAATATTGGTGCCTAGGAACTTTACGCTGTCTACCTCAGAAGTGCTTTTCTGATAGGTAACATTTCCATCCTCAAAAATCTGCATCTTCTGTTGTGCAAAAAGCACCATGCCGCACAGAACACTTATTATTAATGCTAAATGCTTTTTCATAACTTCGTGAATTTAAGTGTTTGACCATTTACCTTCAAAAAATAGAATCCTGCTGCGAGCGTCGACACATCGATCGACTCATTTGAAGAGAGGATTCCCTCTGTAAGAACTACTCCATTAATGGAAAGAATAGAATAAGACAATGAACCAGAACCCAAATGAAGGACATTCAAATCATTCAAAACCGGATTTGGATAGATTGACAATACACCATCACTTTCGGGAGTTTGAAGGTCTACCGTTGCCTGAGAAAACAGCAACTTACGAACTGAAGACAAAGCGTATGTCTTACTTTCACCTTGCACGGGAGAAACGATCAGATTGTCATCGGAAAAGTAGAGTCCACCATCCTCATTAACAAACAGACTTTCCTGCTGTCCATCCCGAGTGACAATAGTCACATCTGTCTGTGCAACTGCTTGCATTGCGAATAAACCACTGAGTAAGGTTATTCTTGTGAGTAATACGACTTTCATATTGTGTATTTTAAAATTATGATCCAAAAATATCCGCAATTCTCTTCTTTTTCAACTTAATTCAACGAAAGGGGGTTTTCTTTAGCCAAATAAAACACAATCTATGCATAAATAGTAATACTTATAAGAATTTGATATTTAATTTATTACCAAAAGAAAGTGATAAGAAGTGAAAAGTGATTTAAACAAACGGCAGTTTTTCTTCAACATAAAATTGAACGAATCTCAAAAAAAGCTAATGTAATTTATAATTAAACATTAAAAACAAAATGAGTCTGGGATAGTCGCCCAGTGAACGGAACATTGCTAAGGAATTTGTGCAAATTCATGATTAGATCAAAGAACAAACCAGCGAGTCAATCTTCAGAAAATTGACCAAACAAAAAAAATCGTGTTTACTATTGGATAAGCAGTAAGCTTACTTGTACTCCTCCATCTCGATCAAATACCATTTCTTATTGATCTTAATGAAGTTGAAGAAGAGGTTGTTACTTCCATTTTTGAAGACAAACAGACGGCGGTTGTTTCCTGTCGACATAGATTCAACCGAAAAAACACAGATAGAAGGGAAGGTTGCAATAAAATCGAAAGACTCCCACTCTCTTGGCATTAAAAGTTTATTCTCAGGTTCGGTATTCTTTCCACCATTATAGATTCTATAAGGGAATGGAAATATGGTACGTTTCATCTGAAGACTCTCATCCGTTGAGTATTGTTTCAAAAAGGCTATAAAATCAGAATCTTCTCCATTCTCATTACCTTTTCGCTGAGCCTTCAGCTTCCAAACTCCATTTCGTTTATTGAACGTATAAAGCATGGAGGTTCCTTTTGCCATATTGACCAAGGAGACATTTGCCGTCTGAGAATTTGTGATATGATTCAAAGAATCCAAACAGACAATCGGTATGTTATTTTTACTGATAAACTTAACAGGAGAATAGGAAGATGAGTTTCTGACTTCACCATTACCTGTTTGATAAGGAAAGTCTACATTTCTAACCTGACGTTCAGGATAGCGAAGAAAATCAACGAAGAAAGAAGAGAAAGTTTGGGACATAAGACTTTGCGCAATGAAAATCATCACGGCAAACAATCCTATTTTTATAACCCTATTATCTCTTATCTTAAACATACTGAAATCAAACAACCTATTTAAACAACGAAAAACAAACAAAAGTAACGCTAATTTCTCAAAACAGAAAGTAGAATGTTGTAATTTATATTTTTTCAACACTCCCATTTAAAGCATAAGCGGCAGAAAAGAAAATTCCCTCATCTGCCGCTACAATATCATCATTTATCTTCTCCTATTAGAGAAAAGATTCATTATTTCTCTTAGAAATTATAACCAACATTCAAAGAAAGACATCGAGTCTTCATCAAACCGTCGGCTGCCATTAGATCTACAAAACCGAACTGGAATGCTGCATAAACAGACCATCCTTTATCGAAGTCATAACCTAACTTTGTATATAAAGAAAAATCAACATTATTATACAATGGATCCTCTTGTGCCTGTTGTGTGTCTGCCTGGAAAAGCAAAGTTGAACGACAATCGCCATCGTCAGCAATACCATCATCCTCGTAGTTGAGGTCAGGAGTTCCGTCGCTCACACGTTTTCCAAACAAACCGATTCCAAGCATTGGAGCCAAAGATACAAACGGACGACCTTTTTTAAATCTCATGCTTGCTTTAAAATTGATTGGAATATTCATATAAAACAAACGGTCTGTTGCTGTATATTTATGATTTTGAACAAAATCTCCTGCTTCATCAACCATTGGTACTATCAAATCCAAGTTAGTATTACGGAAAGAGAAAATCAACTCTGGCTGAATAGAAAGATATTGGCAAACTGGAGTCTGACCAAGAGGAATATCGCAGTTGATAGCCAATTCAGCACCAGGACCAAAAGATGCACTCTGGTCATCCATACCAGCCAAACCGTATGTTGTCATATTCAAACCACCAGAGAAACCGACTGTGATAAATCTCTTCTCAGGAACTTTCTTTTCCTCAAGCAAAGAATCTTTTGGATTGAACTCACGCATCATCTGTTTCTCTTTTGCAAGTCTTGCAGAATCAGGAAGAGCCTTGTCCAAATCAGAAAGAACAGTCACATCATCCACTACTACTTCCGGAGCTTTCACTTCAGCTACCGCTGCTGAATCATTAACTACAGCAGGAATTATTGCCACCTCTTCGGTTTTGTTCTCACTTTCTATTGATACTTCTTCTATTTGTTGTGATTCTATCGAATCGTTTTGCGCACAAACTGTCGCAACAGAAAAAAACAATGATAAAGCAAATGCTATCTTTTTCATTATGAATATGTTTTTATTACCCCGAAACGAGGAATTTGCTAACTTACATAATTTAACGAGACACAAAAATAAACATTTTTTGCAAAAATCATTAAATAAGAGCTATGAAACACTAAAAAAATCAGAATTTTTACAGATTCAGTTATTTAGCATGGAATATGATCGTTGTAATATGTTTTGAATCCACGGGTTTTCCCATCACTTTTTTAGGGTTCCACAATGATTTCTTCAAATTAACATTAAAAACCCGCATAGCTACATTGTTAAATCTTTCGTCCGATGATTTCTTCAATTCAACATCATTCACTTTACCCTCCTTATCAACCACAAAAGAAATTTTCACTTCCACATCTTTCTTCACCTGAATGTCAGACAACTCTTTAAAAGAAGAAATGTTACGTTCTAATTTATGCGGATTTTCATGAAAGAAAGGAAGTCCAGCAGAGACAAACATAGGAACCTGACAACTCCATGAACAATCAGAAGCACGAGACGGTTTGACAGAAGATGTACCTCCCCAAATTTTATACAAAATATAATTCAAAGTATCTAGTGTCTCCTCCGTTATCTTCACGAGTTCCATATCGCTTCCCAAAATCATCAGATTATCACCATTTTTTACCTCCACACTAAAATGACCTAAGCTGTCTGTTTTGCAGACTAATTCTTTATTTAACAGCACATGCACACCCATTTCCGGACCGAACTCACTTATCACAGCACCCTTTATAGTTCTTTTCCCATTTACCGGCAATTTTGTTGAAACAGTTTGTTGAATCTGTTCTTCACTCAGTAACAGGGAAGCCTCCTGTGCACTGAGTGCATTAAAGAACAATCCGGTAGAGAGTCCCGCCAATGCGATTTTGTGTCCCAAATTTCTTCTCTTTGCCAATTCAGACTCCAAGAAACGGACCTCAGCCTCGCATTGCGGACATGTACCCAAACAGTCTCTTTTATACTTGCACTCTTTCGTAACCAGATTTATATCATTGGCCTGTGCGATCTCTTGTCTGATCTGTTTCAAAATTTTACATGTCTGCCTGCCTCTCATACAACTTCAAATTTAAGCATTAGACTCCGTTTCTTCTTCCTCCTCTTGTTCATGAGCACCTTCCAACTCCTGCCTCTTTGCAATCATATTGTATAAGAAAGAACTGATCAAGAGCAAAACGCCCAAGGCAATGAAGACAATTGTTTTGGAGAGACTATTAAGATGAGAAATATCCAAGAAGAATACCTTCAACAAGGTTACTCCAAACAAACATATTCCCTCAATTATCATGTACTTCATACGATGGAACAAACCACAATAGATCAACGCCAACGAACAGATGCCCCAAAAGATACTCAAGGCTAACTTGTACGCATTTTCCACCCCACAAAGACTGAATATATTCAACAATTCACTGCTGAAATACCATATCGCTACGAACAAAACAAAAGAAAGGAAGAATGACTTGGTTTTCTCGGTTCGATACATATAGAATAAAACTGTACCCAACACCAAAAATATCAACGAAACATATCGAATCAATATCAACCAAATATCAGAATTTTCATTTGACAGATACTCCATTCTCAGCTCACTCAATGCATATAAAGAGGCAAACAAGAAGAAAGAGATAACATTGCCCAACAAAATTGAAATCAGATTTCGAAGATCATCAGAATAGAACCATTTACGATGAACAAACGCAATAATCGACAATGTGCCCAATGCAAGATTCACCTCCCATATAACATTATACAAAACAGATTCTTGGTTTGTCCAATAGATACCCATTTCGATAGCAAACATAAGATAAAGGGCCATACTGCAACCAAAGAAATAATAAGATTTCGTCTTCTCATCGCGATAGCCAAAAAACAAAACATCGGCCACAATAAACAAGACCCATGAGAAATAACGAATCCAAGGCTGATAACAACATTCCGCATCAGCCAAACACTCTTGACGCAATATATTCAGATTATATAAAGAGCCTAACAAGAAAGAGACAGCAAAAATAATCATCATTGTCATCACGACCTGTTTAACCATCTTTGAAGGAACCCATTTACGATTGACGACAGACATTACAGAGAAGAATACCAAGGCATAATTAACTTCCCAAACACATCTAAGAGCCGCTGATCCTTGACTTATCCAATAGTAATATATTTCAATTGCAAATAATAAATAAAGGATAGCACAGAAAGCCAAGAAAAACTGAGGTTTTGTTCTTTCGTCTCGATACAGATAAAGCAACACATCGGCCAAAATCAAAATCAGCCAAGAGACATAGCGTACCCAACTATTTGAGAATCCGGCATCTCCTGCAGCAATCCAACTCATACGTAACTCATCCAAAGAACTGAGAGAAATAGTCAAGAAGGCGAAAGCAGAAACGCTCAGAAGTAAAATAATAACTGGTTTCCAATAATTCCAACGGATCAATCTCTGATTGACAAATGCCATTACAGAGAAGAACACCAAAGAATAATTAATTTCCCATATATAGGTGTACTGAAGAGAATTTTTACTCATCCAATAATAATTAATCTCCAGGGCAAAAGTCATATAAAGGACAAAGCAAGCAAGAATAGCAAGCATGGTCATGCAATACTTCCAAGCCGAAGGCATCTCATACTTCTTGCAAGTTATAATAATCACAGCCAAAATGGCGAGATAAAATATAGAGGTCAACATCATCGAATTGAACAGCGAAGGCATCTCATAGGCATGGATATAATAAGCTTCGTTCCAATCAACAAGAAGACTGACAAAAGAGATTGCCAAAGTAGGATATAACATCTTCTCATAAAAAAGGACTTTCTCTTTTCTTCCTATAAAGAACAAAACAGCAGCCTCTGCAATCCACATCAAGGTAACCCAATGTCCGTCGAACTGAACCGGAATAGCTATTGTAAGGAACACCAAAGAGATACTATCAAAAGCATGTGAAGTGTTCTGTCTACCAAATTTTTCTTATAAAGGGCAAAGCCGACAACAAAATGAATGGCCGAATTAAAGAGCGTAAAAACTCCGAGCCAATACTCGCCCCAATGAAATCTGGAGAACAACAAATAACCTAATCCATAAAAGACTGCCGAGTTAGAAACCAATAAGGCCACATTTCCTGATTCTAGTTTGGCGTTGAATTTCACCTTGTGATATAAGAATGCAAAATAGAAAATTGCAAAGAAAATCAACAGGAATGGGAAGACTGAAGAAAACGGCTGTTTTTCTGAGATTATCATATCCACAGCAAAAAGCAACCATGTTGAAACATACGAAATACGATACATGACCATCCAATACTTTTTCATCGCAACGAAAAGTACACCTAAATTGATAATCAGCACATAAGAGAAGAAGGCAACGAATGAGCCAGAATCGCCACCCACCAAGAATGGCACCACATAAGCACCTATCTGGCCGATAACAGCAATGACTTGTTTATCATATTTCAATGCCGACATGACCGCAAAAACAGTGATGGCCACCATAATAACAAACGCTACCCCTCGCGGCATAAGACCATAAAACTCATACGCGAAGTAGGTCATGAAATAACAGATTGCCATAGCTCCACTCAGCAACACAATGCTGAATGTCTCGTGTTTTTTCTTCAGCTTAAAGGCAAAACCTAACAATGTGCCGCCAATCAGATAACCTAAAATGATTCGCACCGTCGGACTGACGAGCTGGTGTTCAAATGCATATTTTGCACCGATAGCCACGCCTATAATAATGATCAAAATACCGATCTTGTTTATCAAATTTTCACCGATAAACTTTTCTATATCTGTTTTTTCTCTCTTCTCCTGTTTCTTTTTTGACGTTCTATACGTAGGAACTGCGGGGTCCTGTACCGTTGAATTTTCCGTCACAACAGATGCAGCTATCGGATTTGGTTCTATGGTCGGAGATTTCACCTCTTCAACTGGAGCTTCAGCCTCAACCTTTTGATCCGTTGGTTCAACCACAATCGGAGATTGATCATCACGACCAGAAACAGGATCATCAAATTCAACTCCATCTGAGAGAGGAGCATAAGTTGTAACAGTGGCAACTGTCTCTGCCATCAACTTTGGTTTGTCTATTGTTTGAATTTCTAGAGCAGATGCAGAATTTTCTATATCGACCTTCAGTTGTTTAAGTTCAGCTTTAAAATCAGAAATTTCTTTCGACAACGATTGTTGATTAAAACTCAGGCTAAAAATTTTTCTTTCAAGCTCTTCTATTCGTTTTTCATTATCCATAAAGTTTAATTTTACTTTATACTAAAAACGTCTAAAGATAGTCTTTTATGGTAAAATTAAACATTTTCAAATCTAAATTTTCAAACGGAAGATAGACACTTAACTTTCACAAATACGATAAAACAAATTAACACAGAAGAAATTTGTCTCAAAAAAGTTTTTGTGATATTAACACAAATTACACTACTTTTGCAGTTCGAAAACAGATATCCATGAAGGCTAAAATTTATACTCTTCTTTTTTCTCTTTGGCTCCCGCTAACTGCAACTGCGCTGGAGACGACTAATGACAGTACAAAAGCAAAGGAAAAACATCCGATGTTTATCTCCCTCAAAGGTGAATATGGCACAGCTCTAAAAACCAACGATTATCTGAAAGAGACTGGAAAACTAGGTTATTCATCACTATCACTTCGTTACGGATTCTCTCCGAAAGAGCATTCGTGGGCCAACAATGCCTACCGATTGCCATACACCGGCGTTGGATTCTCCATGCATCATACAGAAGATGACGCTTTCGGTCATCCATTCACGCTTTATCTTTTCCAAGGCAGTGAAGTTGCCTCCATCTTTAAATGGATGTCATTATTCTACGAAGTTCAATTGGGTTACTCAGCCAATTGGGGGCACTACGACCGTTTCCGTCAGCCAAAAAACATCACCATCGGTTCAGGCGAAAACGTCTATGTGGGAGGAAACATGTACCTCAAATTCTTACTTTCCAAACATTGGGATTTGAACCTCGGAGCTGGCTTTTGCCACTTCTCTAACGGTGCCAACATGATGCCTAACAAAGGCATGAACATCGTCACTCCTTTCATGGAGGTGGCTTATAAATTCAACGAAACACAGAAGAGGCCGGACACTGCCTTTGTCAAGCCGGAAAGGACAAACAAAATCGACCATCAGATTATCGCCACCATATCCAGCAGACAAAAATACTACAGTGTAGTAGGTACAGGGCTTTCAACTCAATACGTCAACCACAAACACAGAGTGTATGGTCTAAGCTACGCACGTCTGTTCGTCCCAAGTTATAAATACAAATGGGGTCCAAGTTTAGACTTTCTCTACGACGAAAGTTCACAAGCTTATGCCACCAGAGACTTCAACCCCACCGATGGCAAAGAATACGACAACGTACATCTAGGCGACCCTATAAAGAGATTCTCTATGGGATTGTCACTCAAAGGAGAGGTGAAGATGTCATTCTTAACCTACTTTGCCAACTTAGGTTATGACATCATCCATTACAACGATTATGACGCACGCTTATATGAAATTATCGGTGTAAAGTGCGACCTCACACCTAACCTTTTCGGTATGTTCGGCATCAGAGCAACCCGATTCAGCAGGGCTCAGTTCTTCTGCTGGAGTTTAGGATATACTTTAAAACAATAATGGCTTTTTCTAATTAAATCAATTGGTTTAAACTGTCTAATTGGTTTAATTAGTTTTTGGCTTCCACCAAAAACTACGCTTCTCAAAAAAAATTGTATATTTGCAATAAAGGAGTTTTTTATGGAAGAACTGGATTTGAACATCGAGAAATCTCAGCAAGAGGAGTACGGCGATGACAGCATAAGACACATCGAAGGGTTGGAACACGTCCGTCTACGTCCCGGTATGTATATCGGAAAGTTAGGCGACGGCTCTCACTACGACGATGGCATTTACGTGTTGCTGAAGGAGGTGATCGACAACAGTATCGATGAGTTCCGCATGGGCAATGGCAAACAGATTGAGATCAAACTCGAAGACGGAGCCGTTACTGTAAGGGATTATGGTCGAGGCATTCCGTTGGGGAAGATGGTGGAGGCTGTTTCTATCATGAATACCGGTGCCAAGTACGACTCTAAATCATTCAAGAAATCAGTGGGTTTGAATGGTGTCGGTACCAAAGCAGTCAACGCTCTAGCTAAAGAATTCCGAGTACAGAGTTTCCGCGACGGAAAGACCAGAATAGCAAACTTCAAACAAGGTGAGTTAATTGATGACACAGGCGTGATCGAAGGCAAAGGCGAGAATGGTACAATGGTATGCTTCAAACCTGACGACGACCCAAAATTGTTCTACGGATACAAATACAGGGACGAAATCATCGAGACGATGTTGCGTAACTACACCTATTTAAATACGGGGCTGTCCATCTACTTCAATGACAAAAAGTTCTATTCAAAGAATGGTCTGCTCGACCTTTTGAACGAGGACATGACAGAAGATGCCATCTACCCTATCATCCACATGAAAGGTGAGGATATCGAGATAGCCTTCACCCATTGTCTGCAATACGGCGAAGAGTACTACTCATTCGTAAACGGACAGCACACCACGCAGGGAGGTACACACCAGTCTGCTTACCGCGAGGCTTTGGGAAAAACCATCAAGGAGTATTTCAACAAAAATATGGAATTGGCCGACATCCGTGCCGGCATCGTGGCAGCCATCTCCATCAACGTGGAAGAACCTGTTTTCGAGAGTCAGACCAAAACAAAGTTGGGCTCACGAGACATGGATCCGAACGGTGGCGTATCCATCAACAAGTTTGTGAACGACTTCATCAAACAGGAGTTGGACAACTATCTCCACAAAAACTTGGAGACGGCAGACATACTTTTAAAGAAGATTCAGGATGCCGAGAGAGAGAGAAAGGCCATAGCTGGAGTTACAAAAGCCGCAAGAGAGAGAGCCAAAAAGGTGAACCTCCACAACAGCAAACTGCGTGACTGCAGAATTCACTATAACGACGTGAAAGGCGACCGTCAGGAGGAATCTTCCATCTTCATTACGGAGGGTGACTCTGCGAGCGGTTCCATCACAAAAAGTAGGGACGTGAACACACAAGCCGTATTCAGTTTGAGAGGTAAGCCGCTCAACAGTTTCGGATTGTCACGTAAAGTTGTTTATGAGAACCAGGAGTTCAACCTGCTACAGGCGGCGTTGAATATTGAAGAAGATATGGAGGGGCTACGTTACAACAAAGTCATCGTGGCAACCGATGCCGATGTCGACGGCATGCACATCCGTCTGTTACTGCTCACTTTCTTCCTTCAGTTCTTCCCGGATTTGATAAAAAAAGGGCATGTGCACATTTTGCAGACGCCACTCTTCCGTGTAAGAGACAAGAATCAGACTTTCTATTGCTACAGCGAAGAGGAACGTGTCAATGCCATGAACAAGATAGGACCTAAGGCCGAGATCACTCGATTCAAAGGTCTTGGAGAGATTTCGCCAGACGAGTTCAAACACTTTATCGGCAAGGACATCCGTCTCGACCAAGTCTCACTCAAGAAGGAAGATGCGGTGAACGACCTGCTCAGTTTCTACATGGGCAAAAACACGCAAGAGAGGCAAAATTTCATCATCGACAATCTAGTCATCGACAACGACGAAATCGAATAAAAAAGTCCAGTCTCTTCTTCATGTTCCTTCTATCCTTCAGCAATCATATTCCTAGGATAAGGATTTACGGTTAAGATTTTCATCACAAAAAAAGACGAAAATGAAAACTTCGATTTTAACCATATGGCTACTCGCTTTTTCAAGTGTTCTATTCGCCCAGAACAACACTGAAAACGACACGGCATTTGTCAATTCCGAGTTGAAGAAATGCTTGCAGTCAAAGAACCTAACAAGTTCAGAACTAAATGATAGTCTTCATTATGCCACCCTTGTCTACATCAATGGGATAACGGCAACCATTAAAATATCTAAAGAACAAGGTAAAAATAAAGAGAAAAAATCTCAGTATGCCATCCACAAAATGAGCTTTAAGTTTGAGATCAACGACACACGTAACGTGTTTGACAACAAATACGACAAATCTGAAATCATACACTATATCAACGCAAAAATCGAAGACTACCATCTGACGATGTATCCATTCCTTTCGGAGGCTTACGACAACGCTGTTGCCAACTTGGAAGACGGAAAGAACATTGTCAAAAACATCAATGGATTCAACATCACAGCAACCAATGACTTTTTTAAAGGAAAAATAGAGATTGCCGTACGTTTGAGGAAAAACAACGGGATGGATATCTTCGTTACATACGAGGTTACATTTGATGCATAAAGCAAAGAATCAGAAGGATATTTCGCAAATCTTTCATTTATAGACCAAACGTACCGCTGCACAGGCGGTCACCTCTTGGACGGCCTTGCTTCCAGCAAGTCGATTCATCCAAAAATCAAATTTTTCCCGATGTTTTACACTGCCACCTACGGGGCGCAGAAATCAATTATCAAAAATCCATCCACCTGTCCAGGGCGTTGCGGCATCACATTCGGCATAAATATCTCCTATTTGTACCTAAAATTATAATGATTTTTCGCCTCCGCCTATCTTTGTGTTACCCCTTTTTCATTAAAATTAAGATTTTCAGACTCAAATCAATCCTTTGTAAATCGTTCATAAGTTGGCAATTGAAAAAAATTGAGTAAATTTGCAAAACTTCGGTATATTTCCGAAAGT
>Ga0172378_10001681_pt1 | contig 20565 bp, 22 predicted proteins | sample GrowelOW332metaG_FD_119755 | JGI IMG/M metagenome (GOLD analysis project Ga0172378, IMG submission 119755) | Groundwater microbial communities from an aquifer near a municipal landfill in Southern Ontario, Canada - Pumphouse #3_1 metaG | ecosystem: Environmental > Aquatic > Deep subsurface >... | reverse complement strand
AGAGGCTCCTCCAACATGATATACAACAGATGAAGGAATACACATTACTTTTCTCCCTCTTGCATTTAATCGCCAGCAAAGATCAATTTCTTCCATATGCGCAAAGAAACTACCATCCAATCCACCCATCTCAAAATAATCTTTTAATCTTATACACAAACATGCTCCGGTAGCCCAAAAAACAGGTATCTCATTGTCATACTGCCCTTTATCATTCTCTACTTTATCTAGGATTCTTCCTCTGCAAAAAGGATATCCATATCTATCTATAAATCCTCCTGAAGCACCTGCATATTCAAATTTATATTTTTCTTTATATGAAAGAATCTTTGGCTGAACAGCTGCTACCTCCGGATGATTATCCATATAGGTTATTAAATTTTGCAGCCACCCTTCAGTTGTTTCAACATCAGAATTCAGAAGAACAACATATTCAGAGTTTACCTGATGTAATGTTTTATTATAACCTTCTGCAAATCCATAATTTTTATCAAGCGTTACAAGTTGGATTTCCGGATAATTTTCTTTCATAAACCTGACTGAATCGTCGGTAGACCCATTATCTGAAACAATTACCTTACTTATATCACTTTGAGTATGTTTAATGACTATAGGAAGGAATTGCTCAAGAAGCCTTTTCCCATTCCAGTTTAATATTACTACAGATGCCTTAACATTATGATTCAAATTCATATACTTCTGACAATAGTTTTTCCTCTGGTTCTTTTTTAAATTTCCACCTATTATGTGACCAAAGATAATATGCCGGATCTTTTTTTATTGTTTCCTCCAGTTTGTTCATATATCGCTCCATTATCTCATATTCAGGCTCATTTGAAGCATCTGGAGTAATAACATAAAACTTACCAATATAGTGACCTCTTTTAACTTTGGTAATATCAAGATAAACAATCGAAAAGCCAAGTAGTTTAGCAATTTTTTCCATACCAGTTTGTACAACTGTATCCTGATTCATAAACCTAGTCCAGTAATGACCAGTGCTTTTTGGAGGGCGCTGATCTGAAAGAAAACCTACTACCACTGTTTCCCCCTTATTCTTTGATTCAATAAGCTTTCTGTATACACTACGCATCTCAATCGGAATAGCCTTAAAGCTGCTTCTTAGCCTTACAAACAAGTGGTCAAATGCTTTAGAGTGAAGTTCTTTATAAACCAATCCCTGTTTTATTCCAGGTGTTAGATAATTTACAATTGATGTAACCCATTCCCAGTTGCAGTAATGTCCCAGACTAAGAATACATGAGTTACCGCTTGCAGTAAGACGGTTAATCATCTCAGGATTTTCAAACTTCATCCTTTTCCGTATCTCTTCATCCGAGATATGAAGTGTTTTAATGGTCTCTACAAAATAGTCACATAGATGATGGTAAAATTCTTTTTCAATACTAATGATTCTCTTCTCAGTTTCAAAGGAAAAAGAATTTTTAATATTCCTTCTCACCAACTTTCTACGATATCTTATAATGTAATAGATAAAAAAGTATAAAATATCTGATAACAAATAAAGAACAGAAAATGGCAGAAGGGCATGTAGATATGCCACTGCATACAGCAGTGAATAACCTATACTTTTTTTATTTCGCTCACCGTCGTCCATTAAAAAATTGCTTTCATTGCCATTTCGTCCTCATCATACTCTCCCACTTCAACTTCAATAACCCTGTTTATATTAGCTGGATCGTAATTAGAGTAAAGTTTAATATAGTTTTCTGTGAATCCGTGCATACTTTTTCCATATTTTGTATGTTCGAACAGAACTTTCTTTCTGGTACCTTTCATCGACTCCATAAAACACCTATGTTTTTCATCTGAAATATCCAGTAATGCTTTACTACGAGCATGTTTTGTTTTCGGATCCACTGCAAAATCTATATTAAGAGCCTGAGTACCTGGGCGCTCAGAGTAAGTAAAGACATGAAGTTTAGATATATCAAGTGATTTTATAAAGTTCTTACTCTCATCGAAGTAGTTATCAGTTTCTCCTCTAACACCTACAATTACATCCACCCCAATAAATGCATCAGGCAGAATATTTTTGATTTTCTCAATTTTATGACGAAATAAAGCAGTATCGTATTTTCTCTTCATTAGCGATAAAACAGCATCACTACCCGCCTGCAAAGGCATATGAAAATGAGGTGCAAATCTTTTTGATTCTGCAACAAAATCTATAATCTCATCTGTCAGCAAATTAGGTTCAATAGAAGATATTCTATAGCGTTCAATACCTTCAACATTATCAAGTTCCTTTAAAAGATCAATAAAACTCTCTTTTGTAGTGTGACCAAAATCACCAATATTTACTCCTGTTAATACGATTTCTTTACCACCCTCCTGAACTACCTGTTCAGCCTGCTTAACCAAATCAGCAATTGATCCGTTTCTGCTCCTGCCCCTGGCAAAAGGTATAGTACAAAATGAACAAAAATAATCACACCCATCCTGGACCTTTAAGAAATATCGTGTTCGGTCGTCAGCCGAAACAGAATGCACAAAAGATCTTATTCTGTGAGTTTTAGAAGTTACAACCTCTCCCTTATCCTTCTTTCTCAGGTCATCGAGATACTTAACCACGTCGAGCTTTTGTTCAGCCCCTAATACTAAATCTACTCCTTCTATCTCAGCAATATCATCTGGTTTCAACTGAGCATAGCATCCTGTAACCACTACAAAAGCATTTGGATTCTCATGAATTGCTTTTCTGATTGCCTGACGTCCTTTTTTATCTGCCAGTTCAGTTACAGAACAAGTATTAATTACACAAATATCAGCCTTTTGGCCTTTTCGTACACGAGTAATTCCTGCATTGTACAATTGCCTGCCAATTGCCGAGGTTTCGGCAAAATTCAACTTACATCCAAGTGTATAGTAGGCAGCGGTTTTATTTTGAAATATAGAATGATCGATCATAATCGGCAAAATTACAATTTTTGTCTCAATTTATTGCCATCTTTTCTTTGATAATAGACATTTACCGATTATTTTTGCTCAAGATTTGCAAAAGTGTGCAATCGTTAAATAAAAAATATGATTGAGCAGAATTTAATTAAAACATACGAGAACAGTTTCAAAAAAAATTGGGAACTACCCGCATTAACTGATTACAAAGGTGATGCATCTTATACATATGGCGAATTAGCCCATGAAATTGCAAAATTTCATCTTCTTTTTTCAGAACTTGGTATTGAAAAAGGTGATAAAATATCACTGGTCGGTAAAAACCACTCCTCCTGGTCGATAATTTTTATGGCAACCATAACATATGGAGCTGTCATTGTACCAATACTTCACGAGTTTAATCCAGAAAGTATAGAATCAATTATAGATCATTCCAATTCAAAACTGGTTTTTATAAACAAAACCCTATGGGACAATCTCAATTCTGATAATATAAAAGTCACCTCAATTGTATCACCATCATTCAAATTGCTCAAAAGTGAAGAAGACAAGACTAAGAACATAGTCAACTCAATAGACACATTATTTCAGCAAACCTATCCCGGTAGCTTCACAAAAGAGGATATAAAATATCCAAATGTAGACAACAGCGAAGTTGTTTGCATCAACTACACATCAGGAACTACAGGATTCAGTAAAGGAGTAATGCTTACAGCAAATAATTTCGCAGGAAATATAACCTATGCTGGAAAGTTGAATCTTCTATTTCCAGGCGAACGAATTCTGGCTTTCTTACCAATGGCACATGTTTATGGATGTGCATTTGATTTCCTATACTCACTTGCAACAGGCGTTCATATTACACTGCTTGGTGTATCACCAACACCTCAAAATCTGATAAGTGCATTAGACGAAGTCAAACCTAATATTATTATTACCGTACCTCTTATTTTTGAGAAAATATATAAGAAAAAGATATTGCCAATCATTAGTCAGCCAACCATCAAATTCCTCTTAAAGATAAAAGGTGTGGACAGTCTTATATTGAATAAAATCAAAAAATCGCTAACAAAATCACTTGGAGGAAACTTCAGAGAGGTAATTATTGGGGGAGCCGCCTTGAGTGCAGAGGTTGAATCTTTTTTCTACAGAATGGGGTTTCCTTTCACAGTTGGATATGGAATGACAGAATGCGCTCCCTTGATTTCATACGATAATAATAAAGATTTTATCCCAACTTCATGCGGCTCAGTTCTAAAAGACATTATGGAAGCCCGTATTGATTCCGAAGACCCTGAAAACATACCTGGTGAAATACAGGTCAGAGGAGAAAATGTAATGATCGGTTACTATAGAAATGAAGAAGCTACAAAAGCAGCATTCACAGATGACGGCTGGCTTAAAACAGGAGATTTGGGAGTCATGAGAGGTAACAGGCTATTTATAAAAGGACGTTTAAAAACAATGATTCTAACTGCCAATGGTCAGAACATATACCCTGAAGAAATTGAATCCCGCTTAAATAACCTTCCCTATATTTCTGATAGTGTAGTAATTCTGCGTGAGAACAAATTAGTAGCACTTGTTTACCCCGACAAAGAAGCCGTAAAGTCAGACAATATTTCAGCTGAAAAACTGATAGAGTTAATGGAGACCAACAAAGGCTTACTGAATAAAGTTGTTGCAAAGTATGAAAGATTGAGCAGTATTGAGATAATGGAAAATGAATTCGAGAAAACTCCTAAGAAAAGCATAAAGAGGTATCTGTATCAATAATATTACTAATTAACAGCAAATTAAAACTCACCAATCGTTTCAATTGTTTATCTTTGTAATAAATGATAAGACCATTTATTACCTAAAATTATAAACATGAAAAAAGAATTTTTTATACTTTGCTACGCTTTAATGGTATTTATATCCATACCCATAAAAGCAACATCCCAGGATTTGGTTACATCATTTGGGACAGTTATTAATTTAAAGGATGTACTTAATGGTGAACTACACAAAGCTGAACCCATAAATTGGTATCAGGTAAATACAAACGATGAGACCTGGAAACTCGAAGATGATATTTTAAAATGCACAGGAATTCCAATCGGCGTCATCAGAAGTGAACATCAATATGAAAATTTTATCATGCATATTGAATGGAGTCATCAGGAAGCAGGAGGTAACTCTGGGACCTTTGTATGGAGTAAAGCAGAGCCGGATGAAAACCGTCTACCCGATGGAGTAGAAGTACAGATGTTAGATTTAGAATGGGTAAAACTTAATACTCATGATGGTGTAGAACCTCCTATTGCCTACGTACATGGAGAACTGTTTGGTGTTGGAGGAGTTGAGATTGTACCAGAAAATCCGCGCGGAAAAAGAAGCATGTCAGTTGAAAACAGAGTTCTCGGTAAGAAAGAATGGAATACTTATGATGTAGTTTGTGTTGATGGAAATATAAAACTTTCTGTAAATGGGAAATTTGTAAACGGAATAACCAACTCATCACAAAGTATTGGATACATCTGTTTAGAAGCAGAAGGATCAGAAATCCATTTTCGTAATTTGCAGATAATTGTCTTACCATAATTACAGATAACCTCATATTCTCAATTATTAACTGAATTTTTGATACCGAAAGTTTTTATTATCTTTATTGAATTAATTGATAATAAAACTAATAACTGCATTTAAGCTACATACAGCTTTATTTTAGTGCTTAAAAAAAAATTGTAATTATGAGGAAAACATTATTGATTTTATTACTCGGAACATTATTAATTTTAGGTTCCTGTACTCAACAGACAGCTGATCGAAATCAGGTTGAATCTACTGTACATGAGACCTATGCAGAAGTGGAATTCAGAGATTTCGGACCAGAGCCATTTGTATTTAATATCGAGGACTACACTGTGCAAAATGAAACTTTCAGAACCTCTATATGGACAGGATCTAATATGCAGATGACTGTAATGAGTATTCCTGTTGGTGGTGATATAGGTGAGGAGATGCACCCTGAGATTGATCAGTTTCTTCGTGTAGAGGCAGGTAGCGGAATAATGTACATGGGTGACGAAGAAGGTGTTTTTAATTTTGAGGAGAGGGTTGAGCACGATTTCGCAATATTCATCCCAGCCGGAAAATGGCACAACCTTGTAAATGATTCGGATGAACCGTTGAAGGTGTATTCAATATACTCACCAGTTGAGCATCCTCACAGCACAGTACATCACACCCAGGAGGAGGGAATTGCTGCCCATAATCATGAGCATTGATAGCTGCAATTGCATGTAAATCAACCCAAAAGAAAATATAACATTATTTAACTGCATTTTTTTCAACAAAGCATGCTATATAACATGTTTTTGATGTACTTTTGCATCGTTTTTACACAAGCGTATTCTAATAACAAAGTGACTACCTGCTAGTTATACTCATTATTAGTACGCTACGAAAAGAACAGTTTAATTTTGTTACAAAATTATTTATCGTTTAAATTTTCAAAAAAATGAAAAAAGTATTGTTTTTGGTTTCTACAATTGCAACATTGGGTTTAGTTTCTTGCAACAACGCACAGGTAAATGCTGAAAAAGCACTACAAGACAGTCTTGCCGAAGTAGCAAGAGTAGACAGCATCCTACAAGCTCAGGCAGACAGCATTCAGGCTGTTATCGAAGCTGAAGCTGCAGCAGCTGCAGACACATTAAATCAAGTTGTTGAAGAAGCTGCCTCTAATCTATAAGAAAAAGATGCTTGCTTAGTTGAAACCACCTCAAAAGGGTGGTTTTTTTATTTGTTGTTAGAGCAAAAATAGTAACTTTGTTAACCACAGATAATGATGAACTGATGAGGAAAATCGCAATTTTAATTTTTATCCTGACATTAATTATTTCAGGTTGCAGTCAAAGAGCAAATACTTACTTTGAAAAAGAGCTATCTTTTCCTGAATTTGTAACACAAGATCAAAAGGTAAAGTTAGCTGCTTATGTCGTACCAACTAAGAATCAGATTGAGTGGCAGAAACTTGAACTCACTGCATTTATACACTTTGGGATTAATACGTTTACCGGAAAAGAATGGGGAGATGGTAATGAAGACCCTGAGCTTTTCAACCCTACAGCATTTGATGCTGAGCAATGGGTTACGACTTTGCAAAATGCTGGTTTTAAAATGATAATATTAACAGCAAAACATCATGATGGCTTTTGCCTATGGCCTACAAACACCACATCATATTCAGTAGCTTCATCTCCTTGGAAAAATGGAAATGGAGATATCGTAAAGGAGGTTCGTGATGCATGTGAAAAACACAACATGAAGTTTGGGGTCTATTTGTCCCCTTGGGATCGTAATGCTGAGAGTTATGGAGATTCCCCTGTATATAACGAGTTTTTCATTCAACAGCTGACAGAACTGCTCAGTAACTATGGTGAAATTCATGAAGTGTGGTTTGATGGCGCCAATGGAGAGGGCCCAAATGGTAAGGTTCAGGAATACAATTGGTCACGCTTCTATCATGTTATTGATAGCCTGCAGCCAACAGCAGTAAAAGCAATAATGGGGAATGATATAAGATGGGTTGGTAACGAAAGTGGCTTGGGAAGAGAAACCGAATGGAGTGTAACTCCACTTCAACCAGGAATAAGTGATGCCATAATAAATGAGAATATACGACTAAATATCACAACTACCGCAGAAGATCTTGGCAGCAGGGATCTGATCGAAAAATCAAAAACAATTTATTGGTATCCTTCAGAAGTAGATGTATCTATTCGTCCTGGTTGGTTTTTTCATGCAGAGGAGAACCAACAGGTAAAATCTCTTCGCGAGCTGGTTGATATCTATTTTCAGTCTGTAGGAATGAATTCTGTTTTACTTCTAAATGTTCCTCCTGATAAAAGAGGCAGAATTCATGAAATTGATGCAGAACGCCTCAGACAGTTTGGTGTATATATAAACAACACTTTCAGTGATGAAAAGCTAACCGATGGAGAAGTTACATGGAGAGCACGTGCAGGCGATTCAAGAGAATATAATGTGATACCCGGCGAAACAATAAATACTGTTATGCTACAGGAAGATATTCAAAAGGGACAGCGAGTTGAAGAATTCACTGTAGAAGGGTTAATAAACAACGAGTGGAGAGAACTTACTAAAGGAACCACGATAGGGTACAAAAGACTTCTCAGATTCCCTGACACAGAGGCAACTAAACTGCGATTAACAATTACTGAAACAAGAGACAACGCTAATATTCAAAAATTTGGGGCATATTATGCACCCAAATTATAATATTCAATAGAAAATAAAGAGATAATTTTTATTTCCAGAACAATAAATGATAATAAAATAAATGCTTAACAAACAAGGATTAATGATACTCGCCTGTCTGTTATTAACAGTTTCAATTCAGGCACAAAACTTGGCTGAAATTTTCAAATCAATGCCGGAAGAGCTAATGCCAGGAATTTCAGAAGGCAACAAAACCATGTTACTGGTTGATTCAACTGAAACTACCATACCTTATATGCTTGGAGAGATAAAAAAGGTTGAACATGGCACTGATTACATCAAAATTGAGACTTCAGGAATTGGAAACACTCAAATAAAGTTACTCCCTGTGACTAACGACTCTGTAATTGTATGTGTCATTAAAACTGTTTGTGGTGGGATAGAAGCTGATGTTTGTGATAGTAACATATCATTCTATACTGATAAATGGGAAAAACTTAACAGCGATTCTTTCATTTCAGATATTACAGCAGAAATTTTCTTTGATTCTTTCCAAAAAGAATCGGAAAATTACAAATATGCTCTATCTTTGCCGGATATTTCGCCAATATCTGCTGTATTAAACAAGTATAACAGCGACTTATTGCTGATATTTAATTTCAAAAATCATCTTCCTGAAAATCATATATCAGAAATAACACCATTTCTGAAGAGCGACACCATCACTTTGAAATGGGAGAACTCCTCCTTCAGATGATAAAATAGAATGCACCCGTAGTTCAATGGATAGAATACCGGATTCCGGTTCCGACGATGCGAGTTCGATTCTCGCCGGGTGTACCCAGCGGGACAAGTCAAAAAAAGAGAGACTTGTCCCGTTTTTTTGGCTCTGTAACTTATTGTTAGATTGATAGATAAGAGCAATCGCAGAATTTAGTCTCGGGGTTCGATGTTTTGTTCCGTCAAACTCCAAAAAATCAGGGAACATCGAACCCAATATAATCCTTTTTTCTTCTATATCCCCGTTCTCATACCGTCTATCAATGTTTGCGACCTTTTTTAAGGCACTCGCTACCAAATCCTTAATCTCTGTTCCTACTGTTGCCAAGTCGTTCAATCTTCGTTCTAAAACCTCTATTTTCCCTTTGGTCAGTTTCTTTACTTCCTTAAAATCATCATCTGCCATTTCTCCATCGGCATTCTTTAAAAGTGCATTTTGATAGCGTTTGTTCAAAGCATCAATTTCACCTATTATATTTGCCCTTTCTGCGTTTTGTGTTTTGCTTTTGTTGTTGAAGTCTTTTATGAATGCTTCGATAAAAACGTCAACCATGCCAGCCTTTGGCGACATATACCGTAGTTGTTTTATAAAAGCCTCATTAACTGTTTCGGCTTTGAACCTTACTCCACATGATGAACTACAATGATAATAATTGTAGTAAACTCCCAACTTACCCCTTGAAGAACTCCCTGTCAGCATCCTATCACATTTAGGACATTTGAGAAAACCTCTAAGCGGGAGATCATCGTTAGACACTATCTTGGGTTTTATCTTCTTTTTTCTTCCATCGAGAACGTCCTGAACTTCCCAAAATAGTTTCTCACTAATTAATGGTTCATGCTGTCCCTTTACAAAATATCCTTTTTCTTCCTTATAGGGAGGAACGAAGATCTTGCCACAATACAATGGGTTTCGTATAGCTCTCCAAAAACTATTTCTGCTGAATCGACCTATGCCATTGGCTTTTTTCTTTGCCTGCTTCCATATCTGTTCCGTATTGAAATTACTTGTAGCGATTTCTTCAAATGCCCATTTCAATATGGGGGCTTCAATTTCATGCAGAGCAATATATTTCTTTTTGTCCTCTGTCATCTTGTTTACATATCCCAACGGAGCAGTAGCCATATACCGCCCCTCTTTTCTTGCCCTGCGCATTCCGTGAAAAACATTCAATGCCCGTCTGTCATTTTCAACTTCCGGCGCAGCAAGATAGAATGCAAGCATGATTTTATTTTCGGGAATAGTCAGGTCTAAGGGCTGTTCTATTGCTTCGGGAGCAACACCTAACATCCGTAACTGGTTAATCATTTGATAGGCGTCACCGGCATTCCGACTGAACCTGTCCCATTTTGTAAAAAGCAACAAACTCCCGACCTTGCTATTTTTTGATTTACGTAGTTTGGATAAATATTTCTGCCACTCGGGGCGTTTGAAAGATTTAGCCGAATGGTCTTCTACATAGATATCCCTTATTGGAATACCTTTGAGTTCACAATATTTTCTTAAACGGTCTTCTTGGTCACGGGTCGAATATCCCTTGTCTGCCTGTTCATCGGTTGATACACGTATATATAAATCAGCTTTTCTCATTACAACATTTCTCTTTTAATAGAACTAAAGGTTTCCCCTTAGATATTGGTTAACTGCAATGCTGGCAATCTTTTTCACAAATGCCAAAATTGTTTTCGCTTCCTCTATATCGACCTCCGTTCCTTTCTTTTTTAAGATTTGAACTACTCTTTCAGGAGTTAAACCGTTCGTTTTATCTTCTTCCATATTCAACTCTTTTTTGCTTGTTACCAATGCGGAAAACCCCGCACAGGCAAACTTAAAGAGCTGATAAATTGTGTGTTTTAGAATGGTTTTCAGTAGAATTACTTGGCTTTGTTTGCCTTTTTAGAACCACTTCTCCAATGCCACGTTCCCGTTACTTTACCCAAAAAATCGAACGGGCAAAAAGACAGATCCTTTCGATGGTCGGAACAGTCTTTTTGCTGAAAGCGGAACAACCCCTTTGAAAAATACGTTCATCCCGATGCCTGTATTTTTCAAACAGGTTGTGCATAGTTTGACAGGATATTGATATATCCTAATTTATTGTTTTCGGATTTAGGTTACTTTCTTTCGTGAGTTGGAACGGAAAAGAAAGTAACAAAGAAACCTAAGATTGTGCCTGATTTTTAAAATATTCCGTTACTATCCCGCTGATCCCCACGCTAAAATTTTTCTGGTTTCCACTCAACACATCAACGGCAGTTATTATTTCATCGGGATCGGCATATTTCAGTATATAGCCCGACACGCCTATTTTCAGCATACCCGTTACGCTTTCTTCATCATCTTCCGTACTGGAGATTAAAATTTTCAAATCGGGATGCTTTTCGAGTAAAAGTTTAGCCGTAGAGAAGTCCTCATCGATGATACAGACATCCGGTAACCGGTCATTCTCTCCAATTTTTTGCAAGGCATCCTGTCCATTATCTGTTTGGAATAATACTGTATAGCCTGAATTTTCAAGTTGCTTTACAGACATATCCCGAAACTCTATAAGGTTATCTATAACCGCTACCCTTACTTTGTTTTTGTTGTCTTTTTCAGTGTCCATAATATTCGTTTTAAAAGTAGCAAAACCTGCAAAAAAAGGCGCAGGCAACTCAACTCTTCGACACTAAGGTACTGGTATACCTGACAACGAATAAGCGAGTACCCACGCCTATGGCGTGAGTATTCTTACTTACGTAGGGCTTCGCCTGTAAAACTTCCGGCGGTTAATCCAGTAACGCAGACCCAATCCCAAGCCCAATGCAATTATGCCTAAAACCAATGATGCATCCATAACGATAAGTATTATCCGTCAAATCGGGAATATCGTGTGTATTCAGGGAATTATCAATACAGGTAAGCGTGACGGAACGCACTGGGGAGGTACAGTTGCTATTATCCCCAATCAGATTCCCTCTCCGAAACATGGAGTATATACAATGGACTGTAATTGGAATGACGATGCGAAATATAACAGGGGGGGTAAGTTTTAAGATACAAGGGAATTCCCGGAATATCTTATTATATGAAAGCGGCTACCTCAATGTAGAGGTAGAAATGAATTTTACTTATATGACTTAAAGATATGAAAAAGAAAAGAATTAATATTCAAGTCGACGTCGATAGCAGACTGCAAATTTCGAATAATCCCGTTACCAGTTATTCTAACGAAAAAGGAAACGATAATCCATCAGAAATTTTACCGGAAAATGCCGAAAGCGAAGTTATACAGGAACAAAAGACTGACGAAAGCCCCGAACCTGAAAAGAAAACGAAAAAAAGAGGACGGGCGTCCACCGGGGACGTTTAAAAAATACAGGTTTGAGGAAACACGGCTGGGGTTCATGCTAAAATATGAAACCCCTGTCGTGTTTGATATTGTTATGAACATGACTCCCCCTGCTGTAATTAAAGGGCCTCCCCTGTTACTGATCAAAATGGTTTGTAAAGCATCCAAAGACCCCAGTTTTAAAAAGAAAAAGTTCTTCAAATACCTCGAAAAATACGCCCGGTTGGGTTTATACTGCAAAAGACCCCGAAAATTAACTTCCACTAGAGAAGCTTACTATAAATCAATCAGGGAGAAAAAGATGAAATCATTCATAAAGCAAAACAGGGATAAGATTGAATCCTTGAGAAAACAGGAAAATAAATAATTTAAGGTAATTATTCGCGACAATATCCTAAATGATCTTGTCTGAATTTATATGATTAGACATTGGCTGTCGCACTTTAAATTTAATTACGAGTATGCTAGTGATGCATTTTCAAATTTTTCGGCTAAACTTTCAATTTGTTTTACTGTTTGCAATATAAACTTCACTCGTTTAACTTTGGAATTGTGACAGCAGATGGAAATTATTTCAGTTTTACATAGCTTTTCAATGCCTCCACATATTCTTCAAAAGCATCTATCCCTTTTTGTGTAATTTTACAGATGGTACGAGGCCTTTTATCCTTAAAAGTTTTAGTCACTTTTATATAACCCGCTTTCCTTAGTTTATCTACCTGTACACTCATATTTCCTCCCGAGGCTTTCGTTTGTTCCATTATAAACATAAAATCTGCTTCTTGAATAGAAATCAGGAGAGACATAATTGCTAATCGCAATTCCGAATGTAAGAGTGGATTTAATCCTTTAAACATGAGAATTGATAGACTTTTTGAAAATATGTCCGGGTATAATTATAGAAAAAATGAAAGTTGCAGCAAAAATAGGTATTTGGGAAACCATATCAGGTATGAATAACAAAATATGTGCTGCAATAATTCCAATTATTCCTCCTACAATAATTGCCTTATATCTGATAAGAATACCCACTATAACGATCATGCTACTTATGAACAGTTGTTCTATAAACAGTATAGGGTAATCTATGATCATTGTCGAGATTGCTGTAGCTGTACAGATAACTGCAAAAAGAAGTGTGATGTAAAAAACACTCTTATCAATATAAGAAGTAATCTTAGTCTTATCTTTTGAGTGCATATATAAAGTTGCAGGTATGCAGATTAAAGGGATAAGCAACCAGAATAGTGAAGTCCCCCCAAAGTAATTCTTTATTTTTAGAAACCAAACAAGAAACGATATTATAACTATAGCATATCCCCAAAACAATAAGATATTGCAATTAATTTTTGCCCTTAAATTAGTACGGGCATTTTTTATCATTTCGGTAATAATACCAAAACTCTCTGTTTCATTTAACGTCTTATCTTCCATAATCATCCTAATTGATCCACAAATATAGCAATTTATATTATAATATTTTTCATAATCTGAAGTATAGATTATTCTCCTAATTGGATTACATCTTTTCCAGTCTGTATAACTTTATCATCATGGCTTGCGATAATAAAGCTCAAGCCTTCTTTTTCATTCAGGTCTTTCATCAAATGAACTATATTCCAAGCGTTTTTTTTATCTAAATTTGCTGTAGGCTCATCTGCAAATATGATTTTAGGATGGCGGGCAATTGCCCGTGCAATTGCTACCCGTTGTTGTTCTCCTCCGGACATTTCATAAGGTCGCTTGCCAATTTTATCTTTTAAGCCGACTAGAGTTAACGCTTCCATCGCCATAGTCTTTCTTTTCTTTTCGCTGTATTTAAAAAGAGTGAGTGGTAATTCAACGTTTTCTAAAGCACTTAAAACAGGTATAAGATTGAAAGATTGGAAGATAAAGCCAAAATTGTTTTTTCGAAGCGTTGTTAACTCTTTTCTATTTTCAAAGTTTACCATTTGCCCGTCTAAGGTATAAATACCGCTATCCGGTCGATCTAATGTAGCAAGAATATTGAGAAGAGAAGATTTACCTGAACCTGAAGGTCCAGCTAATACCGTGAAACAATTCATTTCAAAGCTCCATGAAAAATTAGTTAATACTTCATTCTTAACTTTGCCGTTCTTATAACTTTTTTCAATGTTATTTAATTTTATAATTGTATCCATAATAATATGATTTTAGAAAAAACAACTTACTAATAATGAGGTTTGAAGATCATATATTGCTATTGAGTTATTATAGAGCATACTTGTCAATTCGATTTGTAAATTATTCAGGGACAATATTCCTACAGGAGATATAGCAAGTTGATTCGATGATATATCGTAAAATGACCGTAAGTTTACAGACCACCTTGCATAAGTATCTTTATATTCTAAATTCCCGAATAATGAATGTTTACCCATACTCAAGGGATCAAACAGTTCTATGTTCCCAGGTAAGTATTTTTTATAATGCTTAATATCGTTTTTATTCAGATAATCTTCACGAAAACGATATTCTCCGCTAAATGAAAGATTTGAATTAAAAATAATTGTTGTACCCAATACAAACTCACTACGAAACTTTTTACTTCTGCTTTGAGGGGGGATAAGTGTTCCATCGTTATCGACAATAAAGCTCTTTGTATAGTTTTTTAAAACTCCTTCGCTATAAGCCGTAAATAAATCACCTCCATAAGATATATCATAGCCAAACTGTTGATTTCTTCCATACTCAAGGAATGAAAAGCTTACATCTACTCGTTCCTTTGAATAATCATATTTTATAGCAGCCTTAAAGTCTTTTCCTTTTTTCTCAGGAAAAACATAAAAGCTCAAAGTGTTTTGTCCAAATAGGTACGAATACGTAAGCATGAATATTCCTTCCAAACGATTTTGAATTCTCACAGGATCTTTCTGGATAAAAAAATTTGTTGGATTCCATATCATTCCTGTTCCCCAATCCAGCCGTTTTTTCCCAAATACAAAAAAATGTTTTCCTTTAAACTCAAGTTGGGTGTATAGTTCCTGAAAAGAGAAATTTGTAGAATCCTTTGCAAAATTATAATTTTGGATATTTGCTTCAGCTTGTAATTTGGCACCTAAATTTCCCCATGTATCTTTTAATTCTAAGATTGGAAATAATTGAGATAAAGAAGAGAATTCATTTAGTTTCATCCAGTTATCAGGATTTACTCTTGAATTTTCATCAATCAAATTATACTCGCCTTTTGTCTCCAGAATTATTTGGTAATTCAATTTAGACTCTTGAGCTATAGACAGCTGTATATGAGCAAAAAGTAAAAAAAAGAGTATACTATATATTCCAAATATTTTCATTTCTTATCTTCTTAATGAGCCTAGTGTGAAAAATTCAGCTGGTTTTGAATTTTCTTTTTTAATATTAGTATAGTACATCTTAGTTTCAGTGTTTTTCTGAAGCTCTTCTTTAATTCTAATGGTGCAAGGGATATAAGTATCTCCTATTTTCATAATATCTTCATAAAACATTGTCTTTATCAATTTATTGGAAAGGCTAAACATCTCTTGTTCAATGGGCACTTTTCTTTTAGTATCATACAGTAAAATCACTTTGCTATATGCTACCTCCAGGTCTTTTGCTTTTAATTCGAGTTGCACAACGGCATTTCCTTTGTCTGTATTATTTACAATTTCATAATCATTCTTAAAACAAAGTCTCATCAAATCAGCATTTGAAGCATCACTACCCATGAATGATTGTTTAAATGGTAGTTTCATGATTTTACTCGTACGGGGAAGGTACATCCAAAGACTAGAATTATCATTTAACATTCTTCTACCCTTTTCCGATGCAGGAGCTGTAAACTCCATACGCATTTTATTATCGGATCTGTAAAATTCCATGTCATAATACCTGACTACTCTATCATTTTTGAGCATTTCCATCCTCATGGTTGCATACTCTATATAAATCGATTTATCCAAGTCGAATAAATAGTCGGGAGTCTGTGCTCTAACATCGTTTACAAATAAAATGATAAATCCAGTAAGCAATATTAAAATAGTTGTTCTCATATCTCTTTTGTTTAATTGTTTAATAACTCAATTATTTTTTTCTTATTAATCGTCAGTAACGACAAAACAGTTGCTAGAAAAGGATAACAAACAGTAGTGATAAATACAATAAATATATGCATAACTGTTAGTTCCGGGTTGACTATTGTTGAGCCAAAGGCAAACGATGCTGATTCTCCCAGATAAAGGCCTTTATTAACATTGATAATAAGGACAACAAACAATACAATAGCAAAACCAAGGGCAAAGAATATAAAACTGATATAAAGCGACTCATAGAGAAATATCAGCTTCACGGTATTTCTTTTAAATCCAAAAGAAAGCAATGAACCAATTTCCCGGTAACGTTCATTTATATTCTCTGTTTGCATTGACCATATACCAATAAAAGAAATTATAATCAGGAAAGATGCTAAAGAAAGCATTCCATATCTATTAAATGTAGAAAGCGTTTTAGCCATTCCGATATGATCTAGGTACGAAGAAATTTTTAGTCCGTTACACTCGACCTCTTTGTCTATTTCATAATTTTCACAACCTAATTGGTTTAACAAATCAATTTTTATATTCTTTGCATGATCTAAAGAATTAACATTGATAATTATTCTTGAAGGCAAATTGCTATGGAATAACAATTTAGCATCGCTGTAATTCGCGTATACCGAAAATTTATTGAGTTGTGATGTGTAGCGGAAAACCCCTTTAACCAGAAACTCATCCAAATTGACAGAACCATCAATAGTTTGAACCATTAGATTACAATAATCACCCGTCTTGACATGTAAAATATCGGCAACAGCATCGCTGATTACTATGCCTCTATTATTTGCGATATCAGTTTCTCCTTCAAGTATTTCAAGCATTTCACTGATAAGAGGTAATTCTGCATCTGTCATTCCTATTATTTGCATAGCTTGTGAATTGTCCTCAAAATATATGCTAGAGTTTGGAATATACATTCTTGGATAATAATTTATAATGTTTTCATTCCTGTCCAGAATTGAATTGATAAATTCCAGTAGCTGGTTTCCCTCTTGCTCGTTTTTATAACTTGCTGTTTTCTTATCCGTAACAATAGATAGCGCTCCCATTTCAAATTTTATATTGCGTGATACTATTTGAGATTCAATCCCCTCTGATATAGAGAAAACCAATAATAAAACAAATACGGATAATGCAATACCCAATCCGTTCAATACCGTGGATCTTATATTTCTGTGAACATTTCGCCTGGCAAATTTTATTAACAATCCCATAACCATTATCTTTTATTTATTAATAAAATAGGATTTAACTTACGGACACGACGTATACTGATAAATACCGCTAAAAGAGTCGTCATTACAAATAAAATGAACACATGCAGAATGTCTTTTACATATATCGTTGGTTTTAGATATTCCGTCATAAGCGCCGATTGCAAGTCTTTTGAATCAATATATATACCCTGATCAGTGATGGTGCTAATTAGTAATTCTATAGAACCATATCCTACAAGAATAGATATCGTGGAAATAAGAAGGTATTCTGCAGCTAGCATAAAACCGATCTGGGACCATGTAAACCCAAATGCCAACAATGTGCCGAATTCCTTTCTTCTTGAATTTATAATAAGAGCTGTTAAGTTGATAATAATAAGTAAACTAAATACAATGAAAATAACTTGGGTTAAATATCCGCCACCTTTCCAAACTTGCACGATTTTATAAAAGAGAGGTATTGTTTGCTCCCAGCTTGCAGCATGAATACCTGTAGTTATTTCAGAAACATCGTCTTTAATCTTTTTAATTGTTTCTTTCGGTATGTCTTTATTATCAGTTGAGTTTATGATTAATTCTAGATAATTTTCGTCTTCAAGTTGAGCAAGTTCTTTTCCAAAGGAATAAGGTATAAAAGCATTATAATTTAAAAATATAGCGATACCCTTTTCTTCAAATACACCTGAAACCACTCCGACTGCATCGCTCATATAATCATTAATATTATTAGCTAAGAGCAAGATAGAGTCACCCACATTACACTCTAATTCATCTGCCGTAGTCTCACTTATTAAAATGTCATTTATATCCTTGGGCATGGCACCTTCATTCAAACTTAATAAATTATTGATTCGTTTAAAGTGATCATTTTCAAGAGCATGAATATTCACATAAGAGGTCTCATCAAAATAAGATACCAGTGCCCCAAGTCGAATGCGTTTAATAATTACAAGGCTCTCTTCATTTCTTATATTTTCCAGAGTTTCATTTGGAAGGATAAATGGATATTGTTCCTTTAATTGAGATTCTAAAATATTAATTTGAGGATCAGCAGAGCTATAGATTGTTAATTGACCGGATATAGCCTGATTAATACCTTCTTTCAATTTGGATTGTAAACCATTATTCAGGGAAATATTACTCAAAATTATTGAAGAAGAAATCGCTATACACAATATGGTAAAAAAAGATTGTTTCTTCTTTCTTGCTATATTCCTAATAATATATTTTATACTTTCTTTTTTCATAACCAACTTATTACGATACTATATCCAACATTATTCTGTATTTATAACATGAAATACATTGCAAATGTAATTTATTTTATAATATAAACTATATTAATTGGTAATATATTTCAATAAATTACACAAAAAGATAGATTTGGTATTAATTAAACATTTGAGATCACCTATTCGCCCCAATCATTAGCCATTTATCTGTTTTATGCGTAACATTACCTCTTCTATTATTAAAATTGATTTAGCCATTTCAATAGGGTATTGTCGTTCAGTCAAACAGATTTTTCTGTTTATATCTCTTCTTCAATTGACATAAATGCGCTTGTCTGATTTTTTTTAATACAGATTCATGCAAATTAAAGATTTTGACTTTAAAAATCCTTTTCATTTTTTAAGTCACGGATACTATCAGCAGCCCACTTTCCTGTTAACGCCGCATTAGGTAACCCTCCTGGAGGCAATAACCATTGACCGGCAAGAAAAACGTTTTTAAATAATTGGGATATTTTTTGTGACTTCAAGGGTATGGCATTAGGTGTATCTCCAAAAGACATATATGCCCCCTTATAAGCACCACAAAAACGCTCATAAGTTAGTGGTGTAGCGACATCAAGTAAATGTATTTTATCTTTAAATTCAGGAAACCTCTTTTCTATTCTGTCAATTATCCTATTTGCTAGTTGTATTTTTTCAGTTTCATAATTTTCAATAGTATTTCTTTTTTCTTTCCACCAATCATAGTTCGCATAAAGATGAACTGTTATAATTGATTTACCTTCCGGGGAAAAGCTCGGCTCCAGGCAATAATGTATAAATGATAACTCATCAATCTCATGATCCTCTACTTTAACAGGATCTGTTTTAAAATGTATTACTGAGGGATAGCCTTTACACATTCTCTTTGAGTTTTCTTAATTGTTCAAATGTAATTTGAAATTTTTCATCCGCCTCACGAACTTCTTTAACTTCTTCTATGGTAAATTTATTTAGACCAGGTAATATACCCCTTTTCTTTAAGCATGCATGAAATTAAAGAAATAGATAAAACTTCTATTGACTTAATACATTCCACAAATATAAGGGATAATAGAATTATTAATTTAAAGCATAAAGTCGATCCAACTCGCTCAAGAATAGAGGGGCCAGCCCTACTCATTCATCGAGTTGGGCAACCGAATATTAATAAACTCTGCGTGATTAACGAGAATGAAGTATATGCTTTATCTGACTGAATAATTGCTATCAAAGCAAAAACATATGAGGACTGTAATTTAATGAAAGAACTAATTCTAAAAAATTGGGAAGACTTTTCCAATTTATATAAAGGAACAGGAGCAAAATATATAACAATGGAACGACTTAGAAACTTTTTGAATCCATAAAATTTTCTCAAAAATAATAAGCCTTTAGTTGATGAAATACAAAAACGGTTTATGCTTTGGTTTTAATCCTGTCGCTTTTTCCTCTACAGAAAGAAATAAGTTTTTTGTTTTGCAGGACATTATATCATTCTGGGTTTACCTAGCTTTTTTGTTTTTATCGGCTGTTTAGATTTAGGTTGATTAGGCTTTAAATCATATTGGTATGGACTGTCTTTCAACTGGTTAATTCTCCGCAAATCTTCCAAGAAAGAGTTCGAGTTTGCTCCCGCCGGGTGTACTAAAAACAGTAAAAACCCACATGGTAGTGACCACGTGGGTTTTTGCATTGTATGCTGTCACAGATGACTAGATGGATATTCTAGCATAGTTCATTTCAATCCCGGGTCGTT
>Ga0172378_10001680_pt1 | contig 20565 bp, 14 predicted proteins | sample GrowelOW332metaG_FD_119755 | JGI IMG/M metagenome (GOLD analysis project Ga0172378, IMG submission 119755) | Groundwater microbial communities from an aquifer near a municipal landfill in Southern Ontario, Canada - Pumphouse #3_1 metaG | ecosystem: Environmental > Aquatic > Deep subsurface >... | reverse complement strand
TGCCCCAGTTTCGAGTTTATCTGAAAGTAGACAACAGCCAGAAGTGCTGAAATCGCAAACAGGATCATCAGCAGGGCCATTGCTACCGGCCGTTCTGAAAGGTCATGCATGAAATAGTAGTTGTACACTTGAAGGCTCAGCATCCCGGGGGTGGCCGTGCCCAGGATATAGGGAATTTCAAAGGCCCCGAAGCTGTAAATAAAGAGAATCAAAAAAGTGGTGACAAGAATTTTCCTGAGCTGCGGCAGGACCACCATAAAAAAAATGCGCATCCTGCCCGCGCCCAGCTGCCGGGCCGTATCAAGGTAGCGTCGGTCAAGTTTTATCAGGACAGACATGGCCATGAGGGCGGCAAAAGAACTCTCCTTTGCCGTGTAGGCGACAATTTCCCCGATTCCGTATCGGCTGAAAATCAGGTTGGGAAAATCCTCAATGCTGGAAATAATCCCAAGGCTGTGGCAGATCGAGGAAATGATCCCCGACCTGCTGAGAAAGATCATTGTGATAAAGGCCACGGCAATGTGGGGCAGGATAAGGGGTATTTTATATACCAGGGTTTTAACCTGCATGGCAGAGGGCAGCTTCCAGATGGTATAGGCAAGCAGGGTGCCGATCACAATGGCCAGGATTGATGAAACAAGGGCCACATACAGGGAGAACAGTATGGATATTATGAAATGGCTGTTGGTGAGGATGGTCGTATAGGCCGTCCAGATGGAATCGTAGTGAACAAGGGGGTTCATCATTCCAAACGACTGGACAAGGGTCACACCAATACCACCGGCAAAGAATATGACAAAGGGCAGCAGTGCCGGTAAGAGTTTGAGGTAATGTCCCATGGTTTATTCTTCCAGCACAAATCGCCGCCAGTCGGTTTCCAGCCGTGTCAGGTAGTCTGACGGGATTTCCGGAACGGCATTGCGGTTGAGAACGTCAATGTCAAGGGTGGCGTCGCCAAGGTCAAGTTTCTCAAAATCCTGTCTTGTCGCAACCGGCAGCTTTTCCATGTCAAGCACGGTAAAATCGCCCCAGTTCAAGGGAGTGTTTTTTGAAAGCTGGGCTTCGGGTGAAAGCAGAAAATTAGATACAACCATGGCGCCGCTCAGGTTGGGGGCGTTGAAGGGTATGGCGGTGAAATGATTGTTGTAGATGCTGTTATGGTCCATCACAAAGGTGCGAACGGTTGAGGGGTATTTCCCCTCCATGATTTTGTTGGCGGCAAAGGCCTGGTAGTAGGACATGTTGATATCCACCTCGCCCCGCTGGAAAAGGAGCTCCAGGGCTGTGCTGTCCCTGGGATATGATTTGCCCTGCTGCCACAAATATGGTTTGAGCCGGTTCAGCCAGGACCAGACAAGGGGGGATTTTTCAAGGTAGAGCTGTTTGTCAAACCCCTGCATGTATTGTTGATAACCGCCGGTGAGTCCGTAAAAGATCTGGCGGAGAAAGGCAGACCCGGTGAAGTCCGGTGGCTGGGCATAGGTAAATTTTCCTGGATGTTGAATCACCCACTCTTCAAGAGAAGCAGGGCTGTCAAAGGTCTTTGCGGTCTTTGCACTGTCAAAAATAAAGACAAACTGGGCCTTGCCATAGGGGACTTCATAGTTTTTAACGGGAAACCCAAAATCAAATTCAACGCTTTTGGGATCAATGTATGCCTTGAAATTGGGGAGACTGTCTGCAATGGGACCACGGAGAAGACCTGCCTGCCTGGCATTTTTGAAATTTTCACCATTGATCCACACGAGATCAATGGTGCCTTTGTTTTTCCCGGCCTGTTTTTCCGTGAGAAGCTTGTTGACAAAAACCTCGGCATCCATGGGCACCCGGTTGAGATCGATATCGAATCTTTCTTTTACTTCTCTCGCCACATAGTCGTCAATCCAGGTGTTGATGGTGGCTGAACCGCCCCACATGTAGAAGTTAACCCGGGTTCCCCGGGCGTTGATCAAGGCTTGATCATAGGTGAGGGGGTCTTGTTGGGGAACCTCTCTATTGCAGGACACGAGCAGCAGAATCAGACCCAGCATTAAAAGAACTTTTTTCATGGTTTTCTCCCCGTAAAATTCGATGAATGAATAGATCGACCCTGTCCCCGGTTTTAAACCCGTTGTGAAGCGCATGAACCTGGACAATGGTTGTGCCGCTTTGCAGATGAAAGCTGATGTTTCTTCCAAAGAAAACAACCTGGACGATTGTCCAATGGCCCTGGGGGTTGAAAGAAATCGTTGCTGCTTCGGCCCTGAAGTAATAATCCTCCGTGGAAAAATTCAGGTCCTGTTCTGCGCTGTTGTCAAGGATCTTTACTTTGCCGACAGTTTCAGGTGTCAGCTGGTTCACATAGCCCAGAAAAGCAGCGGCTTTCATGGATACGGGTTCATTAAAGACCCGGTCCCCCCGGTCAAACTGCACCAGCTGCCCGTCGAGCATGATGCCGATGCGGTCGGACATGCTGAACGCCTCTTCCTGGTCGTGCATCACACAGATGGTCGTGGTGTTGAACCGCTTCTGGGTGTTGCGGATAAAAAGAGCCGTGTCTGCCTTGAGGTTCTTGTCAAGATTGGCAAAGGGTTCGTCAAGGAGCAGCACCCCCGGGTTGATCACCATGGCCCTTGCAATGGCTACCCGCTGCTGCTGACCGGCACTGAGTTGTTTGGGATACTGACCAGCCTTTTCCTGGACCTGAAAGCAGTCGAGCATCTCCATTACCTTTTTCTGGATCACCTGTTTGTCTGTTTTTGCGGCCCTGAGCCCAAAGGCCACATTATCAAAGACCGTCATATTGGGAAAGAGCAGGAAATCCTGGAATACCATGACCGCAGGTTTTTTATCCCCGGTGTCTGTATTAAAAACAATCTCCCCGGAATCGGGCGTTTCCATGCCTGCAATGATCTTTAACAAGGTGGTTTTGCCCACACCGGACGGTCCGATAAAGGAGATGATCTCTCCTCTGTCAGCCGTAAAACTGATGTTGTCCAGTATATGTTTCCCGTGAAAGGATTTGCTGACCCTGGTTAATTTAAAAAACATTCAAGGTTTCCCAGGTAGGTTTTGATTTTATCAAAGGTGACCCTGTCCTTGAGAACCCGCCCGGGGGCTGTGTATTCAACATAGGCCATGAAGCACCAGCTCAAGGCTCTGAGCAGGATGGTTCGTTCAAGAATTGCTGTTTTACATTCAAGTTCGTCAAAGGAAAAATCAGGCGAAATCAGCCGGTAATACTCTTGGAGAAAATCGATCCTCTGCTCCGGGGTAAACCTGAAATCGGACTTCCACAGGGTGGTGGTGGGAATGAGAAAATGGGCAAGATCCTGATACCTGTACGAGACAACCGCCTTTTCCCAGTCCACGAGAAATCCCTGGTTCTCCTGGATGATGAAATTACCGGAATTAACCTCGGTGTTCACCATGCACAGAGACTCGTTGTCGAACAGGGCGCCATGCTCCTGGTTGAGCTGCAAAATCTGTTCATGGTAGTCCAGGAGGCGCTGTTTCTGCTCTGCCATTGGGTGGTCGGGAAATTTCTCGAGCAGTTGAAGACTTTCGTCTGCGATATCCAGGATGGGAGTATCTTGAACCACCAGAGTTTCGGACACGGGCAGACTATGGATGGCGGCAAAGATCCGGGGTACCTTGTTGAGATCCCGGGCAAAATCGAAAGGTCTGCCCGGTATGAATTCCATGAGCAGCACCCCGCCAAGAGGTGAGTCAGACGCTACAAAAAAAACCATGGGGGTCACGCCCGAAGGTTCAACCGCCTTGAGAACATTATACTCATAGCGGATTTGGTCAGCCTGATTGATCTGGCTGCCGTGGTTGATGCGAAAGAGGTATTTTATCCCCCCCGAAACCACCAGATGGTTTTCATTGTACTCCCCGGCCGCCAGGAACGATACTTTGTCCACCTGATCAAGCCAGCCGTTTTCCAATATAATATGTTCAATCTCTGCTGAAATTGTCAGCTTCTCCATGTCTCTCCATGGGGGCAGGCCTGGCTTGTTGTGGTTATTTTCCTCTATGTTTTCAAGTTATTGCTTTGCAATATACGGTGATGGGAAAAATCAGTCAAGGAAAGGTAACTTCTCAAAAAATCCGTGGAAAACAAAAAAAACATTTAAGAACAACGAGTTCATCGAAATTAAAACAGGAAGGATGGGAGAAGGGGAGGCAGAAGACGGGAGACAGGCAAAAGGGAAAAGCAAAAGGCGGAAAGACCTTTTTTCACCGCGAAGAACGCGAAGGAACACGAAGAAAGGCAAAAGCATTTGAGGATAAAGATTTTTAAAATTTAAAGCGGGAAGAACAGAGAAAGGAAACAGCAAAAGGTCTTTGTAGAGACGCCAAATTTGGGTGTCTGTCCCACTACCTTCGAATTCGCCAATACAAAGTGGAAATGGTATTTTACCTTAAAGTTGCCATCCATATTGGAGCTCCTTTCGTCCAATATGCAATATTTTAGGGCTTCGTTTTGTGGTCTTTTCAGCAAAGTTCCGTCTGGCGGTTGCTGCGATCTGGGTATCGAAAGGATTATATTCCCTTTCAAAAGAGTTCTGACAAATTTCACGTGAAATAGTATTCTTATCCCTGTGTTGCACTTATTGTACTAATCCAGCGAAGGTAATAGATAAAAGTCCCTTGTAATATCAAAAAAAGGAGTAACTCAATTGGAAGTATTTGTAGCTTGGGTTATTGATAACAAAGAGTGGGTGTTCTCCGGTGCCGGTTTAGCGATCGTTGGCTGGATGGGGCGTCTTTTCTTTAAGAAGAATTCTGCCTCGTCTACTCAAACCATTAGCTCAGGCGATAGCTCAACAAATGTCCAAGCGGGTCGAGACGCTAGTTTCAGGACGAAGAAGAAGGAAAACGATGAGGGAAAAGATTAAACAGTCGATTGCATCCGGAGACAATTCGATAAATCTGCTCGCGGGTCGAGACCTCAAAATCTCTCTTGAGGAGAATTTCCCGACAGATCTTGTCGACCAAAAAACAGAAGAGGAAGTTGAAAAACTTAAGAAGTCACGATTCTTCCTTGAGTTCGACGGGACTAGATCGTCGTTGAGGCTTGGGAGACGCCTTGCTGAGGGTGACCTTTCGGGTAGCTCCGACGAAGTAAGAGGGCGGGCGTTGGCATGGTGCGCCAGATTATTATCTCGTTCAGAGGAGCTTGAGCGGGCGGAAGAGTTTCTGAAGTTGGCGAAAACCCTCGGAGATTCTACAGAAAACAAAATTGCGGAAGCGTTTATACTTTCTCAGAAAGGAGTTAAGGCTGCGGCGCTTAAAACCCTCGCTGATATCGACTTGGACATTTCGCATTCTGCCAGTTTGATGATCGTTGCACATCATGATGGAGTCGAAAAAACTCAAAGTTGGATGGATGCTGCTGGTTATAGGATCGGGGACCTGGATTCAGACGGCAAGAGTATCCTCTTAAGTTCCCAGCTACAACTCGGGTGTTGGAAAGAGGTCGGGCAGACGGCTTGTGCGCTCTCTGAGGCGGACTTTGATGAAACTCCTATTCTCCACCACTTGATGGCTTTAGCAACGCTGGTTCCCACTGTCCCTCAAGATTTTCGGTCTATTGTTTTGACACAGGTTCCATTTGAAGCTCGGGAGTTTCCTCTATCATCCGATGCCGTTGCGATGGATGCGCGGCGTGCAGCACATCAACACTTTCTCAATGCAGTTGAAGTCGCAGAGCAATTCACTTGTTCGCGCGCTGCGAGAATGGATGATGAGTATGTGCTTTGGCTCGAACTGTGCGACCCGGACCCGGCGCAGAGGGCTCACGGTAAAAAAAGGTTAGAAAACAAACTCCGCGATCCGGATACCGCGCTCGGCTTCGTCCGCTATGCTTTTCAGTTTGGTATCAAATTGGATCGGGGTTTGGTTGAGCGAAATATTGAACAGAGTATCGCCAGGAATGGCGGAGTGACCATTGACACCGCCATTGCTCGTTTTACGCTTGCATTTATGCAGCCGAACCCTGAGGAGGCGGCTAATTATATTGCTCGCTACTACGATCAACTTACTGCCCACATCGATCCCAATCTGATCTGGTCTCGTCAGATCGAGATGCTTGTACGTGCAGGTTTGATCGAGAGGGCAAGCGAGGTTATAGAACGGCTGCGAGAAAAGGGACTCCCTGCTGAACAGGAAAGTAATTTTCGAAGATGTATTTCTGAGGCTCAAGGGAATGATCCCATTGAATCTTGCAAAACACAATACGAAACTACGGGAGCTCTTGGCGATCTGATCAATCTTGTCGCCGAACTGGAAGAACATCACCGTTGGGACGACTTGTGCGAATTCGGAAGGCGTCTGTTTGAAGAGACTCATACGCTTAGAGATGCTGAGCACCTCTCGAATGCTCTCTATAATACACACAGATCGGAGGCTTTGGTAGGCTTCATAAAAGAAAATACTGACCTGCTATCGCAATCCAGTCACCTGCGTATGGTTTACGCTTGGGGGTTATACTGCGAGGGGGCGTTTCTTGAATGCCGTACTGCGCTGGCGGAACTCAGTGATGAGGTGGGCGGCGCAAATTATCGTGCGTTACGGGTGAATCTCGGGATTGCGACTGGTGACATAGCCTCCCTTTCCGCATACATCGCCGATGAGTACAAGAATCGAGACGAGAGAAGCGCATATGACCTGATTAGCGCTGCGCAACTGGCATTTCGTTTGGGTTTACCTCTGGTCAGGGATCTAGTCTTTAAGGCAGTGGCGAAGGCCGACGAGGATTCCACCGTACTGACCTCCGCATACTTTATCGCAACAAGTGCAGGTTGGGAAGACGACCCTCAGGTTTTCCTGTGGCTTGAAAAAGCCGCAGAACTGTCAAGAGCCGATGGGCCACTCAAACGAATGAGCCTGAAGGACGTTCTTGATCAAAAGCCTGAATGGGATCGCCACGAATCAGAAACATGGCGCTTGCTTGCACAAGGCCAAATGCCAGTCTTCCTTGCTGCCCAGTCACTTAATCGAACTCTTATTGATCTTACTCTCTTCCCGGCGTTAACTAATCTCATTGAGATTGATCCGAGGCGGAGAAGCGCGATTCCTGCTTACAGCGGCAAGCGGGTGCCGTTGGCAATTGATATCAGTGGAAAAGCGGTTGCTCTGGATGCAACCGCACTGCTTACCTTACGTTTTCTGAAGATACTCGATGTGGTGCTTGACGCCTTCGAAACTGTATATATCCCGCATTCAACCCTTGGGTGGCTGTTTGAGGAGCGTCAGAAAGCAACGTTTCATCAGCCTAGCCGTATAGCTAATGCACACAACGTTCGGGATTTTCTGGCAACTGACTTTTTGGAGAAATTCATGCCTACCACCACTGCGAGCAGTGATCTCTCTGCTCAAATTGGTGGTGATCTGGCAGCGTTTATCGCTGAAGCGGAGCAGGTGCGTGACGGTGATGAAACGCAGCGTCTCGTCGTGTGTTCTTTCCCCGTACATCGACTTTCCAGCTTAATGGAGGAAGAGGCAGACCTGTCTGCACATGCGACCGTCTTGAGTAGTTGCCTCGCTGTGGTGGAGAAACTGAGACAGAAGGGGCAGATTACCGCTGACGAGGAAAAACGGGCGCGCGCCTATTTGCAGTTGCATGAAAACCCATGGATAAGCCAGCCTGACATTGCAAACGGGGCGATCCTTTATCTTGACGATCTTTCTGTCATATATTTCCTGCATCTGGGATTTCTTGGAAAATTCAAAGTCGCAGGTCTTAGAGCTGTAGTGTCGCCAAGAGGGATCTCCCAAACTGATGCCCTCATTTCTTACGAACTCATTTCCAATGACGTAAAAGAGATTCTTGAGGACATCCAAGCTTCACTAAGCTCACGGCTAGAGTCCGGACAAGTTAGGGTCGGCCGTAGGTGCTACTTTGACGAGTTCAAAGAGAAATCTTCCCCGAAGCACCCTTCTTTGGGCATTATTGCTCTGGCACCCCATTGTAATGTTGCGATTATTGATGACAGGTTTCTCAACCAGCACCTGGAAATTGATAGCGGTGACGCACAAGCACCTGTCTACTCCACCTTGGATTTGCTGGATGCCTTGGTGGCTGCTGACCTTTTATCGGATGATAACCTTCTTGAACATCGGACGCGGCTTCGCCGTGCTGGCTATTTCTTCGTTCCTGTCAGTGTAGAAGAACTCGAACGGTGTTTAAGGGAATCAACTATTGCCAATGGGGAGGTCGTTGAAACAGCTGAACTGAAGGCAATCCGGGAATCTGTTCTCCGCGTTAGAATGAGCGACTGGCTGCAGCTCCCCAAGGAAGCACCTTGGTTAGACGGAACGTTGAAGGTTTTTGTTCATGTGCTCAAAAAACTGTGGAAAGACGAGGCCCATATCGAAGAAATTACTGCTCGATCAAATTGGCTCGTCGATCAAATCGACCTTCGCGGATGGGCACACAGTTTTGTTCCAGAGAATGCGGACAATATTGTTCGGATCGGACGTGCGAAACATATCCTCTTGCTGCTGATGCCGCTAACTGATGTTCAGCAAAGGGTTGTGGACGCTTACTGGAAATGGGTGGAAGAAAGAGTTTTGGCTCCCATGCAGGAACAGTTCCCAAAGGTGTACGAGTGGCTTGTCGGTTGGCACCGCAACTTTGTTGTCAAGATGGCTGAAAGCGAGTTTTCGGAAGGAAGACAATTCGTAACCAACGTTTCTGACGATAGAGCATCAAAAGCATCTGCTGCGTTGAAGTTTGTTCCGCCACTCATACGTAAGAGTTTGCTTGATGAGCAGTGTTTCAGAGAAGAATACGGCTTAAAACTTGAATTTATAATTACCTTCGGATCAATTTTCTCTATAAAGCAATCAGAGCTTTACGGTGCTGTTCGCACTGTTCTCGCGGGGAAAACCTTAGCGGAACTGAATGACACTGAAGATCGGATCTGGAAACTCATGATTGATACCTGCGAGGATGAAATTCCTAATCTTGTCCTTTCATCCGATCAACAAAGGCTGGTGCTGCCTGGCTTCTCTGTCCTTTTCGAAGACGTCTCTACACGCATTCGTTTTCTAGAAGAATTGGTTTCAGACGTGAATCTTCCTCTCAGTGCCCAAGAAAAATGGCGGAACATCTTGGAAGAGCGTGCGCTGGAAGACGACGAAGTCGATGCTTTTGAAAGAGACATTCGTGATACGCCGGTCCATATGGAACGAACTATAAGAAGCGAGATCACGGCAGGCAAAAGCAGTGTTTCGTCTCTAGTTCCGAATTCGCGGCGGTATTTTGAACGACTCATTGGTATTTATAACGGAAGTGGTTCGGTCCGGGATTATGCTGCCACTACAGGTTACGAATTTTTTAAGCAACTGACAGAGTGGCGTCCTTACGAGGGCTTTCTTTTCTGCCTGTTGCTTTCTTCTCATTTGTCCCTGACCGCCGAAATAAAAATTGATCATCTTGATAAGGGGGACTTGGAAAGAGCTTTTGAATATCTGGAGAAATACGGCGACACGCTCTCTCAGTTAGGCGCGTTCGAAGTCGGACTGCGTATTCTTCCAGATAGGCCGGAGGTCGAGCCTTTCCTGTTGCGTCTCGTTCATCGAATCCGAAACGATGACGCAGGAAGTAAAAACAGTGAATTCAATTTGTTTTCGGCTTTGTTTGTGCTGGTCGACGGAGAACTGGCTAGAACACATCTTCTGGTCGAGGAGCCGCCATTTTATCGAAGACTGGCTTCTCTAGCGCAGGCTGCGTTGATCCATCGCCAGATTGTCCAATGCGAAATTGATTACGATGACTTCTCCAATTGGGTTTTTAGCACCAATCGTAGTCAGCACTTTTACATGCAATCTTTTGCTGATATGCGTAACGAACCGCGCTGGAATCCCGACTGGGTGTCTGCATCTCAAATGCAGGCGGATTTCTTCGGTCGCATTATGATTTCAGGTACAAATTTTCAGGAAAACCTTGGCGAGGGGGAGCTGCGTGACACAATCCTCGGTGACGGAGAGCAAAGCCTTATTAAACTTTGCAATTTTCTGCGTTCATGCTTTCCGGGGCCGCTCGAAGGTACTGAAGATTGTCCAAATACATTGCCGGATGAATTTGCTCACATCATTGAAGGACAGCTCAAGAGTGAGGAGGTCGGAGTGGACTCGTTTATAGCTCTTGTTAACTCCTCAATACTTTTCAGGATTCCATCCGGTTATGCAGAGTTGGCTACAAAAGCTCTCAGATTGTGTAACTACACCCTCGCCAAATTGGAGAGCAAATCCCAACTAATTGGCATTCTAAACGGTCTGGCAACAGTTGCAGCCATAACTAGAAATCTGGCGCTTGCCGACGAACTTCGAATTCTTGTGCGCCGTTATCGCTGCGATTCCGAATATGGTTTTTCCATCGTAGAAGCTATGCAGTTGTGCCTTGTCGCTTCCGCGAGTCGGAAAGATTTGATAGAATGGCGACAATTCGCGGGTGAATGGTTAACCGAGCTTTCTTTCGGCGAGTTGAAAGGAAAAGAGGGCGACGTTTTTCACTCCCATTTATTGGTGTTGCTTCATTTAGTACCCGAATTGTGGATTTCGTGTGCTCGTGCAGATGCGGCGCTGGATGCATGGTGTTTTCGCTGATACTCTCGTCAAGAGAGTAGGAGAGTAGGAACGATGGTCGGGCCAAGGTAAGTGTTTGTATTCGTGGTAAGATGTGTTCTTTTAACTCTTATACCTGTCAATAATGCGTTTTTTAGGCTCAAAAACGTTAATATAGATCTGCATTAGAAAATAATTTCTTATGGCGAGAGTAAAACGGCATTATATTCCTGGTCAAGTATGGCATCTTACCCACAGATGCCACAAGAGGGACTTTTTACTTCAATTGAAAATGGACCGTCGGAATTGGGTCCAGTGGTTGTATGCTGCCAAAAAGCGATACGGTTTGGTAATTCTCAATTACTGTGTTACTTGCAATCATATTCATTTACCGGTTCAAGATGCAGGAAAGAGAGATGTCATACCTCGATCTCTGCAGTTGATTGCTGGAAGAACCGGGCAAGATACAATATGAGAAAAAAGAGGAAAGGAGCTTTTTGGGAGGATCGATACCATTCAACTGCAGTGGAGACCGAACAGCACCTGCTGAGATGCCTTGTCTATATTGATTGTAACATGGTTTGTGCTGGTGTCGTTGCACATCCCTCTGAGTGGCCTTTTTGTGGATATAATGAAATCCAGATGCCTAAAAGGAAGTCAGTGCTCATTGATTATCAAAAGTTAGTGAAACTTACAGGGTTTGCATCCTATAGTCCCTTCCGAGAGACTCACAAAGAATTGGTAAATGAATCCGTTACCAACAGGACCTGCGGCAGGCAACCGAGTTGGAGTGAAAGTGTAGCTGTAGGAAGCCGAAGTTTTGTAGAAACAATTCATTCGAAATTGGGATTTCGTGGTAAAGGTCGGAAGGTTTTAGAACATGACATCGGATTTCAACTTCGTGAAAAACACAGAACCTATAATGTCGAATATGATGGTAAAAATGAAGATATAGGCTCAGTAAACGCCTCTGAATGGGACGTTAATTTCGATTAATCAGAGAGTTAACGTGGCCCGACCCCGTTCGACCGTCTCTTATTCTCTTTATTCGTCTCTTTATTCATGATTTCGGGCCATTCAGACTTCCGAAGTTTGGATATTCCCGTGGCTTTGACAAGGTTCATTTTATCCACGGCCATGAAACTGATCACCAGCATTATGCCAAGGATGATCTCTATGGAATGGATCCCAAAGACTACTATGAGCAGCATTTCATTGATGAAGCCGATGAAATTCAAGGTGAAAGCGTGGTACAGCCTCTGCTGAATCAGGTGGAGTGCCATTTGAAAGAGCGGCAATACTGGAAGTCAGATGAAGATCAGCATTTTGCTCAGGTAATGAAACGAGCAGCCCAATATGTTGATGAAGCGGACAGAAGAAAAAGTTTCATGCTGTGGATTGACAGTTTTGATCCCCATGAACCCTGGGATGCTCCTTCAGTATATGATCCGGATCTGAAGTGCATGTATGATCCTGAGTATAAAGGCAAGGATATGTTTCTTCCCCTGCAGGGAGATGTCGAAAATCTTTACACGGAAGAAGAATTAAACCATGTTCGTATGCTGTATGCAGAAAAAGTTACCAATGTTGACAAGTGGGTTGGCTGGTTTTTAGAGCATCTGCGCAAGACCGGACTGGAACAGTATACAACCCTTCTTCTGGTCTCTGATCATGGCAGCCCCATGGGAAATGGAGAACATGGACATGGAATCATGCGGAAGTGCCGTCCATGGCCTTATGAAGAACTTGCTCATGTTCCCATGATTATCCGTGGCCCTGGAATTCCTCAGGGAAAACGGGTTGACAGCTTCGTCCAGTCCTGTGATGTTGCTCCCACGGTCCTCGATGCTCTTGGCGTGGGGGCTCATCCCAGCATGCAGGGCCATTCTCTGCTGCCTCTGGCAACAGGTGAAGTTGACAAAGTGCGTGATTTTGCGATTGCAGGCTATTATCGCTATTCATGGTCTTTAATTACTGAAGACTATTCATTTATTCACTGGTTGAAAGATGATGAGAAGTCAATCAGTGATGCCCGCTATGAAATTTATGGCCATGATCTGGGAAAATCCCATGCTCATCTGGTGGAAGCAAAAGCAGAAGAAGCCGTGGAAGACCGCGATTCCGCATATTTGAATCGCGCCTATGAAGAACATTTGAAAAACGCGACACTGGACGGTGAAGATCAGTGGACCTGTACTTCGGCTGCAATCAGTGAAGCGCCGGAACGTGATGAATTGGGGCGCATTTCCATTTTCCCGGTCAATAAGAACTGTCCGCTAAAATTCACTAAATAAACAAAAAATCAAATAGTTATACAGTAAATCATTTCAGTATGATTTTTAAGATGAACTCTCATTACGCCTCAACCAGATGAAATTTTCAGACATAAATTAGCTAAAACCCTCAATTTTGCTAGGTTTAGCCTGCCCGGAAAATGGGAATGGCGTGCCTCTCAATTGCTCTAACTTGCTTATTTTGTGGTATTTTTCACAACAAGCTCTCTTCTGGACTGATATTGTTGCTTTTTATGTTTATGGGTAACAGGATCATGATAGCCGGAAAAATGGGAGTGCGCCCATGAATTGTATGATCGGAAAGAAGATCCTTTCCAGCTCAATAACATCGCAGGAAAAAATAAAAAGGTTGCGGAAGAGATGCTTTCTTCCCTGCGGGAATTCATGGCAGAAATAAAAGCATTCTAAATTTTTTGCAGTAAAAACGACCGGAAAAAGGACGAAAATCATTTTATTATGATTTTTGCCCTTTTTTTTTGCAACAATAGGGGTATGTTGGAAAAGTTTGTATTTCGTTCATATTCGAGGCGCAGGAGAAAATGTACCGCAGATATCACTTTGATAGCGGAGTCTATCGCTTACTTGGAGTCTGGCGCTTACGTTCAGCGCAAACAGGGCAATGGACTGATCCAAAGGGGTTTGCAGTGCGTCTCGATAGAGGACAACAATGTATTTAATGCCTGCCTCTGGGAGCCTGTCGGAGAAAGCTCTTTTGCTTCATTTCTGTGTTATTGGCGAAAAATTAATGCTCGTAATATTAACTCTATGGCTCCGCTTAATTTCACGCTAATGCTTTGAACTGAACCAAAATAGCAATTCTCTGACACACTCCCAGGGAGATGAAGCGACATTTTGAGCAGAAGCCAAATGGGACAAAAATCTCTCAATCTCCCATATCTTGGGGATGGCGTTTTTTTCCGTAAAAATAGATAGATCGTAAAATCCACTGGCAAACGTGTTGCACTTATTACTTGAACCCAGCGATCCTGCAGTTATGTTGCTCTCTGTTTCAGGCTGCCTGCAAGATCTTTAAGACGAAAAGATTATTCTGGGAAAATGTACGCAGTAAATTTCGGGATTTTTACATCGAAAATATGGAGGATTTATATCGTTCCCTGTTGGTGTACAATCCGGTTCCGCTGCAATACTGACGGTATAATCGGACTGATATAAAAAATGAGATCCCTGCTTGAAAAATATCGACAGGGGCAAACGGATTAGTGTGTCAAAAAGACATCATAAATACGGCTGCTTCCCACCCGATTTGCATATCGTTGGTCAAAAACCACATTATACTGTTTGGTTTTGTACTGAATTCACAGCCGATGGTACGAAAATCAATTTTAGACCGTTTTTTAGCTCCAGCCGGGAATAGCTGGCAGTGGAGACGGATGAGCACTTGGCAAAATGTATTGTCTCTGTCGATTTCAACATGGTGCGAGCAGGAATGGTGAAATACCTCTCTGAATACAGGTTAAGCGGATTCAATGAAATCCAGAATCCACCAAAACGATATGCAGTGATTAACTGAAGGGCTTTGCTGACCCTTTTTTTACTAAATGAATTAAATTATTCGAGGAATTTTTTAAAAGACCTTACGTGATTGGATTTATATTGTCAATACGTTGTTAATTATGTAAATATCAAATTCCCTATAAAATTCAAAAATTATGAATAATTTTAAAAAATCACTTTGCAAATTAACATATGATAGCATCGTTAATATCGCTCGATGGTGTGAATCAAACAACGCACTTCTTGGTGTATGTGGTTCTTCTATTGGAGGCACATTCGCCTCACCAAATGATCTTGATTTATTAATTGTATTAAATTCAAAGCGAATTACTAGAAAAACTTTTTACAATAACCCACTTGGCCATATTGATCTTTCTTTTTGGGATTATTTTGTTAGAAATTACAAAGAAAAAAAGATTGATATTTTCGCAACACACTATGGACAAGACAGTAATATTCATATTGAAATATACCCAATAGAAATATTTCAAAAAATATTATTATTGACTGATTTTACCGTTCGACGGATTAGGAAGGGTCCACTATCAAGTAAAGATATAATTCTTTACAGTACGGCTGGTGGAAAAATCACACAAAAAATTTCTCCATCGAAAACCCTTTCAAATGGACTTTATTCCGAAGTGAAAAATATTGCTAGATATGGTGATTGTGTATACCTTGGCATCCACATAGAGAAATTACTTGTATGCAATTACATTTATTCAAGGAGTGAAGAAATTGGCAGCAGTTCCCGGATCAAAAGGACCTAACATACTGAAATCATTGCTAAAAACCAAATAAAGTTTACGAAGCTAATTTCTAACTGCTTGATTTTACAGGATTCTTTCTTTTTTGCCTTTTATCGTAATATCAATAGTTTACGATTGCCTTTCGTAAACATTGAAGGACTAATAGTAACAATTACAGATACTTACAAGGTTTTACACCGGGAATAGCTGAGAAATTGGTTATATACATATGGCATGGCATAAAATTAGTACTTTTTTTGCAAATAGCGAAAAATTACCATACGATGGTATGGTTGAGAACATTTTTCATGTCTCTAAAAAACTCCCTTTATTGATTAAAAAAAAAATTAGACATAATTTGTTGGAAGGCAAAGATATTCAGGAGATATCATTTTGAATTTTTCTAATATTTTAAATATTGGTAACGAAATTTTAGCTAAAGTTTCATATGATATTGAACTTTATGAAAAAATTTCTTTAAGTATTGTACAAGAGAGAGAAAGAACAAATACCATCTCAAACAAAGTACTAATTGATAGTAACTTACACTTAGATAAGTTGCGAAAAAAAGACAGGTTTTTATCTTATGCCATATCTACTTTTATTACTTGTTTAGACCATCAGAAAGTTAACAATTCTGAATTAGCAACTTTTTTTTCCTTACATGGACAACTGGCTATAAATTTAAATGCATCTAAAAAATCTCTATGGGCTTCCAATAAAGCCGTTAAGTTAATAAATAATGAATCAAATATAATTTTGGTAAAATCTTACTCACAAATTGCTACCGCATCACGAAATTTGGGTAAATACGCTGATGCTATAGAATATTATAAGAAAGCAAAACAACACGCTGAATATTTAAATCGATTAGATTTGGCAGCATGGCAATTTTTCCGTTTAGGTAAAATGTATGCTAACTATCTTCAACAAACTTCTCGAAGTCTACAATTTTTAACAACTGCTAAAAAAAATTTTTCCAAAATTGATTCTTACTTCGGAAAACGAGGAGTCTCATCCTCATATGATGAAATTGGTGATTTGTATAGACAGCATGCATCAAATATTGCAAGAGCCATAACTTTTTACAATGATGCAAAGACAATCAATGAAGAAATAGGATATCAAGATGGTATTGCTAGGAATTTAGCACATTTAGGTTTATGCGAAGAAAAGAAAGGAAATTTAGATGCCGCAAGGAATTATCTTGAAAAATCAATTCAGATGTTAAGAAATATCCATCATCAAGACAGAGGGTTAGCAATTCGGCTTGGACAAATATCAAGAGTTTGTTTAAAGCAAAATAACATTGCAATGGCTGAAGAATATCTTAATGAATCCTCCAAACTAAACAATTACTACTATGATATTAAACAGATTGCATCGAATAAAATTTATATAGGTCAATTATACCGAAAAAAAATGGAGTACAATCAAGCAAAAAAAGAATTTAATGACGCAATTTATTTATCAAAAAAACATAATTTCAATCGTATTCAAATAAAAGCTTACAAAAATCTTGCTGAAGTTATTTCTTCTGATCTAGAAGATTATAATAGTGCTAAAGACGTAGTTCTTGAAGAACTCAAAGTTAGAAAAAATGATTGGGAATTAATTGACAAAGACAGCATAAATCTTGAGAAAGCAGAAGATAAAAAAGAAATTGCTGTTATGTATAAAAGCCTGTTTAGAAAATTACTTGAAGATTCTCAGGAAAATTTTGACAAAGCACTTGCAGCTGTGAGCAAAGCCTATAATGCAGCGCTGGAAGAAAGAAATCAAAAATTAGTCAATGTATCAAAAATATTTAAACTTGGTGCATTAATGACTGGTGTTAGACATGAATCTTCAAATATTTTTAACGAAATTTTTGCTACTAATCAATTAGTACTTAAAGATAGTTTATTAAACGCTGAATCAAGGAAAATATTAATAAAAGTTCAAGAAAAAATATTGTCCGGTATAGGAATGCTGCACGATGATTTTATACACGAATTATTATCAACGAATTCCTCAATATCCAATATAAAATATTCTGTCAAAACAATATTGCCGCCTATTTTTGAATGGTTATTTAAGGAACACCAAAGTAATAATATAAATATATATTTTCCATCCGATATTCCTGATTTAGAAACTGATGTCGAGCCAAATGTATTTAGAATGTCGCTTTCGATTGTAATTAACAATGCTTGTGAAGCATTCGACAGTTCAAAATCAAATAATTTTATTAGAATAGAAGCCAAATCGTTTAATAGTTATTTGATTTTGTCTGTTACAGATAACGGAATCGGTATAGAAATTGAAAAATTAAAAGAAATATTTAATGTCGGTACGTCTGGTAAAAAAAGCCATTTAGGCTTGGGAATGCCGACAATAAAATATTTACTCGAATCAGTTGGTGGTGGCGTTAGTGTTTCTTCTGAGTCAGGTAAAAAAACCGAGGTTTCTTTGAAGATTCCTGCAAAAAAAATTGCTGGAGGAAAATGATTATGTATAATTTTCTTCTGATAGAAGATGAAGATGCTTTTGCCGAGAACTTATTGAGTGACTTGGCTGAGTTAGGGGCGACAACCAAAAGAGCTTCTAGCGGAGAAGAAGGTCTGGAATTACTTAAGAAAAATAATTATGATGGTTTGATTTTAGATTTACATTTAGGGAACTATCCTGACCTTCAAGGTCTACAAATTTTAGAATGGTTAAATAAAAATAAGAAAAGCATAGTTGTTATTGTTGTTACAGGGAATCAACATCTTGTATTCAGAGCTTTAGAATTAGGAGTTGACGGTTGGTTACCTAAACCCGTTAATTCACAACATGTGCTGCAATATTTAATTCGTGCTGTGGACTCTCGAAATTTAAAAATTGAAAACACAAAACTCAAAAAAAAGATCAAATTTATTTTGTCATCGAATATTCCTGGATACATTTTTTCACTTTTTATATTACTTTCAATTTTTATATGGAGACAGTTTTTTCCTGAAGATTGGATAGGTCTTGTTGCCTTTTTTATAATATCTGTCATTTTACTTATTGGTAATAAACGCATATCAAAAATGGCACTAAGTTTTCTCGGACAAAAACTTGAAATTGATACACATCCAACGGAACTAATTAGGAGGGATAAAGGAATATCACCCAAAAATGGTGAAGAGGACGCGAAATAATCCTTCAATTCTGACGATCATTGCGGTCGCGTTGTTCACTCAAGTCACAAGTCGGCGGAGGTAAAGGCAGGGAGGTAAAGGGGGCGGGCCACGGCAACCAACTGTTTTTTTTGTCATAATATTCATTAACAGACCCGTTTTTTACTCCCAAATAAAGGTAAAGGGGTCAAGTCCGCTTTTGACTTTTATGCAACTTTATGTTAAGCCTAACGAATGTCTAGACCATTACGAATAGAATATCCCGGTGCCTGGTATCATGTAATGAACCGTGGCAGGTGGAGTGAACAAGTGTTTTTCAGTAACTTAGACCATGAAGAGTTTGTCAAAGTTCTGCGGGAGACTTCTGAATTATGGAATATGAGAATATCCGCCTATTGTTTGATGTCAAACCATTACCATCTGTTGGTACAGACACCTGGTGGCAATTTGTTTCGTTGCATGCGCCATGTAAATGGTGTTTATACCCAGCGTTTCAATCGCCGCTATAAGAAGGAAGGACAACTATTCCGGGGGCGGTATAAGGCTGTGCTGGTAGAGGGAGACAGCCATCTGTTGGAGGTTCTACGATATATTCATAGAAATCCCCTTAAGGCAGGAATAGTCAAAACTCTTGATGACTATCCCTGGAGTAGTCATCAGGGATATATGTCAGGAGCAAAGAAATGGTCCTGGCTGCAAAAGGACATTATTCTCGCTCAGCTCAGTCAGGTAAAGAACAAACAACAATCAGCATATCTTGATTTCGTCTCTTTGGGGGACTCTCAAGAGATTGAGGAATTCTATTCATTGAAGAACCTGCCGTCGATACTTGGAGGCACGTCCTTTAAAGAGTTTATCAAGGAAAAGTTCCATAAGTTAAAAAACATACCTGAGATCCCTGAGTCAAAATTTCTGGCACAGGACGCAGAGAATGTGATAAAAAGTGTTTGTGATTATTACAGGGTTTCCAGGAGCGGTAGGTGTCAACATACTTTTCGCCTAAACGAGTTATTTCATGAAGAAGGACTGCTGTTTTTGTAACAGTCCACTCCAGCCAGAGACAATTCCTCCGACGAGCCCATTTGAAAGCCCATTCTCGGAATTGTCTCTGACTTACGTTCGCTCTGTGCTGTCCACAATTAAGCGGCCTTTTTCATCTCAATATTCAACGTGTGCTCATTATCTGGATTCAGTTCTACCTCAGCAACGTGATCCCAGTTCCTTGTCTTACCCGTCCAGCGCTCAGGGTGTAATTGCCTGGCCTTTTGATACACACATTTTCGCTGCTTCAGGATAGCCTTGTCTCTTCCTTTATGTCTTTGGGCTGGTGTTACAAACTTCACCCCACTGTGCCGATGCAAATGGTTATACCAGGTAGAAAAGGTTGCAACCCACCGGCGTGCAGCACCAATCGTTTTAAAAGGTTGTGCAGGATACGCCGGGGCATATTTCAAGGTTTTAAAGAGGGATTCTGAATAGGGATTGTCGTTGCTCACTGAAGGTCTGCTAAAAGAGGGGACGACACCCATTTTCTGCATCGTTGCCAGCATTGTCGCACCTTTCATCGGGCTGCCATTATCAGAATGCAGAACAAGATCATGATTTAGGGGTAACGTCTCTGCAAAACGTGCTTTGCGCAATACTTCTGCGGCCTGCTCCGCAGACTCAGTGGCATATATTTCCCAACCAACGATTTTGCGGCTGTAAATATCCATAAACAGATAAAGATAATAAAATTGGCCCTTTATATTGCTGGCCAGGTAGGTAATATCCCACGACCACACCTGATTGGGGCCATCGGCCAGGTAAGCCCTGGGCCGCTTTTTAACAACAGGTTTTGCACTGCGTCCTCGGTGGTGCAACTGGTCGGCCTGGTGAAGAATGCGGTAAAAGCTACTCTCTGAAGCAAGAAAAACTCCTCTGTCTGCAAGTGCAGGAACTATCTGTTTGGGTGTCTGGTTTCTGAATTCTTCGCTGTTGCACACCACCAGAATTTCATCTTTCTCCTGCCTGCTGAGACTATTTGCCGGCTCTTTTTTTACTGTCTGTCTCCGATCAGTCAGACCAGCCATACGCCAATATTGCAGGGTGCGCTCTGTGATACCGATGACCTCACAGGCCCGTCTTTGCCGTGCCCCATGCTCTACGGCTCTTGTTATTAATTTTATGGCCATCTGACGTTTCCTGGAAGAAATCAATCTTCCTCGTTTTCCCCCCAGATGGCCTCCCACTTTTTTGACAACACCAGCAGTGCGGCTGTTTCTGCCAGTGCCTTGTCTTTTCGCTGCAGCTCTCGTTCGAGTT
>Ga0172378_10001679_pt1 | contig 20565 bp, 15 predicted proteins | sample GrowelOW332metaG_FD_119755 | JGI IMG/M metagenome (GOLD analysis project Ga0172378, IMG submission 119755) | Groundwater microbial communities from an aquifer near a municipal landfill in Southern Ontario, Canada - Pumphouse #3_1 metaG | ecosystem: Environmental > Aquatic > Deep subsurface >... | reverse complement strand
GGTAATAGTCTAATGCCTTTTCTTTTGACCCTCCAAAGACTGGAGGCATATAGTATTCAATATTACCCAATTGCATATAGCCAAAATAATTATTAATATTCATAGTCACCGATTTTTTAGCCACTTCTATGCTTTTTGGCCCTAAAAAGGGTGCCTTAATCTTATTCATCCCAATTTGATAACCGTAGAATGCAGATTGATATGCATAGATTAGGCCTAGGCTTTTCTTATACGTCTCAAGTTTGGTAATTCTCTGCGTCCCTTTATCCAAGTATAGGTTTGCTTCATCTGTCTTCTTTTTTCCAACACACCATGCAATATATCCATATTCATAATTTAAGAGTTCAAACTCCCTCGCAATAGTTTTATTTGTTTCGGCATCCATTGCATCGATTGTCTTTTTCCAAATGCTCATATTATCAGTTATATAGGCATTGTATATTATTTCTTTTTCATTTGCTCCAAAGCTTGTTAATGATAAAAGGCTTAAAACCCCTATTAATAATAATTTTACTTTTTTTCTAAATATCATATTCTAAACTTTTTTTATATCTAGATAATGTCCTTTCTCTTGCAAAAGCGTGGTTTATAATAATTTGAGGATAGTCTTTGGTTCCATATTCCTTAACCCATTTCTTAATATATATTGCATTAGGATCAAATTTCTTCTCTTGGGTAGTTGGATTGAATATTCTAAAATATGGTGAGGCATCACATCCAGAGCCAGCCGCCCATTGCCAATTACCATTATTAGCCGCTAGGTCATAGTCTATTAGTTTATTAGCAAAATAAGCCTCTCCCCATCTCCAATCTATAAGTAGATCCTTAATTAGAAAGCTAGAGACAATCATTCTTACCCTATTATGCATAAATCCAGTTGCGTTTAATTCCCTTATTCCAGCATCTACAATAGGATAGCCGGTCTTACCCTCGCACCATTTATAAAAGGTCTCTTCATTATTTTCCCATCTTATACTATTATACTTAGGCTTAAAGCACGAGTCCTCAACATAGGGGAAATGATAGAGTATCTGCATAAAGAATTCCCTCCAAATTAGTTCTTTAAGATAGACCTCACTTATTTGATATGATATTTCAACGAGTTTTCTAATGCTTAATGTTCCAAATCGAAGATGAGCCCCAAGCTTAGTTGTTCCATTCTCAATCCAAGGTTTATCACGTCTTTGTTCATAGTTTTGAATTATATCAAGGTCAACTTTTGGCGGTATATAGATAAAATTAGTTTTCTCAAAACCAATACTACTAATATCTATGTTATCAGGCAAATAAGCTAGGAAATTGCTTAAATGCTCTTCTGAACGATAGAATTCAATATCTTCCTCCTTAAGTTTTGTAAGCCAGAGCTTTGAATAGGGTGTAAAGATGGTATAGGGTTTGGAGTCTTTCTTTAGAATATCATCCTGATGGAAGATTACGCTATCCTTAAATGAATATACTTCAATATCTTGCCCTATTAGGAATGCTTTGATTTCGTTATCTCGTTTAATTGCATAAGGTTCGTAATCTTTATTAAAATAAAGGGAATCAATGCTATACTTAGATATTATATCCTTAAAAATATCCAATGGATTGCCATAGAGGACTTGTATTGAGGATGAGTATTTTTCTCTTAATGTTTTATTGATTGAGTCGAGGGCTTGAATAATAAAATCCACTCTAGGATCTTTGTTCTCAGGCAATTGTTTTAATATGTTAGGATCGAAGATAAATATTGGTAAGACCTTATTCCCAGATATTAAAGCTTTATATAGTCCATGATTATCATCTAGTCTGATATCCCTCCTAAACCAAAATATGGAAATTCTTTCTCTCATATTTGCCTATCCTTCCATATTAATTTATCTTTCTTAGTATTAAATATTGACTTATAGATAATTATCCCAAGAACTATCTGCTGAGGAATAATATATAATATATTCTCTAAGAGGTTCTGATTAGTGCTTAGGGATATAAAAATCCTTGTTAGTATAATGATAATTAGATATATAATAAATATTCCTAAGCTTTGAGTAATTAGAATTGGGATAAAGCCAAGGGTGGTTATTAGCCAAAATCCTATGGCCAAGATATATGAATTACCGAAGAAATAATTAACGTTTTTGGAAAAGCCTTGTATTGAATTAGATAAATTTCTGTACATCCTGCACGATACATCATTAACTGAGGCTAGGCAATGTATTTTCTTTCTTAGCTTCTTATAATATCTTGATATCTCAATATCTTCCGCCTTGCTGTTTTTAAATATTTTATGGGGTTGTATTTCTTTATAAGTTTTTTGTTTGAAGAGCATAAACTGACCATTGGCAGCTGAAAGTGAGCTGAAATTTGATAGGGAAACTAATGGAAGTGGGAGTAATGTGTTAAGTATGAAATTCATATTAGGAACGGAAATCTTTTCTCCTATGGTTTGCATATTTTGAAAAGGGAAGATACTTAGGAGGTCTAGTTTTTTTCTAATTGTATATCCTAAACTCCTTTCAATTACTTTGTTTTTAATCCTAACATCTGAATCTAAGAATAATAAGTAATCACCCTTAGCTTCTAATGATAATTGGTAGCAGGCGAAATTTTTACCCATAAAACCCTCTTCAAGTCCAGATGATTTCATAAGTTTTATCCTATTATCCTTTAGTGCAAACTCCTCTATTATACTTGAAGTTCTATCTCTTGATTCATCATCAAATACAATTATCTCTAAAATATTATCTCCTGTATTTATTAAATCGCTAAGAATAAGACCTATATTTTCTTCTTCATTCCTTGCAGGAATTAAAATTGATATTCTTTCCCTTAGATTAGGATTTGCCTTTGTTCTTAGTCTTACTCCAAATAGAAAATTTACTAAGCTAATTATAAGCTGTAATAGGGCAAATGCGAATATGAAAATACAGAAATATCTAATCATTTTGCCTATGTATTTGGTTTTGAAGTGATTTTGTGTAGAATTTATTATATTCTTCTTCAATCGATTTATGTGTAAAATCGCCCTTATAATCTTGAATATAAATAAATAACGAGGGTTTGGGTTGTGAAAAATAATCTATTAAATTGGCAGAAAATACTAAATGAATGTCTTTGTTTTTAATTATTTTTTCAATCCCTTTTTTAAACTGAAAACTAGATTGATATATAGATTTTATCTCTCCTTGTGGATATATTAATAAGATATTTTCTTTATTATCTAATATATTTGCGGAGTAATTTATAGATTCTATTATGCTCTTAGGTCTGGTGCTAATGGAAAATCCACCTGTTAGGTTAAAGAACTTGTGTTTAAGTAACTGGTCTTCACGCATCATAAAATGAAACCTCCTCTTAAATAGCCTTAGATTAATATACATTGCCCAAAATCCATCCCACCAGCTTATATGATTACCAATAAGCACAATAGCCTTGTTCTTATCAGTAAATTCTCCCTCAATAGTAACTGATAAGAATTTCTTCTTTATCATATACTTGGTGTAGTGTTGGAAGAATGGATAGATAAAGAAATGATGCTTGGCTCTAAGTATATTATTATTCTTTTCCATATCTATTTTATTAGTATAACAAAGATAAATAGTACGATTTGAGCTAAGAATATAGGCTTTGCCATCTTATTATTTATCTCAATCCTAAGTATATATCTAATGGTATGAAATAAAAGGGCTAAGCCTATCCAGATAATATAATTTTGTATAGGAATTATATCATTTGCCCATGACCACATCTCCATATTTGGGGCTGCTCTTTCCATAATAATATCATAGCCAAGCATTAAACTTGATGGAATAATAATTTGGCTAAGGATGCTCCTCTTTTGTTTGGGGAATATAGAACTTGTAATGTATACCATTAGTATCCAGTTCAATCCTATAAGGAGGGGAGTCCCAAAAAGCTTATAACCCAGTCCCACTCCATACTGGTATTTTCCAAAGACTACTCCAGTATTAACTCCCAACATCTCAACCATTAGGCTGATTATATAAATTAATGCGTAGAAGATTATTATCTTTGGTCCTATCTTATTTTTGTCATAGTATAATAAAAGCAAGACTGATAGTAATAGTATTATGGGAGTTAGGTAAACGAATAGACCATGTGTAATAGGAATTGTAAATCCAATTATACCAATTGTATAGAATATTATTATATTTCTAATAAAGAACCAGTTCTTTTCACCTTCGGACATATTATCTAACTTAGTCTTTATAATATTAAGAAATCTCATATCCCTCTTAGTTTATACCTTATAATTGTTGATAGTGTTAAACTTAGTTTATTAAAGTCGCTAACCCTTATTCTCTTTTCAATTATCATGTTTGCAGGTCTTTGCTTTATATTTTTTAATAATCTAAGATAGTAATTATATGCAATTATTACTGCTAACTGTGAGCCTTTGGGTAGTTGATCTAGCCCTTTTTTTGCTTTAGAGAAATCTCCTTCAATCTCCTCAATTAGCTTGTTCTTGGTTTCTTCGTTAAATGTTTCAAGTTGGAAGTTGGGGAAATAAGTCCTCCCTAGGGATTGTACATCCTCTCTTAGGTCTCTTAGGAAATTAACTTTTTGGAATGCCGACCCGAGGCTCATTGCTGAGCTATAGAGTTTTTTAAATAGCTCCTCGTCGTTTTGGCAAAATATCCTTAGACAAATTAGACCAACAACATCTGCTGAACCATAGATGTAATTTTCAATATCTGTCTTTGTCTTATATTCTTTTTTATCCAAATCTGCCCTCATACTGGATAGAAAATTACCTATATACTCATTGGGTATATTATATTCCCTAACTGTTATTTGGAATGAATGCAAAATAGGGTTGGTGCTTATTCCAGCCTTATAAGCAAGTAAATAATCTTCTTCGAACTTATCTAATAATGATTTCTTATCGTAATCGTGGAAGCTATCCACAATTTCATCAGCCAGCCTTACAAATCCATAAACACTATGAATTGCTCTTCTGATTTTAGGAGAAAAGAACCTTGATGCGGAGTAAAATGAAGTGCTATATTGCTTTGTAGTTTCTTCGCTCAGCCTAAATGATAATTCATTATATTTTTTAATACAGCTCTCTTTTTCTTGCATAGTGGGAATCGAATTAAAGAATATATTAATTGTATTATTTATTTGCCAATACACAAAGGTAAATAATATCTTTTAAAAACAAAAATAATAATATTGTTTTTCTTTGTTTTTTTATACACAAGTGATGGGAATAAAAGCTTTTAAAGGTAGTATATAAATAAAAAAAGTCAGTAGGAAATACTGACTTTATATGCTTTGTAGCGGGAACGAGAGTTGAACTCGTGACCTCCGGGTTATGAATCCGACGCTCTAACCAACTGAGCTACCCCGCCAAATGAGTGTGCAAAATTACGAAAAAAACCGTTACATCCAAATTATTAGTATTATATTTATTCAAACTCTCTTTTAAGATATTGACCTGTTAGCGACTTAGGGTTATTTATAATCTCTTTTGGGGTGCCTTCTCCAATTATTTTGCCACCATCTCTTCCTCCTTCTGGTCCTAAGTCAATTATATAGTCAGCAACTTTAATCACATCGAGGTTATGTTCAATTACTATCATTGAATTTCCTTTTTCAATAAGTTTATTAAGAACATCTAATAATATTCTAATATCTTCAAAATGAAGTCCTGTTGTTGGTTCGTCTAATATATAAAGAGTGTTTCCTGTTTCCGACTTTCCTAGTTCGGCCGATAGTTTAATTCTTTGGCTTTCTCCTCCAGAAAGAGTGGTTGAGGGTTGTCCTAAAGTTATATAGCCCAATCCTACTTCCTTAACAATGGATAGTTGGCGTCTGATTCTTGGATGGTTCTCAAAAAACACTACTGCTTCATCGAAGCTCATATTTAAAACCTCGTTTATGGATTTTCCCTTATACCTAACCTCAAGTGTCTCTCTATTGTATCTCTTTCCATTACATTCTTCGCAAACAACGTAAACATCAGGTAAGAAATTCATCTCAATTTGTTTAAGTCCTGCTCCTTTACATGCTTCACATCTTCCTCCCTTAACATTAAAAGAAAACCTTCCGGGCTTATATCCTCTAATCTGCGCTGTTGGTAGAGATGCAAAAACTTTTCTTATCTCATCAAAAACTCCAATATATGTTGCGGGGTTTGAGCGTGGTGTCCTGCCAATTGGGTATTGATTAATTTCAATTACTTTATCAACATTATCTATTCCTCTAATTTCTTTATAAGGTAGTGGTTTTTTGTCGGCACGGAAGAAATATTGGTTAAGAATAGGGTGGAGGGTGTTGTTTATTAGGGATGATTTCCCGCTTCCTGAAACTCCAGTAACGCAGATAAACATTCCTAGAGGGATTTTTAAATCAACATCCTTTAAATTATTACCAGTACATCCAATTAATTCAATAAATTTACCATTTCCTTTTCTAAGGTTCTTTGGTATTTCAATCTTTCTTATTTCTTTTAAGTAGTCGCCTGTAATTGAATGAATATTTCCCTTAAGTAGGTCGTTTGGCTTACCATTAAATATAACTTTGCCACCATTCACTCCCGCGCCGGGTCCAATATCTGTTATCCAATCTGATTCTAATATCATTTCCTTATCGTGCTCCACAACAATAACACTATTACCTGCATCTCTTAGTTTTTTTAGAGCTCCAATTAGTTTGACATTATCTTTTTGATGAAGTCCAATGCTTGGCTCATCCAATATATACATTACATTAACAAGCTGTGAACCTATTTGTGTGGCAAGTCGTATCCTCTGGCTCTCTCCTCCTGAAAGTGTTCTTGTTGTTCTATTTAAGTTTAAATAACCTAAACCAACATCTAGCAGAAAGTTTATCTTAGTATTTATTTCCCTTAGTATTTCTTTAGCAATCTCTTGCTTACGGGGATCTAGTTTTTCTAAAATACTATCGCACCAAAGAGAAAGCTCCTTAATATCCATTGCGACCAAATCTGCAATATTATTATCTAAGATTCTAAATTGTAGTGATTGTGGGTTAAGTCTTTTTCCATCGCAATGAGGACATTTGGATGTGTTCATAAAACTATTAGCCCATTTTTGAATGGAAGCGGGAGTGTTTTCTGTAACCTGAGAATTGATAAAGTTAACTATGCCTTGGAACTTATCTTTATTCAAAGATCTTATTCCAAGATTAGAATCAAATGTTTCAAGCTCCATATCCGAACCATAGAATAGAACCTGCATGGCTTCTGGGCTAATATCTTTTATTGGGGTATCGAGCGTGAAGTCCATTTTATTACCCAATGCTTCGAGTTGCTTTGTAAACCAAGATCCCTTATTAGGTTTTCCTAGTGGAGATAACCCTCCTTCGTTTAATGACTTTGTGTCGTCAGGTATTATTTTTTCTAAATCAATTTGTGTCATCTCTCCCAAGCCATTACAAAACGTGCATGCCCCATAGGGTGAGTTAAATGAAAATGTATTAGGTTCTGGTTCTGAATATGAGATACCTGTTGTTGGACACATCAATTGACGGCTTAGATATTTAATTTCATTTGTTTGATCATCTAAAATCAATAATGTTCCATTACCTTGTTTGAATGCAGTTTCAACCGATTTCTTTAGTCTGGTATTGTTTTCAGGTGAAATTCTAATCTTATCAATAACAATTTCAATATCGTGAATCTTATATCGGTCGAGTTGCATTCCTGTATTAATATTTATTATTTTCCCATCAACTCTAACCTTTAAGAATCCTTTCTTTGCTGTTGAAAGAAACAATTCCCTATAATGCCCCTTCCTTCCCTTAACAGCTGGAGCTAAAATTAAAACAGCTTTTTCAGCAAAATTTGTTTCAATGATTTCAATAATCTGCTTTTCAGAATACTTAACCATTTTCTCTCCCGTGTTTAAAGAATAAGCATCAGCAACCCTTGCAAATAGCAAACGGATTAAATCATAAATTTCAGTTGTTGTTCCAACAGTTGAGCGAGGATTTTTGTTAGTTGTTTTCTGTTCTATAGATATTACTGGCGATAATCCTGTAATTTTCTCTACATTAGGCCTCTCTATTGTGCCAATAAAATAGCGTATATAGGCTGAGAATGTTTCTAAATATCTTCTTTGACCTTCGGCATAAATTGTATCAAAAGCTAGTGACGATTTGCCGCTACCACTTAATCCTGTAATTGTTACTAGTGAATTCCTTGGTATTGCCAAAGAAATATTCTGTAAGTTATGAGCCTTGGCGCCAAATATTTCAAGTTCTTCTTTGTTCATCGTAATAGGAATAATTTGCAATATTAATACTTTTTTACGAGCTAATTATTGTCTGAGAGCCTAAATGTTTTTTTGAAATTGTTGATTAATATATTGTAATGTCAGAAATAAATACTATTTTTGTAAGTTCAAGATTGATATTAAATTAAATATTAAATAACCATTAAATTCAAAAATTAGACATGAAGAAAAATTTATTAATCATCGGTTTATTTGCAATGGTATCCCTTTTTGGTTGCCAAGATGAAAAAGCGCAACAAGCAAGAGAGAAACAAATTAATGATTCTTTTGCTCAATTAATGTCGGCTAAAGACAGTGAATTAGAATCGTTATTCCAAGAGCTAAATGATATTGACGCTTCACTTAATGACATTACAAGCCAATATTCTAAAGTTTCTAAAGTAGCAAACACATCTGGAGAAATTTCAAAAGATACTAAGTCAAGCATTAAGTCAAATATTGAAACAATTAACAACCTTTTATCAGAAAATAAGAGAAAAGTTGCTAATGTTAATGCAAGAATGAACAAGAACAATAAGGAAAACCAACAACTAAAAACTTTTGTTCAAAATCTTGAATCAAGAATTAAAGAACAAGAAGAGCAAATTCAAGCTCTAACTGCTGAACTAGCAAAGAAGAATATTCAAATTGATAATTTAACAAAGGACATTGCTGATTTAAATACTAAATCTAAGCAAAGAGATGCTCAAATAATGAAAATTGAAGACGAGAAAAACTCTGCATATTTTGTTGTTGGAACTAAAAAAGAACTTCTTGACAAACAAGTTATTGATCGTAAGGGTGGTTTTATCGGAATTGGTAAATCTTCTGTCTTAGCTAATAATGTAGATTATTCAAACCTAACCAAGATTGATATTCGTAACACTCAAGAAATTCCATTAACAGGAAAGAAAATTAAAATTATTACTTCTCATCCAAACGATTCTTATAACTTAGAAGGAGATGAAAAATCCCCAACTTCAATTAGGATTACTAATCCAGAACAATTTTGGAGAGGAAACAGATGTTTAGTTATCTTGATTGATTAATATTATTTAAGAATAATACTAAAGAAAAATAGGAGTTCAAAATGAGCTCCTATTTTTTTATTCTTTTATTCTTAATCGAACCGGTTCGTCTTTAATATCCCTTGTTAAATTTTCCCACGACAAACCGTCTTTTGTTGGGATATATAATTTTAATTCTTTATTCTTCTTATTCACTATTTTACTCCCTCTAATAACTGGATTTAAGTTTCTTAGATGCTTGTATGGAATATCTAAATATTTAGCAAAAGCATATAAATCATTTATTGAACTATCAATAATTAACTCACTAACAGGAATTGGCTGGTAGGTGTCTTTCGCCCTAAAATAATAACCATATTGTTGGGGGTTTTCCATAATTAATTTATAAGCAATTATTCTATAAACATATCGTGAGGTTTCTGAATTAGTATAAAGTTCCCAGTAATTATTGCATCCCTGTTCTTTCATCCTATTTTTAACCCCAGTCTCTCCAGAATTATATGAAGCACAAGCCAAGGCCCAATCATTAAAAATTGCTTTCTTTTTCCTTAAGTATTGACAGGCAGCAATAGTAGATTTTTCTAAATCATATCTTTCATCCCATCCCTCAAATTCATCTAAACCATATTCCTTAGCAGTAGGAAGAACAAATTGCCAAAAACCCTCAGCCTTAGCAGGGGAAACAAGATTGGCCAATCCACTTTCTGCAACAGCTAAATACTTAATGTCATCAGGAATATTTTGAGTTTTGAGAATAGATTCAATTTCGGGGAAATACCTCTCGGCTTTCTTTAAAATTAAATATGTTTTTGAGTGATTATACATAATCAAGTTCAATTCCATATCCAAGGCCTCCCTCACTAAGATATTATCAATTGGAACCTCTTGACCACAAAACGTTACCTTATCTGGAAAAGGAGCCGCAAAGGTTTGGTAATTTTCTTTTACAAGCTCCCTATATTGAGCCTCAGAATTCCTGGGAGCATCCTTAGCCATAATAAAAATTCCCATCGAAATTGCACTTACCGACAAGACAATAGCAATGATGCTTAAACCTTTATTCCAATTTTTTTCCATGATAATTCTTTATTTGTTTATGCAAAGATAATCATTGTAAAGAGATAATAAACTAAACCCAAATCAAAAAGAATAAAACCTTGTAATAAATAATTAATATCAAGTAATAATTTTCTAAAACGCCGTTTTAATTTTGTAAAGTGGCGTTTTAGTCGAATGTAAAGAAGATTGAAGAAATTGATTAAGGATTTTGGAACTTTAATTCCATTAAATAAAAAAACCTCACATGGAATATGCAAGGTTTTATTTGGGTGTGGGAGCAACAGGATTCGAACCTGTGACCCTCTGCTTGTAAGGCAGATGCTCTGAACCAGCTGAGCTATGCTCCCAAAGAGGATGCAAAAGTACAACCTTTTTTATTTCTACCAAACTTTTTGGTCTTTTTTTTCTATATCTAGGAAAATACATCAAATAAATATGTTTTAAATCTTTAGTAATTAGATACATAATATTGGAATAAAAAAAATGAGATAAAAAATAATAAAGCCTTAAATCTAATGTTTTGAGTTCTCTAATATAATTAGTAACTTTGCAAGTTAAAATCAAACTTAAATTAATCATTAAGAATAGGGTATGGGAACGAAATATCAAGAATACAAACAGCTTGATTTAACTGCAATTAACAAAGATGTACAAAAGTATTGGGAAGAAAACAATGTTTTTGAGAAGAGTTTAGAGCTTCGTAAGGGTAGTAAAGAATTTATATTTTATGAAGGACCTCCGTCTGCAAATGGTCAGCCAGGGATTCATCATGTTATGGCAAGAGCTATTAAAGATATATTCTGCCGCTACAAATCAATGAAGGGATATCATGTTGCTCGTAAGGCAGGTTGGGATACTCACGGTTTGCCCGTTGAGTTGGGAGTAGAGAAAAATTTAGGTATTACAAAGGAAGATATTGGTAAAACAATCTCTGTTGATGATTATAACGAGGCTTGTAAGGCTGAGGTTATGAAATATAAGGATTTGTGGGACGAGTTGACTACGCAAATGGGCTACTGGGTTGACTTAGATAATCCATACATTACTTTTAAAAATGAATATATTGAAACTCTTTGGTTTTTGATTGGAGAGTTATATAAGAAAGGATACCTATACAAAGGATATACAATTCAACCTTTTTCTCCTGCTGCAGGAACGGGCTTAAGTTCTCATGAATTAAATATGCCTGGTTGTTATAAAGACGTTAAGGACACAACCATGGTGGCTCAGTTTAAGCTTAAGAATGAAGAATATAAAGATACTTATTTTATTGCATGGACAACAACACCATGGACACTTCCCTCAAACACAGCATTAGCTGTTGGATCAAATATTGATTATGTTTGGGTTAGTACTTTCAATCCATATACTGCTGAACCAATAACTGTTATTTTGGGTAAACCACTGATGAATTCTTTTTTCTCAGAACAGGGAAGTGAATTAGAAATGGAATATGCACAAAATGATAAACAGCTCCCATATAGAATTATTAAAGAATCGAAGGGAAGAGACTTGGTAGGTTTAGAATATGAACAACTTTTGCCTTGGATAAAACCTCAAGAGGGAGCATTTAGAGTTATTTCAGGAGATTTTGTAACAACTGACGACGGAACAGGTATCGTGCATATTGCTCCTACCTTTGGTGCAGATGATGATAGGGTTGCAAAACAATCTGGAATTCCTCCTCTAATTTTAATTGACAAGGAAGAAAAACGTCAGCCAATGGTTGATAGGAGTGGTAAGTTCTTTCTTATGGATGCTTTAGATAATGATTTTGTAGAGAAAAATATAGATAAAGAGCTTTATTCTAAATTTGAAGGTAAGTATGTTAAGAATGCATTCGATAACAAACTTACTGAAAAAGATATGAGTTTGGATGTTGAAATTGCAATATTCTTAAAAGATGAGGGCAAGGCTTTCAAAATAGAAAAGCATACGCATAGTTATCCACATTGCTGGAGGACTGATAAACCAATTCTGTATTATCCATTAGATTCTTGGTTTATTCGCACCACTGCCATCAAGGATAGGATGATTGAACTGAATAAAACAATTAACTGGAAACCCGAATCAACAGGAACAGGTCGCTTTGGTAATTGGTTAGAAAACTTAGTGGATTGGAATTTATCTCGTTCTCGTTATTGGGGAACACCACTTCCAATTTGGAGGACAGAAGATGGAAAAGAAGAGATTTGTATTTCTTCGGTAGAAATGCTAAGAGAAGAAATTGATAAGAGTATTGAGAAAGGTTTTATGAAGGAAAATAAATATTCTTCAAAAGATTACCTATCCTTTGACTTACATAGACCATATATTGATGATGTTGTTTTAGTTTCGCCAAAGGGTGAGAAGATGATGCGTGAAGCAGACCTAATTGACGTTTGGTTTGATTCAGGAGCAATGCCTTATGCACAAGTTCACTATCCTTTTTCTTGTTCAGAAGAAGAACTAAATAAGAGCTTTCCTGCCGACTTTATTGCAGAAGGAGTGGATCAAACCAGAGGATGGTTCTTTACTCTTCATGCAATTTCCACCCTTATTTTTGATTCCGTTGCCTTCAAGAATGTTGTTTCTAATGGCTTGGTCTTAGATAAGAATGGCAATAAGATGTCAAAGCGATTGGGCAATGGAGTTAATCCTTTTGAGGTTATTGAAAAGTACGGAGCAGATGCAACACGTTGGTATATGATTTCAAACTCTCAGCCTTGGGAAAATTTAAAGTTTGATATTGAAGGAGTGGATGAGGTTAGGAGAAAACTCTTCGGCACCCTATACAATACATATAGCTTCTTTGCTCTCTACGCCAATATTGATTCATTTGCATATAACGAAGCAGAAATACCATATAGCGAAAGACCAGAAATTGATCGTTGGATACTTTCAGAGCTCAACACCTTAACTAAAACAATCGACACAGCATATAGCGATTATGAACCAACACGTGCAGCAAGAGCAATTTCTGGTTTTGTTGACGAGCGTTTAAGCAACTGGTATGTACGTTTATGCAGGCGCCGTTTCTGGAAGGGTGAATACACAAGCGATAAGATTTCTGCCTACCAAACCCTATACACTTGCCTTGAAACTCTTTCTCAATTGATGTCTCCAATTGCACCATTCTTTGCTGAAAGATTATTCTTAGACCTAAATAATATATCTTCTCGTTATAAGGGGGAAAACAATAATTCTATTGGATCTGTTCACTATACTGATTTCCCTAAATCGAATGATAGTTTAATTGATAAGGGATTAGAAGAGAGAATGTTTTTAGCTCAAAAAATTAGCTCAATGGTTTTATCTCTTAGAAAGAAGAATAATTTAAAAGTACGTCAACCTCTTCAAAAAATACTAATACCAGCTCCTAACCAAGACTTTATTTCACAAATTGAAAGAGTGGAACAACTAATACTTTCGGAAGTTAATGTTAAGGCAATAGAATTTCTTTCCCCTGAAAATAATGTATTGGTAAAGAAAGCAAAGGCTAATTTCAAAACCTTAGGTCCAAAGTTTGGTTCTAAGATGAAAGCAATTGCAATTAGTTTAGATTCTTTTTCACAAGAAAAAATTGCTGACATAGAAAGAGATGGAAAGATAATACTTGAAATAAATGAAGAAAAAATTGAGCTTCTTTTGTCTGATGTTGAAATTGTAACACAAGATATTCCGGGCTGGGTTGTTCAAAACGAAGGGAATATTACAGTAGCTCTTGATATCACAATAACAGAATCCCTGCTTAAGGAAGCAATTGCTCGAGAACTAGTAAATAGAATTCAAAATATTAGAAAGGATCAATTATTTGAGGTAACAGATTTTATTAGAGTTGAGATTGAATATAATCCTCTTTTAGAAGAAGTTATTCAAGAATATAGCGAATATATTACAGGAGAGACCCTCACTCAGGACTTATCACTAAGAAGGCAAGGAGTATCAGCAATAATTGGCCAACAAAATATTGAGCCAAGGACAAAGATTGATATTATTGAAGGTATTGAATTATCAATAAATATAAGTAAAGTATAAATCATATTACAAACAACATTATGGCAAAAGACAATAAAGTTGACGCAGCTAAGCTTGAGAAGTTAAAGGTGTTACAAACAACAATCGACAAGATTGAAAAGAGTTATGGTAAGGGTTCAATTATGAAACTTGGAGACAAGCCTGCTGTTGAGGTAAATATTATTTCAACAGGTTCACTTGGATTGGATATAGCCCTTGGAATAGGTGGTTTGCCAAGAGGAAGAGTAATTGAAATATATGGTCCAGAGAGTTCAGGTAAAACAACCTTAGCTATTCATGCAATTGCCGAGGCTCAAAAAGCTGGAGGAGTTGCAGCATTTATTGATGCAGAACATGCTTTTGATAGTGCTTATGCTCAAAAATTGGGAGTAGATATTGAAAATCTTTTTATATCTCAACCCGATAATGGAGAACAAGCACTTGAAATTACAGATAATTTAATTCGTTCAGGAGCAATTGATATAATAGTTATTGACTCTGTTGCAGCCCTAACTCCAAAAGCAGAAATTGATGGAGAAATGGGTGATAGTAAGATGGGCCTTCAAGCTCGTTTAATGTCGCAGGCTCTTAGAAAACTAACCTCAACAATTAGCAGAACAAATTGCTGTTGTATTTTTATTAACCAATTAAGAGAAAAGATAGGCGTTGTTTTTGGCAATCCAGAGACAACAACAGGAGGAAATGCACTTAAGTTCTATTCTTCAATTCGTTTAGATATTCGTCGTATTCAAGCAATTAAAGAAGGAGATCAAAACGTTGGGAATAGAGTAAGAGTTAAGGTGGTAAAGAATAAACTTGCACCTCCTTTCCGCCAAGTTGAATTTGATTTAACCTTTGGTGTTGGTATCTCTAAGGTTGGAGAAATAATTGATATGGGAGTTGAGAAGAACATAATTAAGAAAAGTGGTTCTTGGTTTAGTTATGGAGAAACAAAACTTGGACAAGGACGCGAAGCTGTTAAACAACTTCTATTAGATAACGAAGAACTAATGAATGAACTTGAGGGGCAAATACGACAAGCATTAAAAGCATAAATGAAAATTCAAATAAATCAATTAAACCCTAAGACATTAGGGTTTAATTTTAATAAAAAAATAATTACTGATTCCCTAAAGGAAGTAAACTCTGATGTATTATCAGTTTTTCCCGAGCTATCAGTAAGTGGAGGACCATTATATAATTCTACCTCCTATTCGGATATCTTTTTATCATCATCAAAGGTGTGCGAGAGCTTGCTTTTGGAAAAGAGAGATCTTGTTTTTGGTTCTCCAATTGAAATTGAGGGGAAGAAATTTAATTCAATGATAATGGTTGAAGGTGGTGAATTATTAGCTATTTCAACCAAGCGCAACCTTAATCAATTTGATATTGGGTTTGAACAGGGAACAGGAATAGAGGTTATTAAATATAAGAATCAATCTATTGGTTTTGGGTTCTTAGAAGATATAAAAGACTTTGAAGAAAAGAAAACTAAGGTTGATCTATTAATTATTTCTTCCAATACCATATTTCATCACGAAGGACATAAAGAACTATTAAATGAATTAATTGTATTGGTTCGCAAGCTAAAGACTACATTGGTGTTTTCCAATAGAGCGGGAGCAGAGGGTGGATATATATTTTCAGGTGGAAGTTTTATATTAAATCAAAAGGGAGAGCTATGTGGTAGTCTTCCCAATTTTAAATACCATTCCCAATCTTTCAACACAGAAACCCTAAAGCCAATTGCTCAAAACTCTCCCTCAAGACTAAAAAATCTATACGAAGCCCTAATTCTTGCAATAAGAGATTATTATCATAAGAACAATATTGAAAAAGCAACTCTTGGACTTTCAGGAGGAATAGATTCAGCCCTTGTTTTAGCTCTCGCAGTTAATGCTCTTGGGAAAGAAAACGTTGTAGGTATTCTAATGCCATCCGAATTTTCATCCGACCATTCAGTAAAAGATGCTTTAGATTCTGCAAAAAACTCAGGTGTTGAACATCATATAATTCCTATTAAGGATTGTTTCGATCAATGTTCTAATACCTTCGACAGGGTTTTCCCAAACCAAACATTTAGTATTGCCGAAGAAAATATTCAAAGCCGTTTAAGATGTCTTACATTAATGTGGTATTCCAATAAATTTGGAGGAGCACTTCTTAATACTACCAATAAATCGGAAGCTTCTGTTGGATATGGAACCCTTTATGGAGATACTTCTGGAGCATTATCTATTATAGCAGATATGTATAAGACAGAAGTATGGGAGTTATCACAGTATATTAATGAAGAATGGTTAAAATCCAACCCTGATTCAGACAGTGTGCCTATACCTTGGAATTCAATAACCAAAGCCCCTTCTGCTGAGCTTAGATTTGAGCAGAAAGATACTGATTCATTACCCGATTACGATATCTTAGATAAGATTCTTATTAAGCATATAGACCATAAAAAGTCTTTAGAAGAGATAGTAGAAGAATTTGAAAGCCAATCTTTAGAGGTTGATAAATCAGTAATAGAAAGAATAATTAAGTTAGTTAAAATAAACGAATGGAAACGTCGTCAATGTCCTACTGCAGTTAAGTTAACAGAAAATTGCTTTGGAATTGATAGAAGAGTGCCAATATCCTAAAGAATATGAGTGATAGTATTAAACACGAATGCGGAATTGCATTACTTCGATTAAAAAAACCTTTGGAATATTACGAAAATAAATATGGAAATAAGTACTGGGGCTTAAACAAAATGTACTTATTGATGGAAAAACAGCATAACCGAGGACAAGACGGAGCAGGTTTAGCATCAATAAAATTTGACACTGCACCAGGAACAGCCTATGTTCATATCGCAAAAAGTAATTCCAATAAGCCAATTCAAGACGTAATTACCAAAGCTTTTTCTGATGATAGATTTCTTGGAGAATTATACTTAGGACATTTACGATATGGAACTTTTGGGAAGAATGAAATAGAAAACCTTCACCCTTTCCTTAGAGAAAGTAATTGGAAAACACGTTCAGTAGTTCTTGCAGGAAATTTCAATCTAACCAATATTGGGGAAATGGAAGCAAAGTTAGTTGAGCTAGGACAACATCCTGTTAATGTGGCCGACACTGCTGTAATTTTGGAAAAGGTGGGACATTTCGTTGATAGAGAGGTTGAATCATTATTCAGAAAACATAAGGATGCAGGTCTTGATAATATAACTATCACCACTAAAATTGCAGAAGATATTGATATTGCAAAGATACTTCGTCATTCAACCAAAAATTGGGATGGTGGCTATGTAATGGCAGGAATGTTAGGACATGGAGACGCATTCGTACTAAGAGATCCTCACGGAATAAGACCTTGTTTCTATTACGAAAATGATGAATTTGTAGCAGTTGCATCCGAAAGACCCGTACTTCTTACTGCATTAAATATGAAGAGTGATGAAGTAAAAGAACTAGAATGTGGAGAAGCCATAATAATTAAAAAGAATGGAGAAGTAAAAATAGAACAAGTGCTACCAGCAGCTGAAAATGCTTCAAAATGTTCATTTGAAAGAATATACTTCTCAAGAGGAACCGACTCATCAATCTACCAAGAAAGAAAAGACTTAGGAGCTAACCTAAGAGATTCCATATTAAAGGCAATCAACTACGATATGGAGAACACAATCATCTCATATATACCAAACACTGCCTCAGTAGCATTCCAAGGTTTAGCCCAATCACTCAATCAATACCTCGACCAAACAAGGATGGATGAAATAATCCAACGCCAAGAAAAAGGTAAATTAACCAAAGAAGAGCTAGTTCAAATATTTTCACATAGTCCAAGAAGAGAAGCATTAGTGGTGAAAGACGTGAAGATGAGAACATTTATCACCAACGATAACGATAGAGACGACTTAGTAGCACACGTTTATGACGTAACCTACGGACAAGTTCGTGACCATGTTGATAATCTTGTGGTTCTTGATGATAGTATAGTTAGAGGAACAACCCTTAAACAAAGCATAATAAGAATCCTCGACAAGCTAAATCCTAAGAAGATAGTTATTGCATCCTCAGCACCTCAAATCCGATACCCAGACTGCTACGGAATAGATATGTCAAGAATGACAGAATTTATAGCCTTTAATGCAGCAATAGATTTGCTCAAAGAAAGAGGTCTACAACATATAATAGATGATATATATTTTAAATGTAAGGAGCAGGTAAATATCCCAAAAGAAGAAGTAGTGAATCATGTTAGAGAGATCTACAAACCATTCACCAATGATGAAATAACAGCAAGGATAACCAAACTGCTAACACCTTCGGACTGTAGAGCAGAAGTTGAGATAGTATATCAAACCATAGAAGGACTACATCAAGCATGTCCTGACCACACAGGCGATTGGTATTTCACAGGAAAGTATCCAACCCCAGGCGGGAATAAAGTAGTAAATCAAGCATTTATTAACTACTACGAAGGCAACACAAAAAGAGCTTACTAAATTCTTTAATGGAGCTTGATAATTATAGAAAAAAACTATTGATATCAAGTTCTATTTTAGTAAGATAAGGATTTATTTTTTTAAAACGAAGGTTGATTTCGCTAAGATGTGCATCTCAAGATGCTAAGATGTACATCTCAGTAAGCTAAGATGTGCATCTCAGCAAAATAAAACAAAGATCTAATAATTTCTTCCCAAGTTTTATTGATTTTATTCTTTACTCTAAACCCAAAAGGCTACCAAATATTTGGTAGCCTTTTGGGTTTTCTTGTTTTTCTCAGTATCTTATCCTAATAGTTCTTTTACTATCTGAGATACTATTTTGTTATCGGCTTTCCCTGCGAATTGTTTTTGGGCAGGTCCCATAACTTTGCCCATATCTTTTGGGGATGTTACTCCTAGTTCTTTGATAATATTTGAAATGGCTTGGCGTATTTCGTCTTCGCTTAGTTGCTCGGGAAGATATTCTTCTATTATCTTTGCTTGAGCTATCTCAACATCGTAGAGTTCTTGGCGATTCTGCTCCTTATAAGTTAGTGCAGCTTCTTTCCTTTGTTTAACTAGGCGTTGAAGGGTTTGTATCTCTTCTTGTTCCGACACTTGGGTTCCGCTTTTGCTTGTTTTTATCATTAAGATTGCAGATTTAATTGCTCTTAGTGATTCTAATCTTTCTCTGTCCTTTGCCAACATTGCTTGTTTTATGTCAGCATTTATTCTTTCTTCTAAATTCATATTACTCATTTCCTCCTATTTCTTTTATATTTTCTTCTATCATTTCTCTTAAGAACTTGATTATATCATTATTATTTAGTGGTATCCCATCAAGGGTTTCTTTGACCTGATCGGTGTCAAATGTGAAAATATCATTATCTGTTTTATAGGACATAATAAACCTAATATCTTCATTTTGGGCAATTGTGAGAACAAAAACTCCTGCAATATCGCCCATTGGTGGCCTATCGATATTATTGTGTTCAAACCAAAAAGTTAGGTTTGTGCCTATACCCAATTCGCTTTCTATTTTAAATCCACCACCACAGTTTTCGGCATTCATCTTAATTAGTGGTAAGCCTAGTCCTACCTTCCTTGTGGTACGGGTTGTGCTATAAGGGTCTGTAACTTTGGCTAAGAACTCTTTAGTCATTCCTTTACCATTGTCTTTTATTCTAAAGCTAAGGATGTTATCCTGTATACTATCAATAATATCTAAATTAATTAGGGTTGAATTTACAGCTGTGGAGTTTTGTATTAGATCTAATATATGTAGTGATAGGTCTTTCATTGCTTATTCTATTATTGTTTCTATATAACGTCCTTGTTCGCCTCGTATTGCCAAACGAAATTCATCAAAGCTTAGATTTTCCATAATTAAATTGCAATATACTGATCCTATATCATTAATATAATGTGCGTCGGAGTCTTGTATAAATTGGAATTTCTTTAGGTAGGCATTCTTTTTTATAAAATTAGTCTTTGTTACGTGGCGTGAAATCTCCATAGCATCGGCTTTGATATCAGGGGGAACAAATCCTAGTTGTGATATTAGGCTATTGGCTCCTTTATTTATATGTGCTGGAACAAATAATCCATTTAGTGAATGTACCTTTTGATAAATTTCATCAAGATCAGCATCTATTGAGTTAATTAATAGGAATTCCATTTGGTCGATTATCTCTTCTTGGTCATTAACCACAAGCTGATATCCAAATTTATCTTCATCGAGGGGGATTTTTAGTAGTTTATCTTCCAG
>Ga0172378_10001677_pt1 | contig 20566 bp, 23 predicted proteins | sample GrowelOW332metaG_FD_119755 | JGI IMG/M metagenome (GOLD analysis project Ga0172378, IMG submission 119755) | Groundwater microbial communities from an aquifer near a municipal landfill in Southern Ontario, Canada - Pumphouse #3_1 metaG | ecosystem: Environmental > Aquatic > Deep subsurface >... | reverse complement strand
GCTATGCAGGATGCAACTGCTCAAATGGCTTTACTTCAATTTATGAATGCCGGGAAAAAACAGGTGGCTGTTCCTTCAACTGTCCATTGTGATCATTTGATACAAGCGGATCATGGTAAGGATGAAGATTTGGTTGCTGCGATGTCGGTTAATAAAGAAGTTTATGATTTCTTGCATGATGTAGCTTCCCGTTATGGAATCGGTTTTTGGAAACCCGGAGCGGGGATCATTCATCAAGTTGTACTTGAAAATTATACGTTTCCGGGTGGTATGATGATTGGTACCGATTCTCATACTCCTAATGCCGGTGGTATGGGCATGGTAGCTATCGGCGTAGGTGGTGCTGATGCTGTGGATGTGATGAGCGGTATGGAGTGGGAGTTGAAGATGCCCCGCATTATCGGTGTTCATCTTATCGGCAAACTTAGTGGCTGGACTTCTCCGAAAGATATTATTTTAAAGTTGGCCGGTATTCTAACGGCAAAAGGTGCAACAAATTGTATCATTGAATATTATGGATCGGGTGCTGCTTCATTATCTGCTACCGGCAAGGCCACGATATGTAATATGGGTGCTGAGATAGGTGCGACAACTTCGATTTTCCCCTATGATAAACGCATGTTTGTTTACTTAAAAGCAACAGGAAGAGAAGATGTAGCCGTAATGGCCGACCGCGTGGCTGATAATCTTTGTGCTGATAAAGAAGTAATGGCTCATCCCGAAAAATATTTTGATAAATTAATAGAGATTGATTTGTCTGATTTGGAACCGTATGTTAATGGTCCTTTTAGTCCTGATGCCGCTTGCCCTATTTCACTGTTCGCTGATAAAGTAAAGACTAATGGTTATCCTCAACAGATGGAAGTAGGATTGATCGGCTCTTGTACGAATTCTTCTTATCAGGATCTGAGTCGTGCTGCTTCTATTGCTCGTCAGGCGGTTGCTATGAATATCAAAGTGGCTTCACCTCTTATCGTGAACCCCGGTTCCGAAAGAATACGTGCTACAGCCGAACGTGATGGTATCATCAATGCTTTTAAATCTATCGGGGCTACGTTGATGGCTAATGCGTGCGGGGCTTGTATCGGTCAGTGGAAACGCCATACGGACAATCCGACAAAACGGAATTCTATTGTGACTTCGTTTAATCGTAATTTTGCCAAACGGGCGGATGGTAATCCGAACACTTTTGCTTTTGTTACGTCACCGGAGATTGCCGTAGCATTTACTATTGCGGGTGATTTGTGTTTCAATCCTTTGAAAGACAGTCTTTTAAATAAAGACGGAAAGTCAGTTAAGTTATCTGAACCGAAAGGTGAAGAATTGCCGGTCAAAGGTTTTGCTTTAGGCAGTGAAGGCTTTGTTTCTCCCACGGGTGAACAAAAACCAATTAATATTAATCCGGCATCTAAGAGACTGCAATTATTAGAACCTTTTTCTGCTTGGGATGGGAAAGATTTTATTGATATGCCCCTATTGATTAAGACACAAGGTAAATGTACAACGGATCATATATCTATGGCCGGTCCATGGTTGCGTTTCCGTGGTCATCTGGAGAATATATCTGATAATATGTTGATGGGAGCAATAAATGCCTTTAACGGTGAAACAAATAAAGTTTGGAATCGTGCTTCGGATTCTTATGATACTGTTGCCGGTACAGCCAAGCTTTATAAGTCGCAAGGTATTTCATCGATAGTTGTTGCCGAAGATAATTATGGTGAGGGTTCAAGTCGAGAGCATGCGGCTATGGAACCGAGGTTCCTTAATGTTTATGCCATCTTGGCCAAGAGTTTTGCACGGATTCACGAAACAAATTTGAAGAAACAGGGTATGCTGGCTTTGACGTTTGTAGATAAATCCGATTATGATAAGATTCAAGAGCATGATTTGTTATCTGTTACCGGCTTGACGGCCTTTGAACAGGATAAACATCTTACCGTCATCGCAAAGCATGAAGATGGATCGAAAGATACTTTTGAAGTACAACACACATATAATGAACAACAGATCGCATGGTTTCGTGCAGGATCTGCACTTAATTCAAGAAAGAAATGAGTAAAATTGCGATGGATCATGGTACTCTGAAAGTGCCTGATGTTGTGACTGTTCCTTTTATCACAGGTGACGGTGTAGGAAAAGAAATTACTCCCGCTATGCAGAAAGTGGTCAATGCGGCTGTTAAATCTGCATATAAAGGAAAAAGAAAGATTGAATGGTTGGAAGTGTTGGCTGGCGAGCAGGCTTTCAAGGTTGCCGGTTCATGGTTGCCCGAAGAAACATTTGATGCTTTTAGAACTTATTTGGTGGGTATCAAAGGCCCTTTAACCACGCCGGTAGGTGGCGGAATCCGTTCTTTGAATGTGGCTTTAAGGCAGACGCTTGATTTATATGTTTGTCAACGGCCTGTGCGTTGGTATCAGGGTGTTGCTTCGCCTGTCAAGGCTCCCGAAAGGGTGGATATGTGCATCTTTCGTGAAAATACCGAAGATATTTATGCCGGCATTGAGTGGGAGGCCGGTACACCCGAAGCAAAGAAACTTTATAAATTTCTTCATGATGAGATGGGGGTGACAAAGGTTCGATTCCCGACAACTTCTTCGTTTGGCATCAAACCGGTGTCTAAAGAAGGTACGGAACGGTTGGTACGTGCTGCTTGTCAGTATGCAATTGATCATCATCTGCCATCGGTCACCTTGGTTCACAAGGGTAATATCATGAAGTTTACGGAAGGTGGTTTTAAGAAATGGGGCTATGAATTGGCACAGCGTGAATTTGCTGATGAGCTGGCGGATGGACGATTGGTAATGAAAGATTGTATTGCCGATGCTTTTTTGCAAAACACATTACTTATTCCTGAAGAATATTCAGTTGTGGCAACAATGAACTTGAATGGCGATTATATTTCCGATCAATTGGCCGCTATGGTGGGTGGTATCGGTATAGCACCGGGTGCGAACATCAATTATCAAACAGGAAATGCTATATTTGAGGCTACCCACGGAACAGCTCCCAATATTGCAGGTAAGAATGTGGTTAATCCATGTTCTATTATTTTGTCTGCCGTGATGATGCTCGAATATTTTGGTTGGAACGAAGCTGCTATTTCTATAGAAAATGCCCTGAAACAAAGTTTTGCTGAAGGACGTGCGACGGCTGATTTAGCTCGATTTATGGATAATGGTGTGGCTTTATCTACTTCTGATTTCGCCCAAGAAATTGTTGATAGGCTGTAGGCGAATGTCATTAATGAGAAAGAAAACTCCTGAAATAGGGGGATAAAAATATAAAGAACCGAAGATGATGAATAAAGAATATCTGATATATAAGATTTCTGATGAAATGAAGGAGTGCACCCGGATAGATAACTCCTTATTTAAAAAATATGATGTGAAACGCGGGTTGCGCAATGATGATGGAACCGGTGTATTGGTAGGGCTTACGAAAATTGGTAATGTTGTCGGCTACGAGCGTTTGGTTGATGGTTCTTTGAAGCCGGTACCGGGAAAGTTGTATTATCGTGGCTATAGTATAGATGATATTTCTCATGCTTTTATGAATGAGAAGCGGTTTGGGTTTGAAGAGGTAGCCTATCTACTTCTTTCCGGTAATTTGCCCGATAAAGAGGAATTGAGCTCTTTTTGTGAATTGATTACGGATAAGATGCCTCTTGACCAGAAGACGAAAATGAATATCATAGAGTTGGAAGGTAATGATATTATGAATATTTTGGCGCGCAGTGTCCTTGAAATGTATCGTTTTGATGAAAAGGCGGATGATACGTCACGTGATAACCTGATGAAACAGAGTGTGGAACTCATTTCTAAATTTCCCACTATTATAGCTTATGCTTATAATATGCTTCGTCATGCTACCTATGGCAGATCCTTGCATATTCGTCATCCGCAAGAGAATCTGTCACTTGCTGAAAATTTTCTTTATATGCTAAAGCAAGATTATACGGAGCTTGAAGCACGTATGCTTGATTTATTACTTGTTGTGCATGCCGAACATGGCGGCGGTAACAATTCTACATTTACAGTACGTGTTACTTCTTCAACGGGTACGGATACTTATTCATCTATCGCAGCGGGTATAGGTTCTTTGAAAGGGCCCCTTCATGGTGGTGCTAATATTCAGGTGGTGAAGATGTTTCATTTTTTGCAGGAAAATATTCAAGACTGGACTAACATCAGTGAGATTGACACCTTTCTTACGCGTATGCTGAACAAGCAGGCCTATGATAAATCGGGTTTGATTTATGGAATAGGGCATGCCGTATATACGATATCCGATCCTCGTGCTGTCTTACTTAAAGATTTTGCACGTGATTTAGCCCATGAAAAAGGTAAAGAACGCGAATTTGATTTTCTTGAACTTTTGGAGGAACGTAGTATTGCCATGTTTAAGAAAGTCAAGAATAACGGCAAGACAGTATCAAGCAATGTAGACTTTTATTCCGGATTTATTTATGAAATGATCGGTTTGCCAATGGCTATATTTACCCCATTGTTTGCTATGGCCCGAATTGTGGGCTGGTGTGCTCATCGCAATGAGGAGTTGAATTTTGAAGGGAAACGTATAATCCGTCCGGCTTACAAGAATATTCTGGAAGAAGCTATTCGGTATATGCCTATCAAAGAACGTTAATAAAAAATCCCTAATGATGAAATAATATATTACTCCATCATCAGGGAATTTTTATTAGTCGATATGTGATCTTGCGAAAGATGTTTAGATAGAAAGTTCCTTTAATAGATTAACAAGATCTTGTTCAATCGGTTTGTCATTTTTGATGGCCTTGCTGAAAGGCACGTTTACAATCTGATCATCTTCTATACCGATCATTACGTTTCTTTGTCCTTCCATAATTGCGTCTATTGCAGCGGCACCTAATCTGCTCGCGAGTATTCGGTCTCTGGCTGTTGGACTTCCACCGCGTTGAAGATATCCGAGAATTGTTACACGAACATCATATTGAGGATATTCTTTCTTTACTCGTTCGGCATAATGCATCGCACCTCCCAAAGATGGGCTTTCGGCAACTAATACAATACTGCTGTTTTTTGATTTGCGAAATCCGTTCTTGATAAATTCTTCCAATTGGTCAAACTTTGTCTCGAATTCCGGAATGATCGCAGCTTCTGCCCCCGAAGCAATAGCACCGTTCAAGGCAAGGAATCCTGAGTCGCGTCCCATTACTTCAATAAAGAATAGCCGTTCGTGTGAGGTTGCCGTGTCTCGTATTTTATCCACTGCTTCAATTATAGTGTTGAGCGCGGTGTCATATCCAATGGTGAAATCTGTACCGAATAAGTCATTATCTATCGTGCCGGGTAGCCCGATACAGGATACATCATATTCTTGAGCAAAAAGACGTGCACCGGTTAAAGAACCGTCTCCTCCGATAATGATAAGCGCATCAATCTGCTCTTCCATCATGTTGTCATAAGCGATTTTACGTCCTTCAGGAGTCATAAATTCTTCACAACGCGATGTTTTGAGTATCGTGCCTCCTTGTTGGATAATATTACTTACGTTTTGACTTTTGAATTCTTCAATCTCTTTTGTAATCAGTCCCTTATAACCTCTGTAAATAGCTTTGACTTTTAGTCCATTACAAATAGCAGCGCGTGTTACAGCTCTAATTGCAGCGTTCATTCCGGGAGCATCACCGCCAGATGTTAAAATTCCAATGCATTTAACTGTTCCCATAACAATACCTATTATTATTTAATAGGGCAAAAATACTAATTCCTTGCGGATAATCGAGTGTATATTACATTAATAATTGTTTTATCCCTTTTCTATTCCTTAAAAAAACTTGTAAACTCCCGCAAAACGAGCACTTCTACTGTGCGGTTATGCCCGCATTTTCTTTTTCCGTCTTATATTTTTAAACGGATATATTCAGCAACATTTTCCATCAACCATTTGGGGGTGGATGTTGCCCCGCAGACACCTATAGAGCGTATTCCTTGAAGAAGAGAATCGTCTATTTCTTTTTCATCATCTATTAAATGAGAGTTTGAATTGATTTTTTTGCATTCTTCAAAAAGCATTTTTCCATTTGAACTTTTTTTCCCACTGACGAAAAAAATTAATTCATGTGATGCTGCAAATCTACGAATATTAGGCATTCTGTTTGATACTTGTCGGCAAATGGTATCATTGTACTCAAATGTAGCTTCGGGCGAAATATGTTCTTTGATGTATGCAATTATTTTCCAAAATTCATCGACTGATTTTGTTGTTTGTGAAAAGAGACGGATGCTTTTACGAAGGTCTAATTTTTTTGCCTCTTCAAGATTCTCTATGACTATGGCTTTTCCTTCTGTTTGTCCGACGAGTCCTAAAACTTCGGCGTGACCGCTTTTCCCATAAATAACGATTAGCTTTTCTCCTTTATTATCCGAATGGGATTCTATGTTTACCTTTTTTTGCAGCTGTAGTACAACCGGGCAAGTTGCGTCGATAATTTCAATGTCGTTTTCTTTGGCTATTTGATAGGTCTCGGGTGGTTCACCATGGGCGCGTAGTAATACTTTGACGTGGTGTAACTTTTCAAAGGTTTTATGATCTATTATGATGAGACCGATTTTTTTTAATCTTTCAACTTCGCAATTGTTATGTACTATATCTCCTAAGCAATAGAGCGGTTTTCCTTTGGATAATTCTTCTTCAGCTTTTTTGATCGCTGTTACTACTCCGAAACAGAAGCCCGATCCTTCGTCTATTTCTACTTTAATCATGATTCTTTATTTCTATGGTATAATTTCTATTCGGCTGTTACTCGTTTGAATTGATCAAGTAGCCATGCCTTTTGTTCGTCGATCGTGAGGTCCGAATTATCTAGAAGTAAAGCGTCTTCGGCTCTTTTGAGGGGACTAACTGTTCGATGCTGGTCTATCCTGTCGCGTTCTTTGATATTTTCAAGGATCTCACTGAATTTGATCTTTTGCCCTTTTTTTATTAATTCATTGTATCGCCTTTTTGCACGAATGTCGGGTGAGGCTGAGACAAAAATCTTCAATTCCGCATGAGGAAAAACTGTGGTACCGATGTCTCGTCCATCCATCACGATACCCTTAGATTTGCCCATTAATTGTTGTTGGGCAACAAGATTGCTACGAACAAAATCCAATGTGCTGATGGGGCTTACTTTGGATGATACCTCCAATGTTCGTATTTTGTTTTCCACATTAACGCCGTTTAAATAAGTCTCCGGATTTCCTGTCTCTTGATTTAAATGGAAAGAAATTTGAATGTTCTTTATTTCATGTCTTAGTTTGTCCGTATCAATATTTTGACCGGTGAAAATATGATTTTCCATACTATATAAAGTAACGGCACGATACATAGCTCCGCTGTCAATATAAATGTATTTTATTTCTTTTGCTAAATCTTTGGCCATCGTACTTTTTCCGCAAGAAGAATATCCGTCGATGGCTATGGTGATTTTTTTCATCTTTGTCGATTTTTATTATTTGTGTGCCAAATATACATCATTTTTTATTTCTACCCTCTCTGGTTTCTTGAAAAATTGACCAGATTGCCGGTAAAGCATTAAAAAAACTAAAATCAAAAATAAAAAGAGTAAGTAAAGCTAAGACATGTTATGCAAAGTATTATATTTGCAAGAAGAATAGAACACGTTTTTTAAAATAATATTCTAGTTTATGGAAATTAAAAAATCACCGAAAGCCGACCTGGAAGGTAAAAAATCCACATGGTTGCTCATTGGTTACGTGTTTGTCCTATCTATAATATTCGTTGGGTTCGAATGGACACAACGTGATGTAACAGTAGATACGAGTCAAGCCGCTACCGGTGCCGTTTTTGAAGAGGAAATCATTCCTATCACTGAAGCTCCCAAGCAACAGACGCCACCTCCTCCCGAGGTTCCGAAAGTTGCTGATGTGTTGCAAATTGTGGACGACAAGATGAATGTCGATGAAACAGTTATTGCAAATACCGAGGAGACCGGCCAAAAGATAGCCGTTAAATATGTTCCTGTAAAAGCTCAGGAAGAAGAAGCTCCTGATGAACAGGTCATCTTTGATGTCGTTGAGAAAATGCCTGAATTCCCAGGTGGTATGGCAGCTTTAATGACTTATTTGAGCAAAAACATAAAGTATCCTACTATTGCGGCAGAAAACGGAACGCAAGGACGAGTAATCGTTCAGTTCGTAGTTAATAGAGATGGTTCTATCGTAGATCCGAAAGTTGTTCGTAGCGTTGATCCTTATTTGGATAAGGAAGCTATCAGGGTGATAGCTTCCATGCCAAAATGGAAGCCGGGTATGCAGCGTAATAAGCCGGTTCGTGTTAAATATACGGTCCCGGTAATGTTTAGATTACAATAGCAAATTTATTCAATAGACGGAGGCTGCCAAATAAGCAGCCTCTTCTTTTTTCAAACGATATTATGTATAAAGCATCTGAATTGATTGATTTGATAAATAGCCATCTTTCGGGACTTTCTTTTGATCGTTTTCCTAAAGAGTTGTATGCTCCGATCGAATATGTTTTATCTATGGGTGGAAAGCGGATCCGCCCGGTTCTTATGATGTTGGCTTATAATTTATATCAGGCAGATGTAACGAAAATTCTTAATCAGGCTACCGGTATAGAAGTCTACCATAACTATACTTTGCTTCATGATGATCTGATGGATCGGGCCGATATGCGGCGTGGCAAGGCAACGGTTCATAAAGTGTGGGATGCTAACATCGCTATTCTTTCGGGTGATGCCATGCTCGTGCTAGCCGAACAAATGATGGCTGATTGTGAAAGTATTCATTATAAAGAGATCATTAATCTGTTCAATTTGACAGCTCTTGAAATTTGTGAAGGTCAACAAATGGATATGAACTTTGAACAACGTAATGATGTCTCCGAGAATGAGTATATTGAAATGATTCGTCTGAAGACCGCTGTTTTATTATCTACTGCCTTGAAAATAGGTGCATTACTTGGTAATGCTTCGTGCGAGGATGCCGGTAATTTATATCAGTTTGGTATTAATATCGGTTTGGCTTTTCAGCTTCAAGATGATTTGCTTGATGTTTATGGAGATTCTTCAATCTTTGGCAAGAATATCGGTGGCGATATACTTTGCAACAAGAAGACGTATTTATTGATTAAAGCTTTGAATATTGCCAGTGATACGGAAAAGGAAGAGTTGAACGGGTGGCTTGAGGCAAAGTCTTGTCAGCCCCAGGAGAAAATATCCGGTGTAACTTCTTTGTTTAACCGATTAGGAGTACGTGATTTTTGCGAAAAAAAAATGCAGAATTATTATACTGAGGCCTTTACCTATATTAATAAGGTAGGTGTGGCGGAAGAGCTAAAGTGTGAACTTAAAGGATTCGTGGAACATTTGATTGGCCGCGTGTCTTAAAAAGAATAACTATTAATGCCATATAGACGATTACCGAATACAGATCAAGCAAGGATTCGAACGTTGCAACAAACAATCGAAAAGGGAGAGCGTGGGGATGAAGAACTGCCCGTTGCTTTTCATACATTGTCTATAGCTAAGAATTTTTTGGAAAAGTTTGACCCGGCACATTTCTATTATACGCAGTGTTATAGTAATCAGGTAAAGAATGGTTTTAAGCATCGAAAGAATGTTAAGAATGCGCGTTTATACATCTCTCATTTTATTCAAGTTCTGAATCTGGCTGTCATACGTTCGGAGGTTACCGAAAGCCAAAAGAAACTTTATGGTCTGCCTGCAAAAAATGTTGTACCTGATTTGACAAGTGAAAACGATATTATAGAATTGGGAAAGCAAATAATCCGAGGCGAGCAGAATAGAATAATGCAAGGTGGGGCACCTATCTTTACACCTTCTATTGCAAAAGTAAAGGTGGCTTATGATGTTTTTTTAGATAGTTTTGCCAAACAGAAAAATTTACAGCGATTAACTCTCGAAAGTTTAGAAAATTTATCTTCTATGCGGAAAGAGGCTGATGAAATCATTTTGGATATTTGGAATCAAGTTGAGGCTAAGTATCAGAATATAACACCTCTTGAAGCACGTCTGAATAAATGTCGTGAGTATGGCATTATTTATTACAATCGTAAGAATAATAAATGAAAGAAAGATCATATTCATTGATTGATACGCATACGCACCTCTTTGATAAAGTGTTTATCGATGATCTTCCTCAGGTTATTGAGCGTGCCAAAGCTATAGGCGTTTCTCATGTTTTTATGCCGAATATCGATTCAACCACTATAAAAGCGATGCTTTCAGTGTGTGATATGTATAAAGGCTATTGTTCGCCGATGATAGGATTGCATCCTACATCAGTCAATGAAAATTATGAAAGTGAGCTTTCTCTTGTTGCTCAATATTTGGCATCGGCCAATTCTTTTGTGGCAATTGGTGAAATAGGAATAGATTTGTATTGGGATAAAACTTATCAGAAAGAGCAGCAGATTGCGTTTGTCCGACAAGTCGAATTAGCATTGAAATACAATTTGCCAATTGTTATTCATTGCAGAAAGGCCTTTAATTTAGTGTATGATACGTTAAAATTATACAAAAGCACAACCTTGAGCGGAATTTTTCATAGTTTTACCGGCGAAAGGGAGGATATTGATAAAATGCTGGAATTTGGTAATTTCTTTTTAGGTATTAATGGAATTGTAACATTCAAAAAATCTTCTTTGCCGGAAGTGCTACCATCTATTCCGATTGAGCGTATTGTTCTGGAAACGGATTCTCCTTACCTTTCTCCTGTTCCTAACAGAGGCAAGAGAAACGAAACTGCAAATTTGAAGTATGTACAGGCAAAGGTTGCTGATATTTATCATTTGTCTCTCGAACAAGTGGCAGAGATAACAACAAAAAATGCTTTAAGCTTGTTTGGGGGGAGAAGAAGAACATTATGAGTTTTAAATTATATTAATTTGCATGAATTATAAAAAGATAAAAGTATGATAATGCTTTATCTAAAAAAAAAAACAATACATTTGTGGCATAATAGTGCAACTGTAAAAGGAGAGGTGCTCGAGTGGTTGATGAGGCACGCCTGGAAAGCGTGTATACGCCTAAAGCGTATCGCGGGTTCGAATCCCGCTTTCTCCGCGTATTTAGAATTAAAGTTAATAAATAAGTAATAATCAATTTTTTAATCTTAAAAATTAGACACACAATGAAAAAGTTATTTGCAATTGTTGCTGTATTCGGAGCCTTAACTTTTGGCTCGATTCAATTTGTTCAAGCTCAAGAGCCAGCAGCAGCAGAGCAGGCTACTCCTGCTAAAAGTAATTCCGATTCTGTAGCTGCAACAGCAGCCGTTGCTTCGGAAGCTACGCCTGTGCCTGCTGAAGAAGGTGGTATTCATAAAGCTCTTAAGACAAAATTTATCGAAGGTAATGCATCTTTCATGAGTTTGGTTGCTATTGCTTTGGTTATCGGTTTGGCTTTTTGTATTGAACGTATCATTTATTTAAGTTTAGCTGAGATCAACGTTAAAAAATTCGTTGCTGCTATTGAAGAAGACTTGGAAAAAGGAGATGTTGAAGCTGCTAAAGATTTAGCTCGTAATACTAGAGGTCCTGTCGCATCAATTTATTATCAAGGTCTGATGAGATTGGATCAGGGTGTAGATGTTGTTGAAAGATCTGTCGTTTCTTATGGTGGTGTTCAGGCCGGTTACCTTGAAAAAGGATGTTCTTGGATTACATTATTTATCGCCATGGCTCCTTCTTTGGGATTCTTGGGAACTGTTATTGGTATGGTCCAGGCTTTTGATAAGATTCAACAAGTAGGTGATATCTCTCCGACGGTTGTTGCCGGTGGTATGAAAGTTGCCTTGATTACAACTATTTTTGGTTTGGTTGTAGCTTTGATTCTTCAATTGTTTTATAATTACGTTCTTTCTAAAATCGAAGCTATCACAAGTGAGATGGAAGATTCTTCTGTAACCTTGCTTGATATGGTCGTAAAGTATGAGTTGAAATACAAAAAATAATTTGAGATGAGTAGATTATCATATAAAGCGTCGTACTACGTACTGTATGCGATTTTTGCCGTCATCATCGTTATTTTGGGCTTGTTCTATTTTGGTGGCGATGCTACTGGAAGTGCTATTTTGACGAGTCTCGACCCGGGAATGAAGCAACCAGCACATTTGGATACTTTAATGTACTTAGTATATACACTACTGGTAGTTACAGTTCTAGTAACTTTAGTAGGCTCTATTATTAAGTTCGGCGGTAAGTTAAAGGATGCTCCTAAGGAAGCTGTTCGTTCTATAATCGGACTTGTGATTTTTGTAGCTTTGTTCCTTATTTGCTATTCACTTGGTGATGGAACACCCCTGAAAATTACAGGTTATGATGGATCAGATAATGTTTCTTTCTGGTTAAAAATTACGGATATGTTCCTCTATATCGTTTATATTGAGATGGCATTGGCTGTCTTATTGATTATCTTATTCGGTGTTAGACGGAGATTCCTTAAATAATATTTATGAAACTTTTAAATAAAGTTATAAAAAATGGCAAACAGAAATAGAAAAGTCCCTGATATAAATTCGAGTTCAACGGCTGATATTGCTTTCTTGTTGCTCATTTTTTTCTTGCTAACGACTTCTATGGATACAGATCGTGGTTTAGCTCGTCTATTGCCACCTCCTCCAGAGAAAGATCAGCAGGATCAAACTGATAAAATTAAGGAACGTAATATTCTTCAGGTTTATTTGAATAAGGATGATCAATTAATGTGCGGCAACGAATATATTAGTATCAACCAATTACGTCAAAAAGCCAAAGATTTTATTGAGAATGTAAATAACGATCCTAAAAAGCCGGAGAAAGTACAGAAGAATATACCGTTTTTCGGTCCGATGATGGTTACGGATAAACATGTGATATCATTACAGAATGACCGTGGTACATCTTATCAGGCTTATATTAGTGTGCAGAATGAATTAGTGGCTGCTTATAATGAGTTGCGTGACGAAATTTCTGAACAGAAATGGCAGAAGAAATATGCTGACTTATCGGAAGATGAACAGAAAGCGGTACGTATGATTTATCCTCAGAGGATATCTGAGGCAGAACCTAAAAAATATGGAGGAAAGTAGTCATGGGTAAATTTAACAAAACTGGTAAACGTGGAATGCCAGCATTGAATACTTCTTCATTGCCTGACTTGATTTTCACCTTATTGTTCTTTTTTATGATGGTAACATCAATGCGTGAAGTAACGTTGAAGGTTCAATTCACTTTACCTCAGGGTACTGAGCTTGAGAAATTGGAGAAGAAATCATTGGTAACATTTATCTATGTTGGAATGCCTACTCAGGAGTACAGAGCAAAGATGGGAAGTGAAAGCCGTATTCAATTAAATGACAGTTATGCTGAAGTTTCTGAAGTACAGGATTTTATTTATCAGGAAAGGTCAAGTATGAAAGAGGATGATCAACCTTTAATGACTGTTTCGTTGAAGGTGGATAAAGGTACAAAAATGGGTATTGTTACAGATATCAAGAATGCCTTACGCCAGGCTTATGCATTAAAAATTAACTATTCTGCTCGTAAACGCGATTAGAATTTTTATATATTGAATAAAAAAGGGAACCTTAATAATAGTAAGGTTCCTTTTTTATTTGTACTGTAATTTACATTCAATTTGTATTTTCTGTTACTCCGTAAATTTCTTTGTGTAATTTATTCTTGACTCTAAAGTAATCTTTTTCTTTTTTTAATTCACCGTAAATCATTAAGAACATAGGGATACTTTCTTCGCCCGATTTATAGGGTGGTTGGTTATATACAACTTCCCATAATTTAAAATTCAGTCTTTTATAAAATTCGATTCTTCGTATTGCTATTTCATCTTCCGGCAGTTCAACCTCCAATACAATAGGTTCTTTAAGTCCTTTTTCTATTAGGTTTATTACTCTTTTGCCATATCCCTTATTTCGTTTATAGGGTAGTATGGCGAAATGTTCAACATAGTTGAAATCATTTAAATTCCAGATTGTTATTAATCCTACTGGTGTTTTATTATCGAAAATAATATGGTTGTGGAAATTTTCCCGGTTATCCGTATAATGTCTCAGCATTTTTAGTTCTCTGTATTCTCCTACAGGGAATGTTTTAATTAATAGGTTTTCCATGAAGGCATATAATTCTTTATCCTTCGTATGTATTTCCCTAAGGTAAATCATTTTATTGTTTCGTTTTATTATTTTGTATAGAAATCTATCATCCTTACGATAGCTCTTTGGCAAACCGGGCAAAATTCGGGATATCCATTCGTTTTCATTCTACAATCAATAGATGGACGATATATTCCTTTTGATGAATATCCTCCACCTTCGTATGCGCCTATCGGATATTTTTTTCTATCTTTAAAAGGTGTAGGTATTGGTGTTCCTTTTTTCAGCATATCTTTCCATTTTGAATCAAAATTCACAAGTGTAGTTATATTAGGTTCCCACGGCTCAACATCAAGAGGATATGTCTCTTCCATATCGTCGTCATAATAGTATTCATCGGCAAGTCCACCGAAAGCATGTCCGAATTCGTGAGTGATTACAGGCCTGAACATCGGATGATGAGCAGCGGTAAGAGTGATGGAGTTGAATATTCCTCCTCCACCGTAGACTTCGGTGTTAGCAATGATAATGATGTGTTCGTAAGGAATGCCGGCCAGTGCATTATGTATTTCTTTCATATCTCTTGTTGTTAAGTACCTGTCCGAGTAAAAAGTGTCAAAATGCGAATGGAAAGCAGTATTTCTCCATTCGTTTTTTCGTGGTACGCTTATGCCGCTATCTATTGAGGGATAGGCTACGGCTACAACATTGAATTTTTGTTCTTCAGATTTAAATGGTTCGTAAGAAAATATACTTTCGCAGGCTCTTTGGGCATCTTTATAAAAAAGTTCCATTTCATCTTGAGTATACCCTTCGGGTAATATGGCTACATCAATACATTGTTTCTCATTTCCGTTCTTAATTATATATCGATGTGGTGTGAGATGCGTAATGCCCCGTTGATGAATCAAAATGTCATGAGGATTTACGATGTGTTTTAGTGTAGCTGTGACCTTGTTTCGTGATGATTCTAAAGAAATCTCTATGATAGCTGTCTTTTTGGGATATGGCAAGAGGAAGGTGTTTTCAAATGCTCTTGATGTCCTTTTTGCCTCGGGTGTTGATATCCATTCCTGGAAAAGAGAAGAAAAGGAGTTTTTGTAAATGCAAACTTTTGTTGCAGAGTCTTTCATGATAATTTGTCCGTTTCCCCTAAGTAATAATTCAGAAAGATGATTTCTTCGTCCCGCCCATGTAGGTAAACAGGAAAGTTCATCTACTGAAATTGACTGATGTGAGGCGTTCCCGCTAAAAATATAATCTATTCTTAATGTTTTGTTTTGAAAGACTTTTTCGAAGTTCTGACTATAAACTCCAATACTAATAAGAAAAAGCAGACCTAAACAACGCAATCTGTATGTTTGCATAATTTCTAGAATTTTATAATAATACAAAGTTACCAACTATTTAAATAATAACCGAAAAATATAAAGAAAAGTAATAATTTGTTGCTAAAATATTAAATTAATAACTAGATTTGCATAATTATATACTGATAATTGAAAAAAGATAAACATAGAATATGAATTACGTATTGGATAATTTAGATCGGCAAATCCTAGAAATGATAGAAGGTAACGCTAGAATACCATTTTTAGAGGTTGCTCGTGTGTGCAATGTTTCAGGTGCTGCTGTTCACCAACGCATTCAAAAACTTACCAATATGGGTATTTTGAAGGGTTCTGAATATTTGATAGATCCGGCAAAAATAGGTTATGATACTTGTGCTTATATTGGTTTATATTTAAAAGACCCTAAATCTTTTGATTCAGTAACGCAGGCGTTGAGCCGTATACCAGAAGTTGTAGAATGTCATTATACAACCGGTAAATATGATATGTTCATCAAAATCTATGCCCGAAACAATCGCCATTTATTAAGTATTATTCATGATAAGCTGCAGCCATTGGGCTTATCCGGCACCGAGACGCTTATCTCATTCAAAGAGGCTATTAATCGTCATGTACCTGTTAAGGCCGAGTCTATTGAAGATGATGAGTATAATAATAGCGATATTCCATTATAAAAGCAAAGCTATTTTTTTCTTATATAATTGACAAAAGCAAAAGTCCAGTGATTCTTTTCATCGGCTAAATGTTCTTCTCTACTTTTTTCTATCCACTCACCAGTTGATAGGGTGGGAAAAAATGTATCTGCATTTGGTGCAAAGTCATCTATTTCGGTGATGCAGAGTTCGTCAACTAAGGGTAAAGCTTTTTCATAAACGCTGGCTCCACCGATAATAAAGACTTTTTCATCGGTCTTGCAATTTTCTATCGCTTTTTCCAAAGAGGAAAAAACTTCTGCTTCCGGATATTTTGCTGTAGGATTTTTGGTTAGGACGATATTCCTTCTATTGGGTAGAGCTCCCTTAGGAAGAGATTCAAAAGTTTTCCGCCCCATTATAACCGTATTCCCTGTGGTTAAAGCTTTAAATCTCTTCATGTCGTCCGGCAGATGGAAAAGAAGTTTTCCTTCAAATCCGATAGCTCTTTTACGATCAATGGCTACAATAATATATACTCTGCTCATCTTTAGTTGATTTGTTTAAACCGACACCTTACCTGCGATATGAGGATAAGGATTGTAGTTGATTAATTCAAAATCTTCAAATTTAAAATCGAAAATATTTTTAACTTCCGGATTGATCTTCATCTGTGGCAGGGCCCGGGGTTCACGGGTGAGTTGTAATTTCACTTGTTCTATATGATTGAGATAAATATGTGCATCTCCTAGTGTATGAATGAAATCTCCCGCTTTTAAGCCCGTTACTTGTGCCATCATTTGCAGCAGCAGTGCATACGAAGCTATATTGAAAGGTACACCTAGAAATATGTCGGCACTTCTTTGATAGAGTTGTAAACTGAGTCGTCCGTTTACTACATAAAATTGGAACAAGCAATGGCATGGAGGTAATTTCATTTCTTTCAATTCGCCCACATTCCAAGAACTTACAATAATTCTGCGTGAATCAGGATTATGTTTAATGGTTTCTATTGCTTCGCTGATTTGATCGATAACTCCGCCATTATAATCCGGCCATGAACGCCATTGATGCCCATATACGGGGCCAAGTTCACCATTCTCGTCAGCCCATTCATTCCATATGCGTACCCCATTGTCCTGAAGATACTTTACATTAGTTTCTCCTTTAAGAAACCATAAGAGTTCGTAGATGATCGATTTTAAGTGTAACTTCTTTGTTGTAAGGCAAGGGAAACCCTCTTCAAGATTAAAGCGCATTTGATGGCCAAAGACGCTGATGGTACCAGTTCCGGTACGGTCGTCTTTTTTTATGCCGGTTGTCAGTACACGATTGAGTAAATCTAAATATTGTTTCATAGACTGCAAAGATAATTAGAAAAAGTAAATTTGCAAGAAAAAAAATATAAAATACAGATTATAAAAAAGGAGTGAAAAGATTAGCAAACCACCCTGCGAATTTCTTCCAAGGCGACCGTTTTTTCCAATATTCAGGAGTGAGTTGAATGCTGTTTTTAATATCATTATCGAATATATCATTCAGTTGTTTGGTAATTTGCTTATTGAAGATAAAAGCGTTAGCTTCATAATCATAACGCAGGCTTCTGTTGTCAAGATTAGTTGAACCTACAGTACAGAAAGAGCCGTCCACCATCATGATTTTTGAGTGTTGGAAACCATTATCATATAAATAGATTTTCGCGCCTTTTTTCATTAATTTATGTACTTTATACATAGCGGCATCAGGAGTGAAAGGTATATCACTTTTTAATGAAATCATGATTTCAACATCAACATTTCTTTCGGCACATTTTTTTAGTGATTTGTTGATTGCGGAAGCTGGAACAAAATACGGATTAACAATGCGAACTTGATGTTGGGCTGCATTTATGGCCGTGGTATATGTTCGTCCAATTAGCCGGTTCGTTTTTTCGGGAGTACGATCTACGATAGCTACAGTAATATTTGAACTATCATTAGCTGCCGGATGAGATGGAAAATACATTTTCCCGCTTACATTTTGTTTTGTTTCTTTATTCCACATGTGCAAGAAAATCTTTTCTAAATCATCAACTGCATTTCCTTCTATGCGGACATGCATATCTCGCCATTGCCCGATTTTAGGAAGACCCTTGATGTAGTAGTCTGCTACGTTCATGCCACCTGTATATCCTGTTTTTCCATCGATGATAGCTATTTTACGGTGATCGCGGTGAAAGACATGATTGATGTATGGAAATGTTATCGGGTCAAACTTTACAATCTCTATACTATCCTTCCGAATAGCTTTTATTTGTTTGTTTTTTAATGGCTTGTTATTTGACCAGTTACCGAAAGCGTCGAACATCACGCGAACCTTTACGCCTTCTTTCGTCTTTTCACTTAAGAGTTTGAAAATAGCATTTCCTATTGAATCATTACGAAAATTAAAATATTCTAAGTGGACGAAATGCTTAGCCTTACGGATATGATCGAATAGATCAATAAATTTATCGTGTCCGTTTGTTAATAATTCGACTTTGTTATTATTTGAGATGTTGACGCCCGAGTTTCTTAAAAAATGAATAACGATGGAGTCGCTGCTTTCTTGGGTGTTGTAGCATTGTTTTGCTTCACTTTGCACACTGCCTATAGGAAAGACAGGGCACACAAAAATTATTGGTAGTAAAAAAAATAATGAACAGATAAACTTTCTCAAAACTTCGTTTTTTATATAATTATGTATCTGCTACAAAGATAAGATTTATTAATCGTAGCTCAAGAGGCCTAAACATAATTTTTTCTATTTTAACGATATGTTGCGGCTTATTTCTTTTTGTCTTTATAATTATAGAATAGAGGTTTTTTGTAATTAGGATCATGCAAAAGTAGATATTTTTTTTACGGCCAAAATAAGGAGAACGATAACTGCTGCAATAATAGATCGAGGATCAATAGTAGCACACGCCTGTAAAAATGACGTGGCACTGACCTGAAATGTAGCAATTAAAGTCTGTATTCTACCCCATTTAAGGAGTAAAAGTATACAAATCAAAGCAAGAGCAAAGTTCTCAATGAGCCAGCATCTTTTAGAAGCATTTTTTGTCCATGAATTAAAAATACCATATTGGAGTATTTTTTGCTTTCTGCTTTGTTCAACTTTTTCAGTCTGCTCATGTTCTATTTGATAGAGTTTGCGCATAACTTTTTTGCTGAATCCGTCGTCTGCTATTTCTTTTTCGCCTTTATTTAAAAAGTTGTGTAAGAGTTTATCTTCGTCAGTTTCCATCATAACCATTTTGTTTTAAGTAAGTAGCCAATTTTTGTTTACCTCTTGAGAGATGGCTTTTTATTGTCCCTGAAGGCCATTTAGTGAGCGTAGATATCTTTTCGATGCTTAAATCTTCCATATAAAAGAGAGTAATACATGTTCGTTCGTCAGTTGAAAGTATCTTTAATGATTGATAAATATCCAGATGTTGTTCCATCGATTTGCTATACGTTACAGGGATTTCTGTTTCCGTATTTATTTCGGATGTTTCTTTCTTTTTGCGGATGTAGTCATAATACACGTTGTATGCGATGCGGTATAGCCAAGTAGAAAAACTAGAGAGATTCTTAAAACTTCCCAGATTCGTATATATCTTGATAAAAGTATCTTGAGCCAAATCGTTGCTCAATTCTTTATTGCCGCAGGTCTGATTCAGGAAAAAACGCCTCAGTGGTGATTGGTGTCTTTTTACCAATATATCAAAGGCTTTTTTGTCCCCATCGGCAACAATTTTGGCTATAAGAACAATATCATCGGGCTTATTCATTATTTGCTTCTATAGTTTGCAAGACTACTATTTAATCGGTGATTTTATTTTCTGCTTCTTTTTCAGCATTTATACCTTTGTCTTGCGCCTTATCGGCAGATCTATTATGGTCCGGATCATTTTTTTTATTTTCATTGTTTCTTTTTTCATTGTTAGCTACTATCCATTGCCCGATGCCGATAAACATGACGAGCAATCCTATGGCTCCTACTTGGAAATTACCGGAGATGGCCCAAAGGAAAACGAAGATTCCAATGCCGATAAATACCTCCATGATACCTTGTGAAGCGGAAGATGCTTTTGTTACCTTGTTGTTATCCAATAATTCTTCTGGTATAGGTTGTCCCGCAGCAATAGCTTTTCCTATTGTTTCATAGCGCTTTTTCCTATTTTTGTAGCGAAAATAAAAAATGAAGAATACGATAAGTATGGGTACGGAACATCCGCAGATGATGCCGAGAATAGGGATCAATATTGCCATGTTTTCTGCTGTCATGCCATTATTATTGTTTTCATTTCCATAGTTATCATAGCCGTTAGTGTTGAAATGAAGTGTCTTTGATTGTCCAACCCCGGCTATAGAATCGGATGATGTTTGAGTATCTCCGGTTTTTATCATTTGTATGGTATCATTTGACTTTTCTCGAGGAGATGAGTTCT
>Ga0172378_10001676_pt1 | contig 20573 bp, 14 predicted proteins | sample GrowelOW332metaG_FD_119755 | JGI IMG/M metagenome (GOLD analysis project Ga0172378, IMG submission 119755) | Groundwater microbial communities from an aquifer near a municipal landfill in Southern Ontario, Canada - Pumphouse #3_1 metaG | ecosystem: Environmental > Aquatic > Deep subsurface >... | reverse complement strand
CTGCAGATACTTGATGACGGCAGGATAACTGATTCACAGGGACATGTCGTGAACTTTAAGAATACCGTGATCATAATGACATCCAATGTGGGTGCGAAAAAAATAGTAGATCCGGGAACTCTGGGATTCGCGGCAAAACCTTCCGCACAGCAGTCATACGACAAAATGAAGCAGGGAGTCATGGATGAAGTCAGGAAAGTATTCAGACCTGAGTTCATAAACCGTATAGACGAGATACAGGTATTCCACCAGCTGACGAAGAATGAAATGTTCGAGATCGTGGGTCTCCTGTGCACAGGACTTGAAAAGAGGACAAAAGCGCAGAAGAATATCACGCTCAGGGTGACACCTGCTATGAAGAAATATCTGGTGGAAAAATTCTCGGATGATAAGATGGGTGCAAGACCGCTTAAGCGTGCTGTTCAAACTGTAATTGAGGATCCGTTGTCAGACAGGATACTTTCCGGGGAAGCGGTGGAAGGAAGCAGAGTCACGGTAGGTATCAGCGAAGGAAAAGTGAAGTTTTCCTGAACGCGGGGATAAGCTATACTGTAATTGGCAGTCCGATGTCCGGACTGTAGCAAATAAAACAATCGCGTGATCGCGCAAGCATGGAGGAGAAAGACATGTCAGGAATCAAAGGCCTAATCAGAAAGAATGAAGATGGGACGCTGAGCTTCGGTGATAACACACTTGAGGAAAAGACCAAGAAAGATGGCTTTGAGTTCGAAGGCGGTCTGTATAAGGTCAAAACATATAAGGATATAACAAGGCTTGAATGCAATGAGAGTTTTGTGTATGAATCAGATCCCGGAACAGTGGTCAGCGAGTTTGAGGAAACCGAGAACGGAATGAAGTTTAACGTGGACGGAGCTGAAGACGCCGACATAACGGTAGGACTTGCAGATGAAACTCCTTATGAAGTCATAGTCGACGGCCGCAGTATAGGTACTATTGAAACAAATCTGAGTGGAAAACTCAGCTTCAGCGTGGAACTTGGAGACAAGGACAGACCGGTGGCAGTAGAGATAAGAAAGTGATCAGATATGACAGTTAAGAATAAGACCGCATTTTTCTGCACAGAGTGCGGATATGAATCAGCCAAGTGGATGGGACAGTGTCCTGTCTGTAAGGCATGGAACACGATGGTGGAGGAACCGGTGAAGACAGCTCCTGCATCTGACAGAGCATCAGCATATGGAAGAAAGTCTGTCCGCGGTGCGGGCGGACTTTCTCAGTCTACGGGTATCAACAGACCGGTCGCACTCAGCACAGTAGATCTCAGGGAAGAACCAAGGGTAGAGACTGGTTATACAGAGCTTGACCGTGTGCTTGGAGGCGGTATAGTACAGGGATCTCTTGTACTGGTCGGCGGTGATCCCGGAATAGGAAAATCCACACTTCTTCTGCAGGTGACAAAAAATCTTTCTGATGCAGGACATCGCATATTGTATGTATCAGGAGAGGAGTCGCTTCGTCAGATCAAGATGAGGGCGCAGCGGATAGGAAGTGTCAATGATAATCTGCGGTTCTTCTGCGAAACAGATCTTGATACGATAGCTGAGGTCGTACTTGAGGAAAAGCCGGAAGTCGTAGTCATAGACTCAATACAGACAATGTACAACTCGTCGGTATCGGCAGCCCCGGGGAGCGTATCGCAGGTGCGCGAAACTACAGGTGTTCTGCTTCGTCTTGCCAAAGAGAATGCAATCACTATATTTATAGTCGGGCATGTTACCAAGGAGGGGACAGTAGCAGGGCCAAGAGTCCTCGAACACATGGTGGACACGGTGCTTTACTTTGAGGGAGACCGCTACGCTTCTTACAGGATCCTCAGGGGAACAAAGAACAGGTTCGGGTCGACTGATGAGATAGGTCTGTTCGAGATGAAACCTGAAGGCCTTGTCCAGGTGGAGAATCCGTCAGAGTACCTTCTGTCAGGAAGACCGCTCGGAGCGAGCGGATCCGTAGTCACATGTGCTATGGAGGGAACGCGGCCGATGCTTGTGGAAGTGCAGGCACTCCTTTGCGACAGCAACTTTGGCTTCCCCAAGAGACAGGCTAACGGAACAGATTACAACAGGGTCAGTCTTCTCATGGCTGTCCTGGAGAAACGGCTTGGTGTTCCGCTCGGTCAGCAGGATGCTTACATAAATCTGACCGGTGGAATAAAACAATCAGAACCGGCAATTGACCTTGGAATAGCTCTTGCAATTATTTCGAGTTACAGGAACAGACCCATGGATGACAGGATGATGGCATTTGGGGAAATCGGTCTTTCGGGTGAGATAAGGGCTGTCAGTATGGCAGATCAGAGAGTGGCTGAGGCGGCAAAACTCGGGTTCACATCTGTTTTGATGCCGAAAGCAAATCTCAAGGGCCTGAGGCACCCTGATGGGATAGAAATCATCGGAGTGGCGGGGCTGAAGGAAGCTTCTGACAAAGTCATGTGAAACGGACTGTAATTTGAGCGGGGGTCAAGAGTGTTGTTTTCAGGGGAAAACAAGAGCTTCATAGCGATAGATCTGAAATCATTCTATGCGTCGGCTGAGTGTGTGGCAAGAGGACTTGACCCGCTCACGACAAATCTTGTGGTAGCTGACAGCAGCAGGACTGAGAAGACAATATGCCTTGCTGTATCCCCGTCACTTAAGGCGTATGGAATCCCTGGCAGACCGCGCCTCTTTGAGGTCGTTGAGAAGGTCAGACAGCTGAATGCCGGCAGGAAAGATAAAATAACATATATCACAGCCGTGCCGCGAATGCAGCTGTATATGGATGTGAGCTCAGAAGTATATAATATTTATCTTCGATATATTGCGCCTGAGGATATTCATGTTTACTCAGTCGATGAGGTCTTTATCGATGCCACTTCTTATCTTGGACGATATGAAACAACAGCACAGGATCTTTGCATAAAGCTTATCAGGGAGGTCCTTGATGAGACAGGGATAACCGCAACAGCAGGGGTGGGAACGAACATGTATCTCGCCAAGATAGCTATGGATATCGTGGCAAAACATATGCCCGCCGATGAAAACGGTGTCAGGCTGGCGAGTCTCGATGAGATGAGCTACAGAAGATTTCTCTGGACACACAGGCCACTCACTGATTTCTGGCGTCTGGGCACGGGTTATGCGGGAAAACTTGAGAAATACGGCATGCTCACCATGGGCGACATTGCGAGATGTTCGATCAAAGACGAAGATCTTCTGTACAGGCTGTTCGGAGTCAATGCTGCAAATCTGATCGACCATGCCTGGGGCTACGATGACACAACGATGGCCGCAATCAAATCATACCGCTCAGCGAACAATTCTCTCAGCAGAGGGCAGGTCCTGAAGTGCCCATATAGTTTTGAAAAAGGCAGACTGATAGTTAAGGAGATGGCTGATCTCCTTGTTCTTGATCTTGTAGAGAAGAATCTCATAACTGACAGAATTGCCCTGAGTATCGGCTATGATGTGACGAGTCTGCGTGACAATGCAACGGGAAAACAATACAAGGGCGAAGTGGCAGAGGACAGATATGGCAGAATGGTTCCGAAACCGGCTAACGGGAGCATCGCTCTCGGCAGAGCAAATGCTTCAACGAAGCTTATTACAGAGGCGGTCATGAAGCTCTATGACAGGATAACAGATCCGACGCTGCTGCTGAGGAGAATGAGCGTGACGGCTGACCATGTAGTCAGCGAAGAGACGGCAGCCCCTGATGAGCAGGAATATGAGCAGCTTGACCTGTTCACTGACTATAAGGCAAGGGACGCGCAGAAAGAAGCTGAAAAAGAAGCACTTGCAAGAGAAAAACGTGTTCAGAAAGCAGCCCTGGAGATTCAGAAGAAATTTGGGAAAAATGCTCTCCTTAAGGGAATGAACCTCGAAGACGGAGCCACAACAATGGAGCGCAATGAACAGATAGGCGGGCACAAAGCATGAATAATGACGATGCATTCAAAAATGCCTGGCACAATGTAAAGGGGATAACAACAAAGGAGATGGCCGGCGCCGCAGAAGACGCTGAGCGGATCTACGGCGACATCATTGATCTGCCGCACCATGTCTCGTCAAAACATGCGCCTCTTTCCGAATCGCAGAAAGCAGCTCAGTTCGCGCCTTTTGCAGCTCTGACCGGTTTTGGCGCTGAGATAGCGGAAAGCGGGAGAAGAACGCAGGAGAAACGCGAACTTACTGACGGTCAGAAAGAAGAACTTGATATCAAATTAGCGCAGCTCTCGGAAGAAGCATCAGATGGCTCAGGAAACTGCGCCAGAGTGCGCATCACATATTTTGTAAGAGATGAAAGAAAAAGCGGCGGATCTTACGAGACACATGAAGGATCAATAAAAAGGACAGATCCTCTCGAGGGAAGAATTCTGATGGATGACGGGTTTATGATCGAGGCCGATGATGTATATGATATAGAAAAAATATAGCGGATGCCAGGTATGCATGTACCCGACATCCGCTATGTTATTTTGTAGACTCTCTTAAGCCTCGTCACTGTCCTCGTCGCCGGCTTCTTCAATAACAGCCACAGTTTCATCTTCCGATACGAGTGTGCCCTCTTTGATAGAGATCGTCTTTATTGTTCCGGTTACCGGACTTACGACAGGAATTGTATTGCCGATGATCATAATCGTGTCTCCGGCTGCTGTCTTGTCCCCTTCTTTGACATCGATCCTTGACAGAAGGCCTGTCATGCCAGCGGCAACGATGACATTTCCTTCGTCATCGCGCTTAAGGGAATCCCCGTTGCTTTCGTCAGCTTTTGATGAAGCATCATTGAGCCTGACCCTTTCAATTTCCGTGTAATAGTGATGAGCCGCAAGACCGGCGGCCACTGCAGCAGCGCCCAGGACAAAACCGGCGATCCCTGCTCCAATCCCATTTTTGTTTTTGATCATATATTAATCCTCCATAGTTGAGAAATCCTGTGTCGATTCTTGTATTGTACGCCAAACAAAGGTACTATGCTTTATCTTTGCCTTTTTTTAAGAATTATTTCACATTTCCCATATACCATATCGTGTTATGATTCGAGGCAAAAGTAAACAGGCGAAACAAGTGCTTTTGTGTGACGATCTGGTTTTGGAGGCTAAGAAATGGGAAACGTTATAGGAATTGATCTTGGGACAACAAACAGTTGCGTGTCGGTGGTCGAAAATGGCAAAGCGGTGATAATCCCGTCAGACACGGGAAGCCGGACTACGCCCAGCGTGGTCGCATTTTCCAAAGACGGCGAGAGATATGTGGGTGACACCGCAAGACGGCAACTGGTGGTGAACCCTGACAGGACTATATCTTCGATAAAACGTCAGATGGGCACGAACTGGTCGATGAAGATCGATGGATCATTGTACAAGCCACAGACAATAAGCGCCTATATACTTATGAAACTTAAGCAGGATGCCGAGAAGTATCTCGGACAGACAGTTAACGACGCGGTCATCACGGTCCCGGCTTACTTCAATGATACGCAGAGGCAGGCAACAAAGGATGCAGGCGCTATAGCCGGGCTGAATGTGCTCCGTATAATAAATGAACCGACAAGTGCGGCAATGTCATATGGACTTGACCACGGGGACTCAAAGAAAGTAATGGTATTCGATCTCGGCGGAGGAACATTTGATGTTTCAATAATTGATATTGCTGACGGAATAATTGAGGTCATGGCCACATCAGGTGACAACCATCTCGGCGGAGATGATTTTGATGAGAGGATAGCCGACTGGATAGCGGAACAATTCAGACAGGAGCATCGTATTGACCTGCGAAAAGATTTTGCGGCCCGCCAGAGAATACGCGAAGCGGCCGAACAGGCCAAGAAGGAACTCTCATCAGCGACGACAGCCCAGATAAATCTTCCTTATATTGCAAAAGACAGGTCAGGCCCTCTCCACCTCGACCTGACTCTTACCAGGGATAAGCTGAATGAACTCATTGGTGACCTGATAGGCAGGACAGAAGCTCCGGTCGTCAACGCCCTTGCAGATGCAGGCATATCAGCGTCAAAACTTGATATGGTGCTTCTGGTAGGCGGGTCAACAAGAGTTCCTGCTGTTAAGGACAAAGTAAAAAAGCTTACAGGTAAAGAACCGTCTCAGAACATCAATCCGGATGAGTGCGTTGCGATGGGCGCGGCGATCCTTGGGAGCACGCTCACCGGGAATGCACTGATTTCAAGAGGAACAGGGCAGAGCCTCATGCTGTTTGATGTGACCCCGCTCAGCCTTTCAATTGAGACTATGGGCGGAGTAGCCACGAGGCTCATAGAGCGCAATACCACGATTCCCTTCAAATACACAAAGGAATTCACTACAGCCTCACCCATGCAGACTACAATAGAAGTCAATGTCCTGCAGGGTGAAAGACCAATGGCGCACGACAACAAAACAATAGGCAAGTTCATGATGCACGGCATTCGCAGGAGCAACAGCGGTATGCCGAGGATAAATGTGACTTTTGATATAGACGCGAATGGTATACTCAAAGTATCCGCGCAGGATCTGACTACAGGTAAGATGCAGTCGGTAACGATCACAGCAAGTGACCGCATGTCTGATACAGAGATAGAACAGGCAAGGAGAGATGCCGAGATGTACAGCGCTACAGACGGCATCAGAAAAGACGGGCTTGCACTGACTGATGAGTGCCGCAGGCTGATCCTGGATACTGACAACAGACTTAAAGAGCAGAAAAAACAAATGGATAAGGCGAAATACAGGGAGATCAAAAAAGATGTCAGCGAGCTTGAACGTCTGACTTCGAAATTCCGTGCGGACAAGGTGACAGCACAGGACGTCGATGCCATGAGACAGGCAAAAGAAAGACTCGAGGCTTCAGCGGGCAGTATCGGAGCATAGAGCATTTATAAATGAGGGGAAAATGAGAATAGAAATAAGTGATGACTGCGATCTTCGAAAGATTGCTGAAAGCGGTCAGTGTTTCCGCTGGAATGAAGCAGAAGACGGAGCATGGCGTGTAATATCAGGTGACCGTTGTATCTACATAAAACATGAGGGTGAATCATGTTTTGACGTTTCGTGCGACAGCACGGAATTTGAATCGTACTGGCACAGGTACCTTGATCTCGATACTTCTTATCGGATGATCCGTGGAAAAGTAGACAGGAACAGGGATCCTTTTCTATACGAATCATGCATGGATGAACAGGGAATAAGGATATTGCGACAGAATCCTTTTGAGACTCTCATCAGTTTTATAATTTCCCAGAACCGGAATATTCCGATCATAAGAAGATCCATAGAACTTCTTTCGAGTGAAGCCGGAACAGAGCTTGTTGATACAAGGGGCGTAACATATTATTCATTCCCGGAGCCTTGGCAGATAGCTGCGATGAGCGGTGAAGCGCTTGGCAGGTGCAGGCTCGGATACCGTGAGCCTTATGTCAGAAGGACGGCGGAGGGCGTGCTGGACGGGAGCATTGATCTTGCAAAAATGACATGTGCTGATAAATCTGCCTCTGATGTGTCAGAAGCCGGTACAATAAAGGGGCTGTGTCAGATTTATGGCGTGGGGCCCAAGGTCGCGAACTGCATGTCACTTTTCGGACTGCATCATCTCGATGCGTTTCCAATTGATGTATGGGTGAAGCGCATTCTTGCCGGCAAATATCCTGACGGGTATCCGATTGAATCATATCGTCCGTATAACGGAGTCTATCAGCAGTATATGTTCGCACATTACAGAAAACTATCAAAAGGACAGGCGTGAGCGTAACGCCTTCCGGAAAGTCTTGTTTATTCTGATATGAAATATATTTGGCTGTTCATCAAAAAAACATTGAGACTGCTCCTGAAGCCGCTGTCATTTGTGCCGGCGATCCTCGTGGCATGCATGATCTTCAGTTTTTCTGCTGACAATGGAATACAGAGTACGGAAGAGAGCCTGACAGTTACACGAAGGATCGTGGTGGAATACAATGAACGTTTTGAGAAGGGCTGGGACGAAGGCCAGATCAGCATATACACCTGGAGGCTTGAAAGATATGTGAGGAAGGCCGCACATATGGCAGAATACTGTCTGCTCGCCATCACCCTTTCAATACCGCTTTATGTCTATGGGCTGCGGGGATTTCCGCTCATTGTTGTTACGGTGGGAATATGTGCGGCATATGCCTGTACTGATGAGTATCACCAGCTCTATTCTGCCGGCAGGACTGCCAGTGGCCGTGATGTTCTTATAGACAGTGGCGGGGCTCTTATCGGAGCGCTTACAGGCAGGTTCGTGTCGTGGCTGGGAAGTGCTACCATCTTCCGCCCGCTCAGGATGAAGAAGAGGTAGCATACTATTTTGTCCTTGAATCGGGAGTATTGCTATGCTATAATCCATGAAGTCAGCCGAGAAAACGACGGACATATATAGAGGAATCATACAATGGCTAGTATTGCGGTCTCCAAAACCGCTCATGGGGGTTCGAGTCCCTCTTCCTCTGCTCAACAGCGGGGCTGTCGCAATTTGCGGCAGCCCTGTTTTTGCGAAGAGGACCTGAGTGCAGCTTAATCATAACTGTACTTTTAATAAGCTTGTTGTTATAATTCCAGTCAAAGCGGGCAGACCGCGGGACCGACAACACATCTAACCAACCTACAAGGAGAGAGAAAACCTGATATGAACGTCAGACGCATCTATGTTGAGAAGAAAACACCTTATGCAGTAGCAGCAGATCAGTTGAGGGACGAGATCAAGAACTTCCTGGGAGTGACCGGGATCCGCAATGTCCGTATCATGATCAGATACGATGTGGAGAATATTTCGGATGAAGTATTCGAGACAGCCTGCAGGACTGTTTTTTCGGAACCGCCGGTCGATGTCATGTACAGAGAGACAATCGAGATTCCTGCCGGAGCACGTGTTTTCTCGGTGGAGCCTGTCCCGGGGCAGTTCGATCAGAGGGCTGACTCAGCAGTTCAGTGCATACAGTTCATAGATCCGACGGAAAATCCTACAATTATCACAGCCAAAACATATATCCTCGAAGGCACTGTCTCTGATGAAGAGATGGAGAGAATAAAAGGATATTGCATCAACCCGGTAGATTCTAGAGAAACGGGACTGGAAAAACCGGAGACTCTTGAGATCAAACACCCGGTGCCTGATGATGTCGCTGTGATGGAAGGTTTCATCATGATGCCGGAGAACGAATTCAGGGAACTTTATGATTCGCTCGGACTTGCGATGACATATGAAGATTTCAAATACATAAGACAATATTTTGACGGGAGTTTTGACGGAAAGGTTCGCCGCGATCCAACGATCACTGAAGTGAGAGTACTGGACACATACTGGTCAGATCACTGCCGTCATACGACATTTGCAACCGAGCTTAAGGACGTCAGTTTTGACGAGGGTTATTACGCGACACCGATGGAGCTCACATACAGGAGTTACCGCGATACGTTCGCTGAGCTTTATAAGGATCGCCCGGAGAAATATGTCTGTCTGATGGACATAGCTCTCATGGGAATGAAGAAACTGAGGGCTGACGGAAAACTTAACGATATGGAGAAATCCGAGGAGAACAATGCCTGCACAGTCATAGTTCCTGTCGAGACAGATTATGGCAACGGACCTGAGACTGAGGAATGGCTTGTTTTCTTCAAGAACGAGACACATAATCACCCGACTGAGATCGAGCCGTTCGGCGGCGCTGCCACATGCCTCGGCGGAGCAATAAGGGATCCGCTCTCGGGCAGAGGCTATGTTTATCAGGCGATGCGTGTCACAGGTGCCGCAGATCCGACAGTTCCGGTATCCGAGACACTGGCGGGCAAACTTCCGCAGAAGAAACTTGTTCGCGGAGCAGCTCAGGGCTATTCAAGCTATGGAAATCAGATAGGCCTTGCGACAGGTCATGTCAGAGAGATATATCATCCGAATTATGTGGCAAAACGAATGGAGATCGGCGCAGTAATGGGAGCCGCACCCCGCAGCAGCGTTGAGCGTCTGAGCTCTGACCCGGGAGATATAATCATTCTTCTCGGCGGAAGAACAGGGCGCGACGGCATAGGAGGCGCGACAGGCGCATCCAAGGCACATAACTCAAAATCTCTTGCAACATGCGGAGCTGAGGTCCAGAAAGGTAATGCTCCGACAGAGCGCAAGTTGCAGAGACTTTTCAGAAGACCTGAAGTCGCACACATGATAAAGAAGTGTAATGATTTCGGAGCCGGCGGCGTATCCGTAGCAATAGGAGAGCTTGCAGACGGACTCAAAGTCAATCTTGACCTTGTGCCAAAGAAGTATGAAGGACTTGACGGAACAGAACTTGCCATCTCAGAGTCACAGGAGAGAATGGCAGTTGTTGTTGCGCCTGAAGATAAAGAACAGTTCCTCGGGTATGCAGAGGAAGAGAACCTCGAAGCTACGCCCCTTGCTGTTGTAACTAAGAACCCGGATCTCGTCCTTACATGGAGAGACAAGGATATAGTCAATATTTCACGCAGATTCCTCGATACGAACGGCGCCCATCAGGAGTGCTCAGTCGAGGTCGAAACACCTTCTGAAGAAGACAATTATCTTGAGAAGATCGCCTGCGGTGCTGTTGCGGCAAAACTTGAGAAGAACGAAGAGGACTTCCCGGGAGCTTTCATTTCACAGCTTTCTGATCTGAATACCTGCTCGCAGAAGGGACTGGTCGAGATGTTCGACTCATCCATAGGTGCCGGATCAGTTGATATGCCTTACGGCGGCAAGTATCAGAGGACACAGACTCAGACAATGGTCGCAAAACTTCCTATACTTCACGGCACATCTGATACAGTGACTATGATGAGTTATGGTTTTGATCCTTATCTGTCATCATGGAGCCCCTACCACGGAGCAATTTACGCTGTAACAGAGTCAGTAGCCAAGATAGTGGCATTTGGCGGAAGCACAGAAAAGATACATCTCACATTCCAGGAATACTTCCGCAGGATGAGTGAGGATCCGAAGCGCTGGAGCCAGCCTTTTGCGGCACTGCTCGGAGCGTATGATGCCCAGATAGGTTACGGATTGGCCGCTATAGGCGGCAAAGATTCAATGTCCGGAACATTCAATGATATCGATGTCCCGCCCACACTTGTTTCCTTTGCGGTCGATGTTGCAGGTCAGGATGACATCATTACAAACGACATAAAGGCTGAGGGCAATGTCCTCGTAGAATTCAGAATTAACAAAGATGATTATGATATTCCTGTATACAGCGATGTACTCAATCTCTATGAAAGAATCACATCGCTCATTCATGACGACTTAATACTGTCCGCACATGCAGTCGAATGCAGCGGTATTGCAGCGGCTGCGGCTCAGATGGCATTTGGTAATCATTATGGAGTGCGTTTTGACAGCAGACTTGAGGTTAAGGATCTCTTTGCGAACGGCATAGGTAATATAATCGCTGAGATGGCTCCTGATGACGCTGATGCGCTCGAGGAACTTGACTGGGAGTGCGGTGATTACAGAATTGTCGGTACAACGACAGGACGTTCTGAGAATGAAGGACCGGCATTTGCATACGGCGAGACAGAGGTCTCACTGAAAGATGCACTGTCAGCATGGCAGAAACCTCTCGAGAGAGTTTTCCCGACTTATGTAAAGGAAAATGACGAAGAAGTGGCATCACCGCTTTATGACGCTGAGAAGAGACCTGATGCTGATGATCCCGGCAGATACAACGGCGTTGTAGTATGTTCACACAAGATCGCCCAGCCCACAGTGTTCATCCCTGTTTTTCCTGGAACGAACTGTGAGTACGATGCAGCTGCTTCATTTGAGAGAGCAGGGGCAAAGACGATCACAAAGGTATTTGTGAACCTGAACGCCGAGGATATACGCGGATCGGTAGACGCTTTCCGCGACGGTATTGAGAAGTCACAGATAATAATGTTCCCCGGCGGGTTCTCTGCCGGCGATGAACCGGACGGCTCAGCCAAGTTCTTTGCTACAGCTTTCCGAAATGCCAGGATCCGCGAAGCTGTGGATGAGCTTCTCGGAGAGCGCGATGGACTGGCGCTCGGCATCTGCAATGGTTTCCAGGCTCTGATAAAACTCGGACTTGTACCATTTGGAAAGATAACAGACGCGCAGACGCAGGAATCCCCGACGCTCACATTCAATACAATAGGCAGGCACATTTCAAGAGAGGCTTATATCAGGACAGTTTCAAATCTGAGCCCATGGCTTCAGGAAGCCGATCTCGGAGGTGTCTATGTTAACCCTGCATCCCACGGTGAAGGACGTTTTGTCGCACCTGAAGATACAATAAAAGAGCTCTTTGCAGCAGGACAGGTCGCGACTCAGTACTGCGACCCGGAAGGCAATGTCAGCATGGATGAGGAATGGAATTTCAACGGTTCGTTCCACGCGATAGAAGGAATAACATCACCTGACGGGAGAGTGCTCGGAAAGATGTGCCACAGCGAGAGAAGAGGCGACGGAGTCGCCATCAACATAGTCGGCAGACAGGATATGAAGATATTTGAAAGCGGAGTTCGTTATTTCCTGTAAAAATAAGTTACGGAGGCATGAATGAAAGCATTTCTGATACTTGAGGACGGCACTGTATTTCCGGGCAGAAGAATCGGTGCTGACCGCGATGTGATAAGCGAAATCGTATTCAATACAACGATGGCCGGCTATACAGAAGTACTTACAGACCCTTCATACGCGGGACAGGCTGTATGTATGACATATCCACTTATAGGAAACTATGGCGTATGTATGGATGACTTGGAATCAGGCAGACCATGGCCGGACGCTCTGATAGTGAGAGAACTGGCCAGAGTGCCCAGCAATTTCAGATCAGATATGTCGCTCGGGAAATTCATGGACACTTATGATCTTCCGGGGATCGAGGGAATCGACACGAGAAAGCTCACAAGGATCCTCCGTGAAAAGGGCACTATGAACGGGTGCATAACATCGAATGAGAACTACAGCATCGATGAGATAATGCCAAAGCTCAGGGCCTATACATGTGGCAAGGTAGTAGAGAAAGTCACATGCTCTGATAAATATGAAGTCAGGGGCGTCGATTCACTTGATGAGAACGGCCCTGTCTCAGGGAGCGCCGTCTTTGACTCTGAGTCATACAATGTGCCGGATGAGGACGGAAAGATCACTCACGAGAAGAAACCAAGCCTGGTACACGAATTGACCGGAATAGTCAAAACAAGCGCGGAAGCCACGGATGACGGCAAAAACACATCATCAACGCGCCATCTTGAGATCGCACTTCTCGATCTTGGAACAAAAAAGAACATTGCAAGATGCCTTTCATCAAGAGGCTGCAACGTTACAGTATATCCTGCAGGAACAAAGGCTTCTGAGATCCTTGCCACAAATCCCGATGGAATAATGTTGTCGAACGGCCCCGGGGATCCCAAGGAATGCACAGAGATCATTAAGGAAATCAGGAAGCTTTATGAGAGCGATACTCCGATATTTGCCATATGCCTCGGCCATCAGCTGATGGCTCTTGCAACGGGAGCTGATACATACAAACTCAAGTACGGTCATCGCGGCGGTAATCACCCTGTAAAGGATCTTTCCACAGGACGCGTATATATTTCATCGCAGAACCATGGCTATGCTGTGGATATGAATTCGCTCGATCCCAGGGTGGCGGTCCCATCTTTCACAAATGTCAATGACGGCACAAATGAAGGACTTCACTATGTCGGAAAGAATATCTTCACAGTTCAGTTCCATCCGGAAGCATGTGCCGGTCCGCAGGATACTGAATTCATGTTCGACAGATTCCTGGAGATGGTAAAGAATAAAACGCTCTGTTAGGAGGCTAATGTGAATATCGCGCTGTTAGGAGGCCAATGTGAATATCGCGCTGATGCGCGGTATTCACATGTCAGGTTTGCAATGCGACTGTAAGCAGTCGCATTGCAAACCTGATAATCACAGCCGGGGAATTGTATTCACAATTTCCCGGCGCGGACAGCGCAATGCGACAGGAGCTGTCGCATAAAGCGCGCTGTCATGGAGGTAATAATGCCAATTAATCCCAATGTTCATAAAGTTATGGTCATCGGCTCGGGTCCTATTGTCATAGGTCAGGCGGCGGAGTTCGATTACGCCGGTACCCAGGCCTGCAGGTCCCTCAAGGAGGAAGGCGTTGAAGTCTGCCTTGTTAATTCAAACCCCGCGACCATAATGACAGATAAGGATATAGCTGATGAGGTCTATATCGAACCTCTGACAGCATCTGTCATTGAGAAGATAATAGAAAAAGAAAAGCCGGACAGTATTCTCCCGAATATGGGAGGGCAGGCAGGTCTGAACCTTGGGATGGAGCTCGCGGAATCCGGCTTCCTTGAGAGTCACAATGTACAGCTCCTCGGAACGACAGCGCTCACGATCAAGAAGGCTGAAGACCGTCTCATGTTCAAGGAGACGATGGAGAAGATCGGTGAACCCGTAGCTCCTTCAGAAGTTGTTGAAAATATTGAGGATGGCGTACAATTTGCCGCAAAGATCGGCTATCCGGTAGTGCTCCGCCCCGCGTACACACTCGGCGGGTCAGGCGGCGGCATCGCACACAGCGTTGTTGAGCTGAGAAAGATCCTTGAGAACGGACTCAGACTTTCGAGAGTAGGGCAGGTACTTGTCGAGCGCTCGATCGCCGGCTGGAAAGAAATCGAGTATGAAGTCATGCGCGACAGCGCAGGCAATTGCATCACGGTCTGCAACATGGAGAACATCGACCCTGTCGGCGTACACACCGGCGATTCGATAGTCGTCGCACCGTCCCAGACGCTCACAGACAAAGAGTATCAGATGCTCCGCACGTCTGCCCTGAATATCATAAATGAACTCGGGATCACAGGCGGCTGCAACGTGCAGTTTGCGCTCCATCCAACGAGTTTTGAATACTGTGTTATAGAGGTCAACCCCAGAGTGTCGCGTTCATCGGCGCTCGCATCAAAAGCTACAGGTTATCCCATAGCCAAGGTCGCTGCGAAGATAGCGCTCGGCTACACTCTTGATGAGATCAAAAACACCATAACAGGCAAAACATATGCTTCTTTCGAGCCTGCTCTCGACTATTGTGTCGTAAAGTTCCCGAGGCTTCCATTCGATAAGTTCATCACAGCCAAACGTACGCTGACGACTCAGATGAAGGCGACGGGCGAGGTCATGAGCATCTGCACCAATTTTGAAGGTGCGATGATGAAGGCCATCCGTTCACTCGAGCAGCATGTTGACTGCATCTCGAGCTATGATTTCAGCGGACTTTCAAGAGAGGATCTTTTCAAGAGACTTACTGTTGTTGATGATCAGAGAATCTGGGTCATAGCTGAGGCACTGAGGAAGGGCATTTCAGCGCCGACAATCCACGAGATAACAATGATAGACGAGTGGTTCATCGACAAGCTCCACCACCTTGTAAAGATAGAGGATAAACTGAAGAAGGCCGGCAGAACGCGTGCTGCTCTGACAGAAGAGGGCAAGATCGAAAATCCCGATATGGAGAAGTGCGGTCTTACAGCAGCGCTCATGAAAGAGGCCAAGGTCGCAGAGTTCCCTGATAATGTCATCGCGCGCTTCACAGGTTTTGCCGAAGAGGAAATCCGCAATAACAGAAAGCAGTGGGGCATCACTGCAGCCTATAAGATGGTCGATACCTGCGCCGCGGAATTCAAGGCGGAGACTCCTTACTATTACAGTGTTTACAGCGACGCGGAGGAAGAGGACGAGGCGTTTGAGAATCTGACTGACAGGAAGAAGATACTGGTCCTCGGATCAGGACCTATCAGGATAGGTCAGGGTATCGAGTTCGATTACTGTTCTGTACACGCGACATGGGCATTCTCAAAAGCCGGTTACGAGACAATTATCATCAATAACAATCCTGAGACAGTTTCGACGGATTTCGATATTGCGGACAAACTGTATTTTGAGCCGCTGACACCCGAGGACGTGCAGAACGTAGTCGATATTGAGAAGCCCGATTACGCGGTCGTCCAGTTCGGTGGTCAGACAGCTATAAAGCTCACACAGGATCTGATAAAGATGGGAGTGCCGATACTTGGCACAGACGCCAAAGATGTCGATGCCGCTGAGGATCGTGAGATCTTCGATGAAGTGCTTCAGAAATGTGAGATAAAGAGAGCAGCAGGCGCAACTGTTTACACAGCCGAAGAGGCAAAGAAGGTCGCGAATCGCCTGGGTTATCCTGTACTTGTCCGCCCTTCATACGTGCTCGGCGGGCAGGGAATGCAGATCGCACTCTCAGATGATGAGATAGAGCAGTTCATAGAGGTCATAAACCGTTACACGCAGGAACATCCGATACTTGTAGACAAGTATCTGCAGGGCACTGAGACAGAGGTGGATGCAGTCTGTGACGGAGAGAATATAGTTATCCCCGGGATCATGGAGCATATTGAGCGCTCAGGTGTCCATTCGGGCGACTCGATCTCAGTATATCCCGCCAAAACTCTCAGCACGCACGTGAAGGAAGTCATCGCCGAGTATACTAAGCGCCTGGCAAAGGAGCTGCATGTCATAGGACTCATAAATGTCCAGTTCATAGCGGTCGGCGAAGAGGTATATATCATTGAGGCAAACCCGCGTTCATCGAGAACTGTGCCTTATATCAGCAAGGTCACAGGAATTCCGATAGTTGATCTCGCGGCACAGGTGATGATGGGACACAAGCTGACAGAACTCGGTTACACGCCGGGACTTCAGCCTGAAGCGGAATACTATGCGATAAAGATGCCGGTCTTCTCGACTGAGAAGATCAGGGGCGCCGAAGTTTCGGTCGGCCCGGAGATGAAGTCGACAGGTGAGTGCCTTGGAATCTCGAAGTCATTTGACGAAGCACTTTACAAAGCGTTCCTCGGCGCGGGTATAGCACTGCCAAAGCATAAGCAGATGATAATTACAGTCAAGGACGCCGATAAGGGTGAGGTCATTGATATCGCAAGACGCTACGAGAAGATCGGATATATCATTTATTCGACCAGGCGTACGGCTGATGTTCTCAAGGAGAATGGAATACATGCGCGTCAGGTCAACAGAATAAATCAGGAATCTCCTACAGTCATGGATCTGCTTCTCGGACACAAGATAGACCTGGTCGTTGATACGCCAACGCAGGGCCGCGACAAGAACAGAGATGGCTTCATGATCAGAAGGACAGCGATAGAGACAGGCGTTTACTGCATCACATCGCTCGATACAGCAAGAGCTCTTGTGAGTTCGCTTGAGCATGCCGCGGTGAGCCGCAGTAACCTGGAGATCGTGAACATAGCCAGGATTTAAGTATGAATAACATAAATTACAGCAGGGAAACAGAAAAGATCATAGACCGGAACAGGGAAACAGGCGAGGTGCCGACACTTCTTCTCCACGCGTGCTGCGCACCCTGCTCGAGTTATTGCCTTGAGTATCTGCGTGAATATTTCATGATAACGGTCTTTTATTACAATCCCAACATCACGGACGCTGCCGAATATGAAAAGCGAAAGGCCGAGGAGAAACGGCTTATCGCGGAGTACAACAGCCAGGTGGACGAAGGAAAACATATCGACATCATGGAAGCTCCCTACGATCCGGAATCTTTTCTTGCAATGGCTAAAGGCCTTGAGGACGCGCCGGAAGGCGGGGAGAGGTGCATGGCCTGCTATGCACTCAGGCTCGGGAAAACGGCAGAGACCGCTTATAAATGCGGTTTTGAATACTTCACGACTACCCTCACAATTTCACCGCTTAAGAGTGCAGCAAAACTTAATGAAGCCGGTGAAACGGCGGAAGAACATGTTTTGACGGAGCACCCTGAAAGTCATCTTAAGTTCCTGCCTTCAGATTTCAAGAAAAAAGGCGGCTTCCAGAGATCTATAGAATTGTCACACAAATACGGACTATATCGCCAGAATTACTGTGGCTGTGAATTCTCTAAGAGAGGAACAGAATTGCATGCAGAAATTACTTGATCTTATATCAGAAAAAGTCGGAGAGGCATTTGCTGCCGAGGGTTATGACAGTGAGCTTGGAAGGAGCAGCGTATCAAGCCGCCCGGATCTCTGTGAATTTCAATGTAACGGCGCGATGGCAGGTGCCAGGCAGTATCACAAAGCACCGTTCATGATAGCGGACGCTGTTGCTGCAAGACTTGGAGCTGACGAAGAATCAATATTCGAATCGGCTGAATCGGTGAAACCGGGATTCCTCAACCTGAAGCTTAAGAAAAGTTTTCTTGCATCATATCTTGTTAAGATGAGCCGGGATGAAAAGTTCGGGCTTCAGATCCCTGAGAAAGAGAAAACGATAATCATAGATTACGGCGGACCGAATGTCGCAAAGCCGCTTCACGTGGGGCATCTTCGCTCAGCGGTAATAGGTGAAGCCCTGAAGCGCATGGGGCGTTACTGCGGTGATAAGGTCATTGGAGATATTCATCTCGGTGACTGGGGCCTTCAGATGGGTCTTGTGATAACGGAGCTCAGGCATCGCTATCCTGAGCTGGTGTATTTTGATGATAACTATACCGGAGAATACCCTGAAGAGGCGCCGTTCACGGTTTCAGACCTCGAGGAAATATACCCCACTGCTTCCAGGAAGTCCAAAGAGGATGAAGAGTATTACAAAGAGGCAATGGAGAATACTCATCTGCTGCAGGAGAAGAAACGCGGTTTCTATGCTCTGTGGCAGAAGATAATTGATGTCTCAGTCGCGGACCTCAAAAAGAATTACAGAAATCTTGATGTCGATTTTGAGCTGTGGAACGGGGAAGCATCGGTAAATGACATTATCCCCGGCATGGTCGATAAGATGAAGGCTGAAGGTCATGCCCACGAGAGCAACGGAGCACTTGTTGTCGATGTGGCCGAGGATTCCGATCCAAAGGAGATACCTCCCTGTATAATCCTCAAGTCAGACGGAGCTGCGCTCTATACGACCACAGATCTCGCCACGATCCTCGACAGAGAGGACAAGTTCGATCCTGATGAGATCCTTTATGTGACTGATAAACGCCAGGAACTGCATTTTGTACAGGTGTTCCGCGCAGCGCATATCTGCGGTCTTGTCCGCCCGGAAACAGAGCTGAGACACGTAGGTTTCGGCACGGTGAATGGCAAGGACGGCAAACCCTTCAAAACACGTGACGGCGGTATTATGCGTCTCGAGACGCTCATTTCTGATATCAATGATGAAATGCTTGCAAAGATAAAGACAAATCCTGATATTCCGTCAGATGAGGCGGAGACCACGGCAAGACAGGTGGCCATGGCTGCTCTTAAATACGGGGATCTCTCGAACCAGGCATCAAAGGATTACATCTTCGATATGGAGAAGTTCTGCTCATTTGAAGGTGATACGGGTCCATACATCCTCTATACGATGGTCAGGATCAAATCCATACTTGGCAAGTATATGGAGCAGACAGGTAAAGATAAAGCAGCACTTAAGGAACTTGAAGTACGCGGTGCACAGAGCGCTGCGGAGAAGAACCTTCAGATGTCTCTTGCCCGTTTCTCTGAAATAATGAGAAATGCCTGGGATGAATGTGCGCCACATAAACTCTGCGCTTATATTTATGAGCTTTCCAACTGCTTCAACAGCTTTTATCACGAAACAAGGATCATGCCGGAGGAAAATGAAGAGAAGAGAAATGGCTGGATAGCACTCCTTGTTCTTACACTTGGCATTCTTGAAGCTTCAACAGGTGCGCTTGGATTTTCAGCGCCTGAGAAGATGTGACATTGTGAACTCAATTTACTTTCAGACGTTTTGGTGATAGATTAGTGCAAAGAGAAGAATGACCCGGGCAACGGATATACAGGTAAGTCCAGAGGTGGATATGTCAGAAGGAAGAATAAGCATTTATACAGGAGAAGGACACGGCAAGACCCCGGCAGCGCTCGGCATAGGACTTCAGAGAGCAGCAAGGGGAGAGAGAGTAATTGTCATTGAATTCATGAAAGGCAAAGGTGTGGAGGAATCCGAATTCCTGAAGCGCCTGGAACCTGAATTCAAGATATTCCGTTTTGAGAGATATGATATTCCTTATGATCAGAGAACTGCGGAACAGAGGCAGCAGGATGCGGAGAGCATAAGGAGCGGTATTTGTTTTGCCAGAAAGATCCTCAATACGATGGAATGTGATCTGCTGGTGCTCGATGAGATCCTTGCGGTCGTCGACAATGATATCTGTACCGTGGACGAACTGAGAGACCTTGTTATAAAACGCGGAGAGACAGACATTGTGATGACAGGCATCACGATGAACGATGAGATATACACATTTGCTGATGAAGTGACAAAGGTGGAAACGACGAAATTCAGGAAATTCTGATGCACAGAGGAGGAACGATATGGCAGTATTCAGGGGATCAGCGGTAGCAATTGTAACTCCGTTCAGAAATGATGCGGATCAGACGATTAATTATGACGCTTTTGCAGATTTTATCGATTTCCAGATAGATAACGGAACAGATGCGATAGTTGTCTGCGGGTCGACAGGCGAGGCTGCGACGATGACAGAACGCGAGCATATGGAAGTCGTAAAGTTCTGCATCGAACACACGAAAAAGAGAGTGCCTGTAATAG
>Ga0172378_10001675_pt1 | contig 20576 bp, 18 predicted proteins | sample GrowelOW332metaG_FD_119755 | JGI IMG/M metagenome (GOLD analysis project Ga0172378, IMG submission 119755) | Groundwater microbial communities from an aquifer near a municipal landfill in Southern Ontario, Canada - Pumphouse #3_1 metaG | ecosystem: Environmental > Aquatic > Deep subsurface >... | reverse complement strand
TTGATGCAGGCAAAAGTGAAAATTGCCGCCAGTACAACCACAAAAACCACAAATACTTTTTCTATACCATCGGAAACATATAGTGGAATTCTAACCTTTTTTTCAAGAAGTCCGTAATAACCGATATCTATGAGCTTATCAAGTATTTTATTGAATGTTGTGAGTAAAGCAGAATAGCATTTTAGACCTATATTGGTAGTTTTAAGCGCAGTTATAATAAAAAGTATTATGCCTATTACACCGAACCCAATAAATATTTTTTTGGAATATGTCATAAGGGTGAATATTACAACGGAGATGATTGCCGCTTTTATAATAACCGAAACATTAACGTCAAGTGCAAATGAACGGCTGAAAACAGCGGCAAGAGATGAAACAGCGGTGATTATAATGAGGACACGCAAAAATAAGCCAATCAATGTGCGCACTGTCCCAAAGTTTTCGGCAGGCGGAGTGATAATTGGTTTTTTATCGTAAAAATATAGAGTTTTCTTTGGGGTATTATTGCTATTTTGCATTTTAATCCTTACGTTTCTATATCTTTTGAGTAATAATTTGAGGGAACTGTGTGAAAAAATTCGTGTTGTTGTGCTTTAAAAATTGATAGTCGGCAATGTTAAATTTCCAATTATTAAATTAATACCGTATTGCGAAAATTGCTTTCTACAATTTTGAATGTAAGCGGAACGTGCTTTTGCCTGTTTATATTTCTCAGCAGGATTGTAAAGAATGACTTCAGGTGTGTTGACATTAAGATTATCCGCTGCTTTGGCACAATTGCACAGTTCTTTCACCGATTTTTTGTCTATTGCGGAGGTGATATAAATTTGTTTTGTGCTTTGTGAGCTGTTCACTTTTGAACATAGTTTATTAAGATTGTATTCTTTTGAGGTGAGTGGTGCGGTTGAAAAGAGATTATATATCGTCATAAAATCGTCGGTTGTGGATAGTGTGTAAGCATAGATGCCGTTTTTGCTTCTGCTGTCATACCAAAACAGACTGCATTTATTGCCGTTTTTAAGTTCACGCAATATTGCTGCTATCGTAAGTTCAATAACTCCGTCGGCGCAATATTCGTTCATATCTTCATAGAAGGTGTTATCAAGTGGTTTAAACGCATCATCGTTTTCGAAAAAAATATCTTCTTGCTCTATTGCATTATTTTTTGTGCTGGAGGCTTTATTTCTTTTTTTGCTATCGCTTAAAACTGCAGGAGAATGCGGATATTGTGAGGACAAATCTATATATATGTATGTTTCTTTTGATGAGCCTGTATCGTAATCACGGACAATAAAGTCCTCGGATTTTGATGATAACTTCCAATGGATACTCTTTAAGCTATCGCCCGCACGGTAATTTCTTACATCGCTTACATCAAGCTTATCAAATGAAATTAAGGATTTTTTCAAGACTGTTTCAGAGTCCGAGATAGCGCCGTTTCCATTTTCGTCAAGTATCAGTTTTCTTGGAATGACATAAATATTTATTGTTTTATCTATTCTTATTTTTAAGCGAAATAGTCTTAAAAAATCGTAAACATATATATAGTCAATGCCCATGTCATATGTTCCCCTAAACCTAAATTGCACTGTATTGTTGAAACAATAGGTGTTTTTTGGAAGGAGAGAAAGATAGGCTTTTCTAATATTTGTGCGGACATTATTGACTTGTGGAAGTCTTAGATATACATCTATAAATGGATAGGGTAGAATTGACTGATTGTTTATTGTAAATTTATATTTATAGGGCGTTTTTTTGAGGACGGTTACATCATTTGATATTGTTTGTGCTTTAATAAACCATTCTGCCGAAAGAACATATAAAAGCAAAACGAACGGCAGTATGCAAATGAATATAAAGAATATAGATGAGACAGGGGAACATAATATTTGCGTGAAAAATAAAGCAGCGATGAATATTAACAAGTATGTTATTACGTTTTTGGTGACAGTCAGCTTTGGTGTTCTGCCAGTGATTCTTCGCTCTTCGGTATGACGCATTGTTTTGTTGTTCCTTTCATGTTTAGTTGGTGCTTCCTTTGTAAGGTACGGCTGTTTTTCGAATAATATCTGTTAAAATATCGTCTGCTGAGACATTGCTTAGTCTTGCTTCCTGCTTGAGTATTAGCCTGTGGGCAACGGATACATGGAAAAGAGCGGCTATGTCATCGGGCAGGACATAATTACGTCCGCGAATGAAAGCATATGCTTGTGACATATGCATGAGGGCAACAGAGGCACGCGGGCTTGCGCCGAGAGTGAGCATAGGGTGTTTGCGTGTTGCTGAGATTAATTCAATTATATACTTGTACAAAACCTCGTCAAAATGAATTGCTGATATATGGCTCTTAGCAGCTTTTATTTCTTCAATATTGGTAACTGTGTTCAATGTATTGATAGGGTTAAGGTTTAGCCTTGTACGCATGATATTCATTTCTTCTGCTTCAGAGGGGTATCCCATTTTGATTTTTAGTGCAAAGCGGTCAAGCTGTGCTTCAGGTAGAGGATATGTGCCAACATAGCCAGAGGGGTTTTGCGTTGCTATAACCATAAAAGGTTCGGGGATGTTATAGGTTACACCATCAACAGTAACATTTCCTTCTTCCATTGCTTCAAGCAATGCGGATTGTGTTTTTGGTGATGCTCGGTTAATTTCATCCGCAAGGAGAAGATTACACATAACAAGTCCCTCACGAAATTCAAATTGTTCTATTTTCCTGTTGTATATATTAAATCCTGTAATATCGGATGCCATGATATCGGGAGTGAATTGTGCACGTTTGAAATTAAGGCCTGTTACTTTTGCTATTGTTTGTGCTAGGGAAGTTTTTCCCGTTCCAGGTACGTCCTCAATAAGTACATGGGCGCCTGAGAACATTGCTGTTAACAAAAGAATAATTTCGTGGCGTTTACCCACAATAACCTTTTCAATTTCAGATATAATCGTTTCGAGTTTTGCATGTTCATTTGAGTTGTCAAAAGTAGTGTCGGGCTGGTTTTGTAATAGTAGCATAGCATAATCCTTTCAGGTGGCATTTATAAATAAAAAAGTAAAAATATTCAATAAATATAAATTATTATATCACAAAAAGTATTTAATTTCAATATAAATCTTCAAATTATTTAGCAAATGACATTTGATATTTCAAAGAATGTATTGCAAACAAACTAATGGAAAATATTTGTGCATTATTGAATGTTAAAAACGCATATAATTTAATATTTATAATTGACATATTTATATTTGTGTGTTATACTAAAAATAATAATTGTTGTTCCATGAATTTTGGTACATAGAAGGGGAGAAAGATATGAAATTAAAAAAATTAGCAACCAAATTAGGTATTGTTGCATTATCAATTTTCGTGCTTTTTGCGTTTATGATTGCACAAATCGATTTTAACAGTATATTGTCTGCAAAAATATTTATTATCACAATTTTTGTTTCTGAAGCACTGTTGGTTATATCTGTTATTGCTTTGTCAAAACTTGCATCACGTCAAGACGATTATTATTCCGCGCCAACTTCCGTAAAAAAAAAATCGTAAAATAAAAGACAATCCATCTTTAGTAGCCGAAACTCCCGTAAAGAACAATAAGGAGCCCCTGTTTATTATTGAAGAAGATGAAAATCAGTTATATAGCGACACCGATTTTGCTGAAAATGATGAGCCAGAACAGGAAGAAGTTCCTGAACCGATACAGGAGCAAAAGGAAGAACAGAGAACACTTATTCCAGTAGTTGCATCTGACGATGGTAAACAGGCTACAAGTCCTGTGGATTTAATCAAATACAAATATAGTTTTACAGCAAAGCTGATTCAAAGTAATAAGAAAACAAAGCAATGCTATGATAAGTTGAAAAATTATATCCTTTCTTATAAAGGTGTCAGGTCTCGTGTGAGCTGGAATTATGAGTCCTTTTATTTGTTAAAGCAATTGTTTGTAAAGATGAATATCAGCAAAAATTGCATAATTTTATATTTGGCACTTGATCCCAAAGAATATAAAAATACGCAGTATGTTTTTAAGGATGTATCAGATAAAATTAAATACGAAAAAGTTCCTATGCTCATTAATGTTTCGTGTGTTGATAGTATCCGTGCGGCTGAAGAGTTAATTTCAGCCGTTATGAGTAAGTTTGCAATAGAAAAAAAGATTGATTATAAATATAAAAATTATTTTCATCCATATGAAACAACTGTTTCACTGGTTATCAATGGTTTAGTTAAAGTTGTGGATTACAACGATATTCGTGATATTCAGGATTCCGATGTCGAAAAAATAAAGATGGCGGAGTTAATACACAAAGAGGTAACTATTTCAGAGGCGGATAATGTTATTTCTGATGCCCGTGCGCGTTACCTAACAAACACCATAGATAATAAGCGTTCAGGCAGACTTGTTGCTGTGAATATTGATACAATAAGTATGAATTTCAAAGCAAATGACGAGGTTACTCTGGAGGATTTGAAAGGGCTTGGTCTTGTACCTGAAAATACAGGTAGAATAAAAGTGCTTGCAAGGGGAGTTATAGATAAACCACTGACAATAATAGCAGATGGGTTTTCGTTGCAGGCTATCAAAATGATTATTTTAACAGGCGGGGAGCCTATTCAATGTCAATAAAATCACATATTAATAAAAAGTCGGTGGTTCAATGAGCCACCGACTTTTTTGCTTTCTGCCTTTTGTTTTATTTGATATCGATTTGTCTTGATACAGGAATATTTTCTTCTTTTTTCGGAAGAGTAACAAGAAGAACTCCGTTCTCATATTTTGCACTGATATCTTCAGCTTTTACCTCTGAGATATCAAAGCTACGGCTGAATGAACCATATCTGCGTTCACAGCGTATAAGATTGTTGTTTTTGTCTTTATCTTCTTTTTCATATTTGCGTTCTGCTTTGATGGTAAGGATGTTGTTCTCAACATCAATTTTTACATCGTCTTTTGTAAATCCAGGAAGATCAGCTTCAAGGGTGTATGTCTCTCCGGTATCGCGAATGTCTGTTCTCATTTGTTGAGGAACATTTGAGCCATCAAAAAAATTTTTTTCGATTTCATCAAAATCAAAGAAAGGATTGAAAACAGGTGCATAACGATTTCTGCGTCCAAATGGTGTAAGTTCTAACATAATAAATACCTCCGTTAAATTTAATTTAATTTTTTTATAATCCATCAAATATTATTACCGTAACAATTATGAATTACAAGCTTTAATTGTCACGGTGTTCCGTAGAATTATTCTTCTGCATTGGACTCACCTCTTTCTTTTTGTCTTTATCTTTTATGATTATATGATACCACTTATTTGTTAATAATAAAAGTATATTGTGTTTCTAAACAGTAAATGTTGGCACTCATAGATAAAGAGTGCTAATATAATCGTATAAATAGTCCGATTTAAGTATAATGGGCAGTAAATAGTTGGCAGAGCAGCACTATAGTATGCGAATTATATTTATTATATCTTATCAAGAGAATTTGATTATAAAATCAAAAAAGCAAATCATTTTAAGAGATTTGCTTTTTAATTGATTATATTGTGGTATATGAAAAACTATTTGTTTAAATCTTCTGCGTCAATCACTTTGACGCTTTTAGCAATCAGAGCTCGCGCAAAAAGTCCGCTACCTTTAATCAGTTTACCATTAAAAGTCCCGTCATAAATTCTGTTTACACCGCACGTGGGACTGCGTGATTGCAATATTGCTGATTCAATATTTTTATTCTTAATTATATCAAGTGCGGCTTTTACAGCGTTTTTATATTGACTTGTAACGTTCTCACCGGTTTCTGTCATAATTTTATCGTTTACTATTTCAGCACAGGGACGGGGTATTTCAAGTCCTGCTAATATTTCAGGGCAAATCTCAATAATATCTTTATCTTTAAGAAATTTTATTACTTCAAAATTGCGATTATTGCCGCCATTGTATTTGCAGTTTTTGCCCATAAGACAGGCACTTACTAATATTGCCATGCGTTTTCTCCTCCGTGTTATAGTTGATTTTTTATGATCATATCATTTATGTTTTCTGGAAAGATTGAGAATAGATAAAACATAAAATATAAATGCTGTTGCAACAAGTATTATTATGCTTATGATAGGGGAGAGCTCAACACTTCCAAAGAAAAATTTTACACCCATCATTTTTTCAAAGTCTGTAACAGCTTCGGCAGGTGCTCCACTGAATGTGTTAGCCATTGGGACTTCCATCATAACTTGTCTTAATAAAGCCGCAGCATGGGAAACGGGAAAGCATTTAACAACCCACTGAACTGCATCAGGTAGCTGACCTATTGGAAGATAAATTCCCGTTAAAAATCCTATAAGCGTACCTATTATTGTACTTGCAGTTGCAAAAGCATTGTTGCTTTTAAAAAATGAAACAATGAATAGTAAAATTGAGGAATTAGTGATTGTAGAGAGTATAATAAGCAAAAGCACCTTTATTAAAGCAGGGAAGGCTAAAAGTTCGCCGCCACTTGATACAATATATAGTTCAGCAAGAGCAAGAGTAATAAGGCTCATTATAATTCCAATAAGAATAGCGCCTGTGACATAACCGCTCACCAAACTGTGATTCTTAATTGGTGAGGATACAAAATCCTTGTTAATTTTCTTTGCTTTGTCGTCAACCATGATACCGTATGCTCCCATGGTGGTAGTAGCAGAGGTTACTGCCAGCAATCCTGCCATTATCCATGAGTCCATTAGATATCTTGTGCCTTCCAGCTCATCTTCAAAGCTGTCTGTCCAAACATCACCAAGAAAGAAAACATAAAGTCCTATAATAATGAAAACAGCTAAAAGAGAAAAAAGTACAGAGGTTCTATCCTTGAAAAATATTTTTAAAATTCTTTTTGAAAAGCCTATCATTCTCTTAGCTCCTTTCCTGTAATTGAAATAAATGCGTCATCCATAGTGCCCTTAACCACTTCAAAGCCTGTGATAAGATCTCTGCATGTTTCGATTAAGGGTATGGCGCTGAGCGTTGTTTCAATGACAATTTCAAATGTATCCGCAATTTGATTATAGGTAATATTCATTTTATTTAGTATGGCTGAAAGCTCGTCGGCTTTTTTAGTGGACAATATCAATTTGTCGTTAGAATAAGTTTCTTTTAGCTCGGAGGGGGTTCCTTTTGCAGCAATTTTCCCATCGTCTATAACGATTACATAATCAGCAATTGCGGCTTCTTCCATATAGTGGGTTGTTAGAAAAACCGTCATTTTATTTTGCTTTTGAATATTGTTAATTGTCTCCCAAACAACTTTTCTTGTTTGAGGATCAAGACCTGTTGTGGGCTCGTCTAAAAACAGTATTTTAGGTGTATTTATAAGAGCTCTTGCAATGTCGCATCTTCTTCTTTGACCACCTGAAAGTTTACCGTAAGGTCTCTTCAGCAATTCTTTTATTCCTGTAATTTCGGCTGTGTGTGCAACGGCATTAGATAGTGCTTTTCCGTGTAGACCATAAAAGCCGCCTCTTATTTTTAAATTTTCTTCAATGGTAAGCAGATTGTCAAGCAGTCCGTCCTGAAAAACCGCGCCGATAATTTTTCTGATTTTAACATCATCTTTGCCAAGGACGTGCTCATCTACTGTGACGCTTCCCCTATCAGGTTTTAGAAATGTGCAAATAATGTCGATGGTAGTTGATTTTCCCGCACCGTTAGGTCCCAAAAAGGCGAATACCTTGCCTTCTTCCACATAAAAGTCAATTCCGTTAACCGCTTTTATATTACCATATGATTTGTGCAGGTCTTTAATTTCAATGATTTTATTCATTCTGACCCTCCAATATATTTTAAGATATTTATGCTGATTTTTAAGGAATAAGGAATATTTAACGATTAATATATATTATACTATTTTGATTATTTTATTACAAGCATTTATTTAAATATTTGTTGTCAATATTTTATGTGACACATATAATAAAATTGAGTAGAATTATGCGAAAATATGTTCTTTTTTGACATAAAGTCCAGAATAAATTTAAAATTTAAAGCGCTAAAACAATTAATATAAAAAAATAAAAAAACTTTTATAAAACCTATTGCATTTTTTGAATTAAAGAGTATAATACACTTGCAAAATATATTATTAAGGATGTGGTTTTAATGGAACAAAAAAGAGAAGAGGTACCTCTCCCCGAAGGTACGTTTACGGTTGGAATCATTTATAATCTGAAAAAGAATAACAATTCTCAGATTGAAGATATCGATGCCGAATATGACGGAATTGAAACTGTGAATGTAATTAAAGAAGTATTTGAAAAAAATTCACTTCAAGTTAAACTTTTTGAAGCTGATGAAAATTTATCCGAAAGTTTAAAAAGAGACCCTATTGATTTTGCATTCAATATTGCCGAGGGTAAAAACGGTCGTGGACGCGAAGCACAGGTCCCTGCGTTGCTAACGATGCTCGGCATACCTTTCAGTGGTTCTGATGAAACAACACTTTGCATAGCTCTTGACAAGGCACTTGCCAAACGTTTGCTTACCACATACAAAGTTAAATCTCCGAAGAGTGCCGTTATTTCAGAAAACGGTAAAATATCTGTAAGAGGACTTAAATATCCATTAATTATTAAACCCAATGCAGAGGGTTCAAGCAAGGGTATATCCGATGTAAGTATTGTAAATTCCACAGCGGAATTTAAAGAACTAGTTAAACTTAAAATTGACACATACAAAGAGGATATGCTTGCTGAAGAGTATATAGAAGGTCGTGAGTTTACGGTGGGCATCGTAGGCAACGGTAAAGAAACGCATGTGTTTTTGCCTATGGAAATCAAATTTAGAAAACCCACACAGGGAAAATTCTCGGTTTACAGCTTTAATGTGAAAAAGAATTACAAAGAATATGTGGACTATGCTTGTCCTTCCGATATTGATCAGACTATTCAAAATGATATGATGAAAATATCTGAAAAGATATATAAGTCACTGAATTGTCGTGATTTTTCGAGAATAGATTACAGGGTGGATAAAAACGGTGAAATTTATTTTATCGAGATTAATCCTCTTCCTGGTTTAGCGCCCGGATACAGCGATTTCCCGATGCTGGCTCAATTCAACGGCATCGATTACGATACGCTTATTATGAACGTTTTGTTGTCTGGAGTTAATCGCTGCGGACTTAACATTAACATACGGGGCGGTGAGTGAATTGAATTCAATATGTAACAACAATAATGCAGAATGGAACAACTGGAAGTGGCAATTTGCTAACCGTATTACTAATGTTGAAAAGCTGAGTCGTTATCTTGAGCTTTCCAATACGGAAAAGACGGATATAAATACCTGTCTTGAACGGTTTAGAATGGCAATAACACCTTATTACCTTTCACTTATTAATCCCAATGATCCTGAAGATCCAATTAAAAAGCAAGCTGTTCCTTCCATAAAGGAAACATATCAATGCGATAATGATATGGCAGACCCTCTAAATGAGATAGGAGACAGCCCGGTTCCACATATTGTTCATAGATATCCAGACAGAGTGCTTTTGCTTGTAACATTGAAATGTTCTATGTATTGCCGTCACTGTACAAGACGTAGAGTTGTTGGCGAAGAAGACAAAATTATCAGTGCAAAAGAGCTTGATGCTGCAATTTCATATATACGTGATCATACAAAAATTCGTGACGTGTTAATATCCGGCGGTGATCCTTTCGTAATGAGCGACGAAAAGCTTGAAAGTATAATAGTTAAATTAAGAGCAATCAAGCACGTTGATATAATCAGAATAGGAACAAGAGTCCCTGTGGTTATGCCAATGAGAATAACCGATAATCTTTTGAATATGCTCAAAAAATATCAGCCAATTTGGATAAACACTCACTTTAACCATCCAAATGAAATTACCGAGGAATCCTCACGTGCTTGCCAAGCTATTGTGGATGCGGGAATACCTCTCGGAAATCAGACGGTGCTTCTTAAAGGCATCAATGATGACAGTGAAATTCTTAAGGACTTATTCTGCAAGCTAGTTCATATACGTGTGCGTCCTTATTATCTATATCAGTGCGATTTGAGTACAGGCATTAACCATTTCAGAACAACTGTTGATAAGGGCATTGAAATAATGCATGATTTGATTGGAAATATTTCCGGATACGCAATACCGAAATATGTAATTGACGCTCCTGGCGGCGGTGGAAAGATTCCGATAAATTATAATTATGTGATTAAAAAAGATGAAAACGAAGTTGTAATGGAAAATTACTGTGGTAAGATATATACATATCCTTGCCCAAAAATAGAAAAATAATTTTTCAGTATGATAAAAGGGACTGTATCAGAAATGATACAATCCCCTTTTGTTCAATTATATGGTGCAATATATTATCTTATTTGTTGAATATTAGCCTTTATGACATAATTATTCATAAAAATATTTTTTCCGACCCGTATATTATATCACATAATATACAAAAAGTCAAGACTTGTTATTTAGAAAAATAAAGGTTATAATATGTGTGATATTTTTATATAGGGGGAGTGGCTTATGGCTTTTGAATTAATCAATTTTCAGTCATCTCAAATTAAGACAATGGCTGTTGAAGAAATATTGGAATGTAATAATACATCGTCAAAATTCGGGCTGGTTCTTTCACGAGAAGACGTAGGAGAACTTGTTGAAGTAAGGACAGAGTCACTTAAAGCAAACGGAAGAGTAGAATTTGGTGGTGGTGTTATTGAAACGCTTATATATGAGTTTTGCGATTCACCATATATAAATAAGCAAAATTATACGGAGACTCTTAATGAGCTCATTGAGATATTCTATTATTATAAAAATGAAACTCTTGATATGGTTCCAGATGACATTTTAATTCAATATATGAAAAAAGCTTTTAACGGTTCATGCTGTGGTTCGCTTAAGCTTTTGTCTGAACGTGAACTGTATAAATTAACACGAAAAATGTGCATGAACGAAGATGAGGATGAAGAGGAAGAAAGCGAAGAATCCTCTAAGGAGGACGATTATGAATGAGATAGATAATATTCGTAAAATCGAGCGCTCCGAACTTGTTGACAGTTACTATTTTGAATCTCTTATAGATATCGCAAAAAGCAGAAATATTATAGACAATTCCTTTATTGATAGGATACAGTATGAGTGTTTTGCGCTACTTGCCGATAAGTGCAAAAGATATACGGCGGGATACAGCAGCTCAGTTAGAGCAGAGATATCGGAAGAATTGATGAAATCGGTAATTTTCACACTTGGAGTGTGGCTCAAGGAATATCCTGAACCAGATGCGGCAATTGAGGCACTTGGGAAGATAAGCATAAAAGAAGGTTACAATAAAGGTTTTAGAAAAATATGTACCAAAATAAAATCCACAAAAAGATTTTACGAGTTGACAAAAATTAGAATGCTTATAACAGATAATTATACTTATAGTTCAACTTTAACAGGTGGAATTGAGGGATTCTTCAAATCATATAATCCTGAATTTTTTGCACATAGAATTCATATTACAGCTGATTATCAGGTGGTGATGTATCCTTCGGGGTATCAGGGAATTGAGTTTATACAGCATTATCTTCAGGCATGGAATTGTGAAAATAGATTTTGCAATTTATATGACAGCGTTTTTGTTGATAGAGCGCTTACACTTTATGCGATAAATTATAGTGATTGCGTAAAAGAAATGGTTTTTAATTTATATTCGGTTGTTTTATCAGCAGCTCTTGCGTGTATTATTTCGGAAGATAATTCCAAAAGCATTCCCATTTCCGACGAAGGCAAGGAAAGAATAAAATCAAAACTTATAGAAAAAAAAGAGATTACTTCTTATAGAATTTTACTTGATGCAATGATGAAAATTAAAAGAGATATTGTACCTGACAGAAATGTTTTTGAGTATATGTCGGCAACACTTGATAAAAGCAAAGACGATATAATCAATAATGTTTTAATGTTTGCGGATTATTACGAATAAGTATAAGGGAGTTTGGTTATGAGCGATACTTTAAAGGTGTTCATAGGATTGATTATACCTCTTGCAGGCACAACGCTTGGGGCGGCAATGGTGTTTTTTATGAAAAATAGTATGAAACCGCTTGTACAGAAAATATTGTTGGGCTTTGCATCGGGTGTTATGGTTGCGGCATCTGTGTGGTCATTGCTTATTCCGTCAATAAATATGTCAGAGACGGAGGGCAAAATTGGTTGGCTTCCCGCAGCTATCGGTTTGACGCTCGGTATAGGATTTTTGCTGTTCCTTGATATGCTTATTCCTCATCTTCATGTAACTTCCAATAAGCCTGAGGGTAGGATTCCGTCCAAAATTAGTAAGTCGTTAATGCTTGTGTTGGCTGTAACGTTACATAATATACCTGAGGGTATGGCAGTGGGTGTCGTTTTTGCAGGAATGCTGTGTGGAAATACTATAATTACATCTGCTGGTGCGTTTGCGCTTGCAATAGGAATAGCAATTCAGAATTTTCCTGAGGGGGCGATTATATCAATGCCACTTATCGGCAGCGGAATAACCAAAAAGCGAGCTTTTACATATGGGTTCCTTTCTGGGGTTGTTGAACCTGTGGCAGCTTTGCTAACAATACTTCTTACATCTTTTGTCACACCTATTTTGCCATATTTACTCGCTTTTGCAGCAGGTGCTATGTTATATGTGGTTGTTGATGAGCTTATTCCAGATGCACAAGCCGGAGAGCATAGCAATATAGTGATAATAGGATTTGGAGTGGGTTTTGTTCTTATGATGATTCTTGATGTTGCGCTTGGATGAGTTATTTTGAATAATTAATGCAATATTTTAGTGAAATTCTAAGTTTCTTAGACATATTCTTAATATCAGGAGTTCTTTTTTTAATCTGAGTGTGTTAGAATATTAGCAAACAAATCAGAGGAGATATGACAAATGGAGAAAAAGTCGATTGGCAAATTTATTGCCATTTTAAGAAAAGCCAATGGATACACTCAACAACAATTTGCTGATTTACTAAATGTTAGTAATAAGACCATATCAAGCTGGGAAACTGACAAATCATCTCCAGATTTATCTACTATACCTATTATTGCCGAGATGTTTCATGTTTCCTGTGATGAGATATTGAGGGGGGAAAAATTTTCAACATCAAAAGAAGATGTGATTGATAATTCGAAAAGTGAGATTATTAAAAAGAATATAATAAATCAGGCATTGCATAGTTTTAAAAATAGAAATTATATTAGTATCGTCTTGTTTGTTGTATGTGTTATGATGATTATCATCAGTCTTTTGTTAAATCAATTTATGCCATATATAATTATTATTATTTTATTATTTTTAGCTTTGTTAGATTATATTGTAGGTCTTGTATTATTAATTTTAAATTATAGTAATGTTAAATATAAACTACGAAATGATGATATTGATATAGATATTTGCAGAGAATATAGAGCTGTTGAAAAGCAGATGCTTTTTTTAAAATGTTTATATTCATTTTTTGTTTTATCTCCGTTTTTTTGTTATGTTTATAATAAGCAGTTGGATAAAAATGATATTTATAAATTGTCAGATGATGAAAGAGAATCATGTAAACGTAATAAAATCAAAAAGAAGAAATTTGTTGTTATATATAGTATAGTTCTTTTTATTTGTATTTTAGGAATAGTAATAAATACTTGTTTACCTAATTATCTTTATTCAGGTGAACGATATAGTGAAAAAGATTTTATTGAAAAAATTAGTACGTTCAATTTGGTGAAAATTAAAAGTGGTATAGAATTATCTTATAATTATAATATTTTCTCATATTCAACAAATGATATTTATATTGCGTCTTCCCCTGTATTGCCAGAAGAAGATAAACCTCAAATAAATACTGAAGAGTTGCAAGAGGGCATATATCAATTAAATTTACCATATGGTGAGGAATTAAAAGAGGGAGAAGTTTTAGACGTTGGAAATGGATTCTTTTTGAAATTGGTTGATTATTCTGCTTATCTTTATTATAAAATTGATTTGAGTATGGTTGGAATTGCTGTCTTTAATATAATTATTGATAACGGAACTTATTTTTATATCCTTGACAATATTCGTTATTGTGGCTTTCATATATATAAAAATAAAGATGTAAAAGTATTTAGCATTTTAGAAGTTAAAGCAGAAAAGCAAATAATAAATAATATCATTTGGGGCGGAGCTTTAGGGTGTGCGTTAGTTGAAGTGTTGATTTATTTTTTAAAGAAAGAGAGATTGATTAATGATTTTAAAATCGTTTAGATTAGCGCAATAATAAAAAGTTTAAGCTGTTGCAGGTCAATTTGTGTGACCTGTAACAGCTTTTTTTATATTTCTATGATATTATAATTAATTTCTTCTTCGATACATAGTGCTTTTGGCGTAAAATAATTTATGTCGTTTATTTTTGTTTCATAGCCTTTGTGATAATGCCCTGAGAACACGTATGATACATTGTTGCTTTTTTCAATTAGTTCACGAACTTTTGCCGCATTTCTTATAACGTGAGGGTTGTCTCGTTCATCAAGGTTTTGGTGCGAACAAACACAGGCTCTTTTTGCACTGCTTAGTGTTTTCTCAAGCCATGTGAGCTCTGCTTGCGGTATGTATGAGTTTTTCCACGGGTTTTTACCTACCGAGTATGGGTTTTCGTCATCCGTGTAATTTGCATTTAGAAAAATAAATCTGATATCGTTTGTGTCAACGCTGTAAGGGGACATTTTAAAACCGCTTATCTGCTCAAAATCTATGGCATCAAATGTTTGTGCGTCATGGTTTCCAAAAAGGCAATGAAACGGAAGATTGAAGCTTTTAATAAGACTTGAAATTTTTGTGAGGTTGGTTACATTTTGCTCTCTTTCATGCTCTGCATTGATAAGGTCACCAAGACAGATCACCATATCGACGTTTTGATTTGAAAAGTTTGTCATTACTTCATTGACTTTTTCATACGAGAGCGAGGGTCTTCTGTTTAGTACAAGTGTTTCTGTACTGTAATGTGGATCTGCAAATAAACCTATTTTCATTAATATGCTCCCTCAATTAAATTATTGAAATAATTATAGCATCTATTTGTTGGCTTTTCAATACAGAAATAAAAGTGTATGCAAAAACTACATAATATTGCGGTTAAAAAAGGGGACTGTCGTAAACGCTTGTATTAGCATTTACGGCAGTCTCTTATAATTAAGATATTATTTATTAATTATGCTTTCTTCTTTGTAAATATCATAACTGCACTGCTGGTAATCATCGCAACAAGTGCTATAAATATACTGGAACTGCCACATGAGCAACCTGAGGTGTCATCTGCTGTTTCGGTGGTTGCTGTTGTTGCTGTTGTTACTACATCGTTTTGCGTTGTTGTCGGAGTTGTGGTAGCCACTACTGGAGAGGTGGTTACGTCGTTTTCTGTAGTGATAGCAACGGTGGTTTCGGGAGCTGTTGTTTCCGTTTCCACAGGTGCGGTGGTAACATCTGCAGCAGGATCTGCCACAGTATATCCTGTTGCGCTGAGCCATGTGGTGTATGAGTCATCTGTTGATGTACGAACAGTTAAAAGTGCTATTGAATCACCCGTGATATTGAAAATAGAAGTATCAGGGTTTGTGATATCCAATAAAAAGTTAGCTGTCTGTACGCTTGCATAATTATCAGATTCGCTTGTTGCCGAGGATATCAAACTGCTAATTCCCGTTGGATAGATAACATAGCCGCCCTCGGTAAATATTCTGCCGCCGAAGCCACTACTATATGTGGTTTTAGCTGCAAAAGCTCCGGATGTTGCATCGGTTACAGTTGCTGAACGTAAAGTGGATATACAATTGATAAAGTGAGCGTCTGTACGGTATATTTCTGTACAGAAACCACCAGCGTTTGAACCTGCACCGCTAATCGATGCGGTTGAGAGGCAATTTATAAAGAGTGTGTCTCCAAAGCCAAAATTAGCTGTGCTGACTGAGGCACCTGTTATATTTGCTGTCATTCCGCCTATATATGTAGCGCTGTCGGGACCTGTTACAGTTGCGTTTGACCAGCAGTTACGCATAACACTTACCGCGCCGAAGAGAAGTGCATCAGAGCCTGCTGTATCGTCTTGACGCAGTAATCCGAATATGCCACCTGAACGGTTGTTACTTGTTGCTGATGAAACAATATATGCGTTAGAATAAAGATTTTCATATATATCGCAATTTTCTGCTGCATAATCATTTGTATAATTATCACTACAGAGATCTGCATTCTTTGCTGTAGTACCATATACTATACCTGCCAATGCTCCTATACGGGCATTTGCAGCAAAATATGAGTTGACTACACTTACGTTTCCCATATATGGGCCGCAGAACATTGAGAAAAGTCCTACCCAATCGACTAAGGTGTTTGAGAAATACAAGCCGCTTATTACATGGCCCTGACCGTTGAATGAGCCAAGGAAGAGATTGGATGTTTTCCAGCTTGAATTAGAGTTGCCAGAGCCTGTTACTCCAATAGGAGTCCATGAATATGTAGGAGCTGTTGTGCCCCAGTTTGAGGCATCACCGTCATTCCAAACTATATCACAGTTAAGATAAACAGTGCTGTCTTTGAAGTTTGTAGTTCCTTCGTTTACAAGCTGTGCAAGGCCTGCTAGCTGTGCAGCAGAGCTTATAAAGTACATACTGTGTCCTTCACTGTACCATGTGGTGTCGGCAACGCCTTCATAGTAGGATACGGTTGTATCAGGTGTAGCAGAAACATTGAAAATAATAATACTTAACATACCGAATATCATTGCCATGAAAAGAAATATTGAAATACTCTTGATTTTAGTGTTTTTCATAGAATCGCTCCTTATAAATTAATTTCTAAATAACAGTATTTTAGATTGATTGCATTTTCTTAAATTTAACAGTTGTGCTTTGGATAGTAAATGTTTATGATAAACCTTGTATGGAGGTCATTATGCCTTCGAGGGCCTTATTCCATACTAATTTATATTTTGCACTTGAGGAAGCAAGCGTGTTTGTATTATTCTCAAGTTGTAAACGTAAAACACGGGTTGGTGAGCTTGCGTCTCCGCCGAGAGTATCAAAGAAAATACGACCAATGTCAAATACAACGGTTGAACGGATAATTTCAAACATTTTTGCATCATTTTCGCTGTTTGAGTATTTATATTTGAATTCGGTATCAAAAAGCACGGGAGTTACTGTTCGATAGCTTTCCGATGCCATACATTCCATAACAGCACTGCTCATATCTTTGTCGATAGCATCAACTGGGATACAATACATTGAGTGAGGAAAACCTACTGTTGTATAATAGTCTTCTTGTGTGCTATCATATTTCGGAGAGGGGAGAATGCTGTAATCAAATTCTGAATTGCGAAAATCTGCTGAGGCAAGTGAAGAGCCCAGCAAAACATAGAACAAAGATGTGCCGCTTGCCATTATGGCAGTGTTGAATGATTTGTTGTAAATTCCGTCGTTGCTTGACCAGAGAAGTGTATTTAAATCTTCAATTAATGAATAAGTTTTGTCTGTAAAATAATTGTCTGAGAGCATCAATGAGCCGTCTGTATCGGAGGAGATATATGTAATTCCACTTCCGATAAAGAAAAGATCCATTAGAGTGTGGCTGCTGATAACAAGTCCATATTTGTCTTCTATGCTCTTTGTACCATCGGAATTAAGGTCCGAATAAACACCTGTACACATTTGATTCATTGCTTCAAGTGTCCAATCCCCGTCAATAGCAAGTTGTTGCGGATCTGACATATTCATTTCATCAATAAGATTATTATTGGCAATCATGAATGTAAGCTGGTAAATAAGACTCGTTGCAATGTCTCCAGACATGAAATAGAGAGAGTCATTGATGGTGTTATGTTCTAGTAGTGAGGATGGCCACCAAGGTTGCGAAAAATTAAGATATTCAGTATCCATCAAATCACCAAGTACTCCCTTAAGTGTGAGCACTCCTGCACTTCTTGAATAACAGGCTATTGCATCATAATCTGCCGTTCCAGATTCAATACTGATGACAGCTGAGGCGCAAAAGTCATTGAACGATGAGGAGTTTCCATCCATTTCAATAAAGTTAAGATTTACGTTAAGTCTGTTCTCAACTTTAACGTTACGCGAATATACTGCGTTTTCAACGTTGTCCGCCGAATTTTCGTCGGCATAATATTCAGTTGTGCTTTGATTCCATGCAAGAAAAGTAATATCTTGATTTTGATAGTTCAGTTCTGGCAGGTCATCTTGCTGAAGTGTTTCAGCAGTAGGGTCGGCAGTTTCCGTTCCTATTACGGTTGTATCGCTGTTTATTACGATTGGTGCTTTTTTACATGCAGTAAACACAGGTAATAACATCATTATTACAAGAATTAAAGCAAACAACGACACGATTTTTACTTTTTTGCACTTGGCGATAAATGCTTTCATTGATAAATCCTTTCCATCATATATAAAATTTATTGCAATACACAATCGATGTAAATTGGGCAATGGTCACTTGATAAAAGTGCAAATGCATCCGTTATTACATCAAATTGTACAAGCTCTGAATTACCCGACAGTAGAATATGGTCGATTGAATTCGCACCAAGAGCTGTCGGAAGTGTATATCCGTCCCAATAATTTTGGTCTGCATTATAGGTGGGATATGAGTGACTGGTTTTTATATCTTCAGTAGTAGTAGCTGTTAATTGAGCATCTTTATATCCAAGTTCGATAAGAGTTTTAGTTCCCTTTGCTGAGCATGAACTGTTAAGGTCTCCGCAAATGAATACATCACACGAGTATTTAGATTCGATTTGATTTACTATTGTATTAATGTCTTTTGCGTTGTTTTCACGTGCCTCGTCCCCTTCAGTACCTGCTTTATACCAGAAATGAGTGGAGCATACAGCAAAGGTTTTTCCACTGTCTTTGTCTTGGAACACTGCCCATGTTACGGATTTTGAATCAACATCATTGAGTCCGCTATATAGGTGATATCCGCTATCGATAACAGTGAGAATATCACTGCGGTAGAGCAGGGGCGTATAATTGTTGTTATATTGGTTGTTGACTGTGACGGCAACTTCTGTATATGTACCAGATAAAAGCTTAATTATGCTTGTGTTTCCGAAACGTGCAGTGGGGGAGCATTCTTGCAGTGCGATAACATCGGGTAGATAATTAAGGAAAATTTCGGAGAGTTGCATATTTCGTTGAGCAATTGGAAATTCTGTTGTACTACCGCTTGAATTTCCCCATATGTTGGAGGACATTATACGTACATCGCCTGAGCAGTTTAGTATGTTTTGTGTCCCTTCCGACAAGGTTGCTGTTATATCACTCTGTGCCAATATGCCGCTATCAATTGATATGCTTGATTCTTTAATGGATACAAGATCTTCGGTGAAAGCTTCGAGTGCACTGTCATAAGCATAACAATTTCCAGCAAGTATTTGCAATTTTGAATTTTCGGCTTTTATTATATATGAGCATGTGTCTGTTGTAATGGTTGTGCGATTTGTCTTTCCTATTAGAATTTCGTTTTCTTTTTCTGTTTCATTATCGTATACGATATCAAGGATACTGCCCTCGTTTTGCATAATGTGCTGTTTTATAAACAGTGCGGTTCGGTATTCTGATATGGTGTAGTTTTGAGGAATTACTATTGAATATTCTCCAATATTTTTTCCGAGTAGATTTAAAGTTTTGATTCTGTAACTTGATCCAAATAAGTAATTGTCTGTTTCTTTGAATATAATAGTTTTGTTAGCTCCCTCATCTTTGCCTTGTTTGGTTATTATGGCTTTTTTGAAATAATTAAGTGCGTTTATGGTTGCACTATCATCATAACATGTGATGATAAGATTTTTGTCGACAAGACAAATTTCATATTGCAGATATTTCAAGGAATTCTTAATGGTTGCAGTCTCATTGTAGCTTGAATCGCCGATTACGATTTCATAGATATTTAAATTTTCCTCAGGGCATCCATCGCCCCAATCGGTGATAACTGTAAGACTTGTGCCTGTATATGTGGAAATACTATCGTTAAAATCATCTATTGCAGTCATTAGCTCATCGGATGATTTTTTAGGACGCACTATCTGTGCTTTTGCTATTCCCTCACTTACAATTGAAAAGTCTGTAATTGTCTGTTCAGCTGTTGTTTGTGATACAGTTGTTTCTGCGCTTTTTAAAGTGTCTGTGTGACAACTACAGAGCAGAACACCTATAACAAGCATTACAATTATGAGTTTTACACATTTCTTACAGTTTTTCATAAGTACCTCAGAATTTCATTTAATTATTTGCAATATGAATTAAACGGTGAATTTATCCCACGGAATATTAAGTGGTTTATCTTCGAGTAGCTCGTTTATATGAGCGAGCAGTGGATAATCATTGAGATTTGCTTTGCCAGCGCTTGCTAACTCTTTAAGAGCACTATAAGCTGTTTTTGCTATTACAACAGATTCAAGGGTTACTCCGCTGAGCATTTCTTTTGCTTTGGAGTAAGGAATTCCGCGACCAAGCAAAGTGCCGATACGGCGGGTTCTGCCACCAAAAACTGTAACATAAAGGTCACCTATGCCAAAT
>Ga0172378_10001673_pt1 | contig 20586 bp, 17 predicted proteins | sample GrowelOW332metaG_FD_119755 | JGI IMG/M metagenome (GOLD analysis project Ga0172378, IMG submission 119755) | Groundwater microbial communities from an aquifer near a municipal landfill in Southern Ontario, Canada - Pumphouse #3_1 metaG | ecosystem: Environmental > Aquatic > Deep subsurface >... | reverse complement strand
ATTTGGCTGTCAAAATCAGTTGTTTCAACAATTTTACCGTCAAAGTTTTCATCAATCAAGTTTTCATAAATATTAATTGTGCATTTTTTACTTTCACTTGAAGGAAGCCAATGAATTGTTCCTTTAACTTTTTTGGTTGAACCGCTGCCACTCTTTGTGTCAAATTCAACTTCGGCATAAATTTTGGAAACTTGTCCACTAGCGTCACGGTCAAAGCCCGTGCATTTAACAATATACGCACCTTTAAGCCTAACTTCTCCACCAACTTGCAATCTATAAAATTTGGGGTCAGTGTGGTCAATGAAGTCATCTCTGTCAACAAATAAACATTTTTCAAAAGTAAGATTTCTCTTTGTTGTTGTTTCATTTTGTGGATAATCATCAAGTTCAATTTCTTCAGCTTTATCAAGGTTTGTAAGCTCAAGTTCAACTGGGTCAAGAACTGCCATAACTCGGCGAGAAATTTGATTTAGATTTTCTCTGATAAAATGCTCAAGGAATGAGCGTTCAATAAGAGAGTTTGCCTTTCCAATGCTACAGGCTTTAACAAAATTAAGAATTGCTTCTGGCATAACACCACGGCGTTTCAAAGCTCTGAGTGTGAAAAGTCTTGGATCGTCCCAACCACTTACAACACCTTTTTCAACAAGCCTTTTTATGTTTCTTTTGCCAAGAATAACACCTTTTATAAGCATAAGTGAGCTTTCTATTTGACGGGGTTTGTTAACAAAACCGCAAGATTCAACAACCCAATCATATAATGGGCGGTGATCTTCAAAATCAAGTCCGCACATTGAATGAGTAACACCTTCCATGGCATCGTCCATAGGGTGAGAAAAATCATAGGTTGGATAAATGTTCCATTTTTTACCAATTCTTTGGTGATTGCCATATTGAATGCGGTAAATAACTGGATCACGCATGTTTATGTTTGGTGAAGCCATGTCAATTTTGGCTCTAACGCACCTTGAACCTGCTTCAAATTCGCCATTTTTCATTCTGTCAAAAAGGTCAAGATTTTCCTCAATAGTTCTTTCTCGAAATGGGCTATTTTTGCCAGCTTCAGTGAGAGTGCCACGATATGCAGTAAGTTCATCAGGAGAAAGGTCATCAACATATGCCTTTCCTTCTTTTAAAAGTTTCACGCAATACTCGTAGTTTTTTTGAAAATAATCAGTCGCAAAAAAAATGTTCTTTGGACAGTATCCAAGCCACTTTACATCTGCAATGATTGCATCAACAAATTCTTGACTTTCCTTTGATGGATTTGTGTCATCAAAGCGTAAGTTGCAAATTCCGTCATACTTAAGGGCAGTGCCATAGTTTAAGTAAATGTTGCGGGCATGTCCAATATGCAAATAGCCACTTGGTTCTGGTGGGTGACGAGTTTGAACGCATTCTGAAAGCTCATTTCTGCCCTCAAGAATGTCTTTATTTATGATTTCTTCAATAAAATTTGTTGCTTCAATTGGTTTGGACTTCATTCAATTTACCCCTTCTGAAAGTTTTAAAAAATTTTGCTAAAAAGCTTTTTTTTGGCGAAGCTGTTCTATATAGCCAAATGCTAACAACAAGGCTTGCAACAACTCCAGCAATCACAATGAATGCTAAGTTGTTTTGAACTTCCAATGTTTGAACTGGCATTTTGGAATTAAATTTCACTAAGTCCAAAAGCACACCGACAAACAAAAGCCCAAAAGCATTTGAAAATTTGTTAGCAAGGTTCAAAAATCCAAGCTGCGTTGCACAGCTGGTTTGTTCACCACGCTCTGCAACAATAATATCACTATACATTGATATTGGCAAGGAAAAGAGAGCACCAATCCCAAATCCGCAAACGCACAAAGCCACGATTGAAAAAGTAAAAGTAAGAACCCCTATATCACGAGAAAAAACATACACAAGAGCAAGAAGTAATGAGCCAATTATTGCAATCCTTGTAGCCGACATAATTGCCCTAATTTTTGAAGTCAATTTTGATTGCTTAATCCAAAAAGGTTGAGACAAAATTGCAGTCACAAACATCACAAGCATAAGCGAAGAAATTTGAGCACCTGAAAAGTGAAAAGAAAATGTGAACATATGAAGTCCGCTTGCTGATAAAAAAGCTGTTGAAAGTAAACTTGTTGAATAGCCTAAGATAACGGCTCGTTTTTCCCTTGAATAAAAAGCGGAAAAAAAAGAAGCTAACACAGAACTCTTTTTTGCCACTTGTTTGCGAGAAATGACATAAGGATTTTTTTTGATATATTTCAGCGTTCCAAAAAAACAAACAAGTCCAAAAACAAAACAAATAATGCTTGTTGCATAGCCCATTTTAACAAGTTGTGATGAAGAAATTTGCCCTTCAACACTGCTTGAAAATGCAAGAAGCAAAAAGCTTGGCATAAGCATTCCAAAAAGAAAAAATACTGTTTTTATACTCATAATTTTTGTTCGGTCGTGCGTTGAAGTTGAAATTTCAACACCTAATGCCCCGTGGGGACTTGCAAAAAATGTGTTGAAGGTTTCAAGTAACATAATCATTAAAAAAAGAACAATTGCTTTGCTAGCAACACTCCACTCAGGAGAAATTTGCCACAAAAATAAATTGGTAACAGCCATACCAACTGTTGCAAACAAAATGTATCCATGTCTTTTGCCAAAAACCATATTGTTTGTTGAATCTGAAATTCGCCCCACAATCGGATCAGAAATAGCGTCCCAAAAAACAGAAATTGCCACAATAATTCCCATCAAAACTCCAGAAAGCCCAAGAACAGTTGTGCCAAAAAACATCACAAAATTTTCTTCTGTTTGTGAAACTGTGCCATATGCAAGATTTCCAATTCCATAAAATAGTTTTCCAAAATCAAACTTTTTCTTCACAAGTTATTATACTTGCCCCGCTATGTCTTTTAGAATGAATTTGTCGATTAATTTAAGCAAAACTTTGATAAAAGTCAAAATATTCTACACGGCAAACATTGATTTAAAAAATGTTGTCCAAAATTATTTTTATAATATATCTTTTTTACAATTGCTTAAGCATTTTTGCTTTTGTTTTAAGAAATAAAAACAATTTTCACAAAACCAAGCATTTTTGCTTCATAAACAAAATCAAACCCCATAGAACATTTGTAAGAAAAATTGTTAATGTGTTACACTAAGCCTATGGATATTTTTATTATTCTAGCAATTGTGGTCTTGGTTTTACTTGTTATTGTCAGCCTTGCAAGTTATGGTGGCGACAAATTTTTTAATGCATTTTTTGATTATCAAGAACAATCTTCAGTTGGCTTCATAACTGCAACTGAGTTTACACAAATGGTTGTTAAAAACGAACTTAACAGAGAAGTGAAAATTGTGCAGAACGCAGGCATTTTGAATGATGCTTACAATCCTGCTCAAAAAATCATTATGCTTTCTTCAACAACAGCTTTCAATGCTTCAAGTGTGGCTCTTGGAGTGGCGGCTCATGAACTTGGACACGCACTTCAACAAAAAGAAGCTCCAAAAACTTTTGAAAACTTCATAAGAATGCGTGCTTTTTCAGTTTTGTTTTCACCCTTTATTTTGCCACTCATTATAATTGGAATAATTTACATGCTAACAATTGATAGCACAATTTGGATTGGAGCAGGAATTTCCATGAGTGGACTTGCCATATTTTTAATTTGCTTGTTTGTTCGTCTTGCAACAATCCCAATTGAAAAAGATGCAAGCAAAAGAGCAATCGCCCTTATGAAAAAATATACCGACTTTGACTCAAACGAACTTAAACTTGTCAAAAAGCTACTTAGCCTCGCTCTCCTAACCTACATCGGCGACTTCTTCCGTGCTTGTTTCATGTGGACAGGTCTTGTCCGCAAAACAAAACTATAATTTTAAAAAAGGCTGTAAAATTAGGAATTTTTAATTAAAATTATTTAAAGTCGTCAATTTTTTAGCAATTTCTTATCATAAATTTTGTTCAAAAATTTGACACGAATAGTACCATAGAATATACTTAATATGCTCGCAATGACCCAACAAAAGAAGAATACTACAAGCCGAGTATGTATACGATGCATGGGGCAATCACAAGGTTCTTAACCCTAACGGAACAGAAAATGTTTATCCAAATTTTATTGGAAACATCAACCCATTCCGTTACAGAGGTTATTACTTTGACACGGAAACTGGACTCTACTATCTTATGTCAAGATACTATGACCCAGAAACCGGCAGATTCATCAACATGGACGACATTAATTATGTTGACCCTGAAAACATTAACGGATTAAATCTATATGCATATTGCAGAAATAATCCAATTATGTCTTGCGATCCATCTGGGCATGAACTTATATCCATTTTGATTGGATTAGGAATTGCTGCTTTAATAGGGACAGTGGTAGGAGCAGGCGTTTATGCAACAAGTGAAGTGCTATCGTATTTTACTACAGGCGAATGGAATTGGTCATGGGCAATGCTAGTTGGTTCAGCATTTGGCGGGGCAATAGGTGGAGCATTGGCATTTGCCATTCCAGGTCTAGGAATTGTGGGCTCAGCCTTTGTGACAGGTGCATTATCTCAAGGAATTGGAATGGGATTACAAAATACATGGGAAGGGAAAAGCCATAGTTTTAGCGAAATACTTGTGTCATCATTGTTAACTGGAATAGTTTCAGCAGCCACTGCTAAATTAACAAGCATACTAAAAGTTCCAGGATTTACTGGAAGAGGAAGTATAAGCCAAGTAGCAAGACAAATCAGCACAAAGTTTTATAATGGAACGGTTAGAAAAATAACTTTGAGAACATTTGGCAAAATGGTCACTTATGAGGCTGCTTATAGCGTGTTTAATGTTATTGCAGATGTACTAATAAATACATACAATCATTATAAACTTCCAGGCAGTACATGGGGTGATTAATCATGCTATTTGGAGTAGGAGTAAAAATGAAAAGAAAAATATTTTTTCAAGTTTCAATCATATTGTATGTAGTAATCTTATTATTTCTTGCTTTCGTAGCGGCAGGCATGTATGTTGTATTTGAGTTCTTTTTCTCCAAAATTAACAACGCAAATACTGATGATTGGATTGGAATGCTTGCTGGATTATTTACTGTCATGTTCATGGGATACACATTTATTCGTTTTGCTCGAAACAAAATAATTTTAGATAAAAATGAAATATTTGTACCTGATCACTGGGGAAATAAAGATAATAAAATACAATATGAAACGCATGTACCATATTTAGAAATTAAAAATATATTTATGATTATAACGACTAATAATTCATTAAACAAACCAGCAAAATGGATTTTTACTCCAATGCCGTATATTGTCTTTGATTGTAAAGATAAAAAGCAAAGAGCAATTAATGTGTTTTATTTCTCAAAAAAACAAATAATAAAAATTATTGATGAGTCAATAACAAGAGCACAAGAACTTGGCAACAATTTAGAAATAAAAACAGGAAACGAAATTTTTTCTGATTTATTAAAATTAGTAAAAAATAGAGAAAATAAAAAATAATATGAATTTTAATTAAACAGTTATTGGATTAAAACCTATAGCTGTTTTTTTTAAGTTCGAGAAAAAATCTAGTGTTTGAAACAATTTGCATATAGTTTAATAATAACTATAAAATTTGACATTAATAGAAACTATAGGTTATGATTACTATGCTAGTAAGTGGCAAGTCTATGATACAAGCGGAACATTGCAAGCCGAGTATGTTTATGATGCATGGGGCAATCACCAATGTATACTCTCAGATAGCTCAGTAATTTACGACAGTACAACTGGAGTAATATCTGGATATGAAAGTCACATAGGCAACTTAAACCCATTTAGATATCGTTCATATTACTGGGACAATGAGACAAAATTGTATTACTTGATGTCAAGGTATTATGACCCAGAAACCGGCAGATTCATTAATATGGATGACACCTCCTATCTTGACCCAAACACAATAAACGGACTTAATCTCTACTCCTACTGTGCCAACAACCCCGTTATGTTTACAGATAGCACAGGGCAATCAATTTGGGAAGACATTGGCAATTGGTTTAAAAATCATTTGACAGAACTTGCTGTTGGGACTGCTCTCATTATTGGCGGTGCAGTAGTTACTGCATTTACAGCAGGAACTGGAACGGGCTGGTGGGCGGCATTTGGAAGTGCATTACTATCTTCATTAACACAGGTTGGAATAAGTAGTGCGCTCAGTGTCGGCGTTGGTGGATTAATCTCGGTTTCCACAGGCAACGGATTTTTTGATAACTTTGGTGATAATCTTGCAAGTGGGTTTATGTGGGGCGGAATATTTGCTGGTGGAGCTCAGATCATCGGTGGAGGATTTAGACTTGCAGCAAATTTAGGTGCTCAGACAGGAAAAAATGGAGGCATAGCAATTGGCAAATTAGGTTTGAAAGTGCTTTCACCTGATAAAAATATTTTCAATCCACTAAATCCTTGGTATAAAGCTGGTGGAACACTTGCTAAATTAGGTAAATTCGCAAGACTTGATATTGGAGCGCAATGGGGACTTCATATGCATTTAGCTATGTTTGGTTCAGCTCATTTACCGATTGGAGTCGCATTAGCTGGTTTACTGGGTGGCTTATAAGGAGGCCTAATTTATATGAGAAATTTGCATGTACAACGAAATCGTAAAGACAGAACCGCAGGGTTTCATATTGATCATGCTTTGTTTCGGCTGATTGATGAAGAACGGAGAAAAATTCACTTTATAACAAAATTATTTGAACCGAGTGAATTGAATATTAGATGCGTTTTTTGTGACGAGGAGGACGAAAAATTCATTGCCGAAATCAAACACATTGAAACAATTAAAATAGATAGTTTAATTAAAAAGAAAAGAGTCGTTTTATTTGGAAAACCACAATATTATTATCAAGTCACGGTGAGTTTTATAGGAAAAATGTTAGGCGAGTTTATTGATTTAGCTTATAAATATGATAATGAACTTGATATGCAATGTTTTGACAATCAAGGAAAGCTTGTATTTTGGATGCTTGTGAACGGTGCTGATGGAAACGATGGTTCAATAATTGGATTTTCAACTGATAGATACGATTATGAACATATCGTAGCATCGGTAAAGGAAATTGTACATTCATAACATAAGGAAAATTCCGATTTTTATTTTTGCTTTGCGACAACACGATCTTAAAAAGACAGAAGTAACAATATTATTGGGCCCCGCTTCAAGGAAACTTGGAGCGGGCTTTTTGTTTATAGTTAAGTGTTTATGCACAAACATTTGACTTGTAGAATTATGATAGGATATACTCCTTGCAAGGGGACATCACTCAAATCTATGATGCAAGTGGAACATTGCAAGCAGAGTATGTTTACGATGCATGGGGCAATCACAAAGTTCTTAGCCCTAACGGAACTGAAAATGTTGATCCAAACTTTATTGGAAACATCAACCCATTCCGTTACAGAGGTTATTACTTTGACATGGAAACTGGGCTCTACTATCTTCAAAGCCGTTACTATGACCCAGAAACCGGCAGATTCATTAACATGGACGACATATCCTATCTTGACCCAAACACAATAAACGGACTCAACCTTTATTCATATTGTGCCAACAATCCCGTTATGTTTACAGATAGCACAGGACAATCAATTTGGGAAGACATTGGCAATTGGTTTAGAGGTGTTTGGAATGGATTTACTAACTCGCTTTTTTGGAATGCAATCACACACCCTCTTGATACAATAAATTCTATATTTGCAGACCCTTTAGGTTCTCTGTGGAATATGACATACTCTAACTTGCATTTTATGATACCGCAACTATATTGGTTTGACATGTATAATGCATATGATTCAGATGGGGCTTATGGTCTTGGAAGTTATATGGGAGGCGTCTGGGGCGATGCAGCAATTATGGCAGCTACATATGTTGCATTTGAAAGTGTAAAGTTTTTAGCAACAAACAAAATTCTTAATATTGGGAGAATAGATGGCATTACATATAAAGGAAGAATTAATGGATATCTTGGTATAAGATACCAAAATAATTTTACCCATATTATTAATTCAATTGAAATTCATCCTGCACATAGCACACATGGAATTCATATTCAGAAAAACACATGGTGGATAAATAAGGCTGGATTTCAAGGTGAATATTTTAGAGCTTTCGGAAAACATTTGGAAATCTTTAAATTTTGGAAAGGATGGTTTTAATGTGATAGTGAAAATATCAAAGAAGAAAATAGCAAAAAATAATTTTGTTTTGAGTTCAAATGACAACTTTATACCAAGTAGCTTCTTTTTGCCACTACTGACTGCTTTAGATAACAAATATGCAATTTATAATTTAAATGAAGATTTTAATACTGATAACGAAAATCAAGATGAATTTTATATTAAAAAATTAAAATTTCCATTGACACAAAAGTGTCCAAATGATGAAATACTAACTAAGGCATATCTTGACGACAATGTTTCTTCAAATGGAATTAGTTTCAACAGTTATAAGGATTTACATATAATTGAAGAATATTATAAAGTTTTTGTTTTAGATAAAGATTTTATTATTCCAAAAGGTTTAAATAATAAAAAAGAACTTCTAGTTTTATTTACAAAAAATAGCATTTTAACTTTTGAAATTTTCCCTGATGGATCAAAATCTATACTTTGCACCACTTATGACAATACTTTGGAAAATTTCATAGATGAATATGTAAAAAATTACAATAAAAATATAAAATAAAATTCTATCGCCCTAAAGAAATTTAGGGCAATTTTTATTACATTTCCGGTATTAAAAATTAATTTGACACCAATGGAAACTATGGAATATACTTTGCAAGCAGTGACAAACTTCAGTCATTCTAGGCTTGGTTTAATTAAGGAGCTTTAATGTATAAGTGTTTATTAGAAAAGAAAAAATATAAAGATTTTTATACAATCAAACCTGTTAAAAACACAATTACTCCAAATGGCTTTTTAAGCCTGTTATTAACTAGATTTATGGAAAAATATTTTGTATATAATGTAAATGACTGGTATTGTGATTATGATGGCTGGCTACCTAATTACAATGTGGATACAAGTTTTAAAATTATCAATACAAATCAGGGTAAAATAGGGTATCAAAAAGTGGAAAGCATTATCTTTCAAAATATAGTATTTTCTGATGAACAAATTGAAAATATGTTTTTATTAGAGAGTCAAAATCGTTTTAAAAATGTTAAATTTGAAGAATTTAAAGAGCGTTTTTACTCAGAGAAATATCAGACGGTTTTTATAACAAAAATATAATTAATTTGATAGATACAAAATATGCATATAAAGAAGTTTACAATATATTCCAATCTAATTGCATCATGCGATTAAATATTGATATTGATGGAAATGGTGTAATTTCTATTGGCTACATTGATTCAGAGGCTGAAAAAATTCTTGATAATTGCTTGGAAGAATATAATAATTCAATTGTAAAGGTAGAAATAGAATAAAAATATAAAATCTCACTCCAAGAAATTTTTGGAGCGGTTTTTATTAAGAAAATGGCTTGTGAAAATCACAGCCATTTTTCTTTGTTATATTAAGCTAATAAAGTATTGATTTACATTCCTAGAAGCTTGAAGGTTTAAATCTTAGTTTAGGCTGATGATGAAAAGGTTGTGGAGGGCACGGGTGCAGGCTATGTGCAAGGCTTTTTTTTGCTCAAATGTTGTTGGCTTTTTCCCTAGGACAATTACACTGTCAAATTCCATACCTTTGCAATCATTGGCGGCGGTTACAACAACTTTGTTGTCTTCCATTTCGTAAAGGCTTGAGCAAGGAATGAGCGTTGTCAAAATTTCTGTTATTGGGTCGACTAGTAACGGGTCTTCACAAACAACAACACATTTTCCGCCATTAGACATAAACACTTTAGAAAGTTTTTCGGCTGCAACGGCGGCAATTGACAAATCTGAAACTTCAACCATTCCAACAGGGCTACCATGTCGATTGAAATTTTTGGCATTCTTTATTCCAATAAGATTTTGAGCAAATTCGGATATTTCAACCGTGCTTCTGTATGAAGTGTTGAGTTCAACAAATTCTGCATCAATAAATTTTGTTAAGAAAGCTAAATATTCCTTTGAATAAGAATGTTCAATTGATTGATTTATGTCGCCAAGGACAATAAGAGGACAAGAATACATTTTTTTAAGCAAGTAAAAAACAATTGGAGTATGGTCTTGCATTTCATCAACAACCAAGCATTTTATGCTAGGATCTTTTTTGAGTCCATAAAGATAATCACAAACGAGCATCAGTGGAGCTGTGTCTTCATAAAAAATTTCATTTTTATTTTTTAACTTTAGAGTAAATCCCAAATCATTATAAATTGAGCTTAAAATTTCAAGCGGTTTATTTAATGAAACATAAGAAAGAAGCACTTTTTTTATTCTGTCATAAATTGATTTTTTTGATCTAAGCTGTGGTTCAATTTCTTCAACAATATAGTCAGTTATCCAATCAATTTTGGTTGCAACTGTTTTTTCATCATAGTTGTTTTCCCAAAGTTCAACAAGTTTTTCTTTTCTAATTGTTGTTTCACCAAGAACAATATCTTTTGGCTCAAAACCTTTTCTAAAAATGCTTGAAAGCTTTGAAATCATCATATCCAAAAATTCAAAAGAACTTTTTTTGTCAATTTCTTCTTTTCTTTGAATGTTAGAAGCGCAAAGAAGATTAGATAACATTTCTTCTCTTGGTTCAACTCTTGCAATTTTTTTTAAAAATTCTCTTGAAATGCTTTCAAATGTGAGTTGCCCAATATTCTCTTCGCCAAGCTCTGGAAGGACATTGCCAATAAATTTTGAAAATATTAAGCTTGGAGAAATAACCAAAACATTGTCAGCAACAAGAGATTCTTTTTGCCTATACAAAAGATAAGCAATTCTGTGAAGAGCAATGCTTGTTTTTCCGCTTCCAGCAATTCCTTGAATAAGAAGGCTGGAATTAGGGTTTCTTCTGATAATTTCGTTCTGCTCTTTTTGAATTGTGGAAACAATTGTTTTCATGCTTCCAGCTGAACTTTGTGCAAGTGCTTCTTTCAAGATTTCATCGGCTATCGTTTCGTTTACATCAATCCCAAAAAGGAACTCACCATCTTCAATTTTGTACTGTCTTTTGAGAATAATTTCGCCTTCAATTCTGCCTTGTGGCGGGTCAAAGTGTGCTTTTCCCCGTTCAAAATCATAAAAAAGTGAAGAGATTGGAGCACGCCAGTCGCAAACAAATGGTGCTTTTCCTTTTGCATTTTCAATTCCAGTAATTCCAACATAAAACGAATCAGCCAAGCTTTCGCCATTTTCAACCCAATCAACGCTTCCAAAGAAAGGCGATTTAATTGCCTTTTCATAGAACTTTTGCTTTCCTTGTTCATCTTGCATTTTTCGTTCATAGTTCATAATTGAATTTTTTACTTGAACTTTTTCTTCATTATCCATTTCATTGTAGCTTTCGGAAAGATATATGCTTTGTTCTTGCACATTTTTGTAATATTCACTAAAAGAGTTTTGTGAAGATTGAATTTTTTCTTTCAGCTTGTTTTTGCTGTCATCAAGTCTTTTATTTTCTAAATCTGAAATTTTGTTATCTAACATTTTATGAATCCTTTATTTTGAATAATTGAATATCATTTTAGCATATTTTTGTAAGATTAAAAAGCAATATCTTTTTTTTGTTTTTTTTATATCTTTATCATTTAATATTTTAAAAACATTATTCTTTATTAAATATTTCTTCCAAAATTATATTTTTTTCTGCATAAATCATTAAAAAAACAAAAAAGTTATCCTCATGCCTGGCATTTTCTCCACATAAGTTTTCTAATAAGTAGGCAACGAACCTTGTTCTAATCCATTTTTTACTGCACTTTATTGTGGAATTGTGGATAACTTCCCTTTTTAACGCTATTTTGAACAAAAAAACCCCAAAATTCGCAACTGTTTATAATTATTTATTAAAATGTATGATTATTCATTGTGGAATTGTGGATAACTTTTTGTACAAGCCTTAAATCAATGTTTTAAAGCAATTGACTTTTCCACATAGCACTTGTATAATCCGTTGATAGAAAAATCTTTATGCATTTTTGCTATCAAGGGAGAGTCACTAATGAAAGAAAAAGTTCTTATCACCGCTGCGTTGCCTTATATAAATAATGTTCCACATATGGGACACATTGTTGGCTCACACTTGCCAGCCGATGTTTTTTATAGATTTCAAAGAAGCTTTGGAAGAGATGCCATTTTTATTGGCGGTTCTGATGAATTTGGAACAGCAAGCATGATTGCTGCTCGTGAACTCAACACCACTCCAAAAATTCTTGTTGATAGCCTAAAAAAAGTGCATAAAGAAATTTATGACAAACTTTCAATTGCATACACAAATTTCAGTGGAACAAGTTTGCCACTTCATGCCAATGTTACACAAGATTTCTTTCGCAAGCTTAAAGACAATGACTTTGTTTTGGAAGAATCTGGAAACATGCTTTTCTGTGAAAAAGACAACATTTTTTTGCCTGACAGATTTGTTACAGGAACTTGTCCTAAATGTGGAGCAGAAAATGCAAATGCTGATCAATGTGAAGTTTGCGGAAGTGTTTTTTCACCTGAAGAACTTTTGAAACCAAAATGCAAATTTTGTGGTTCAACTCCAGAAATGAAACCAAGCAAGCATCTTTTCTTTGATTTAACAAAAATCAGCAACAAACTTTCTGAATGGATTGAATCACAAAAAAATGTTTGGCGTCCTCATGTTTATGCCGAGGCAAAGCGTTGGATAACTGAAGGGCTTAAACCAAGAGCAATCACTCGTGATCTCAATTGGGGAGTCCCTGTTCCTGTTGAAGGTTATGAACACAAAGTTTTCTATGTTTGGTTTGATGCTCCAATTGGTTACATTTCTTTTGTTAAAGAACTTGGAGAAAAGCAATATGAAGAATATTGGAAAAATCCAAGCACAAAAATATACAATTTCATCGGTAAAGACAACATTCCTTTTCACACTGTTTTCTTCCCTGCAATGCTTCTTGCAAACGGCACTTACAACATGCCATATAATGTTGTTGGACTCAACTTTTTGAACTATGAGGGCAAAAAATTCTCAAAGAGCAAAAAATGGGGTGTTTTCTGTCAAAAACTTTTGACAAGTGATATTGATATTGATGCTCTCAGAGCTTACCTTGTTACAGTTATTCCAGAAACAAAAGATTCAGATTTCAAATGGGACAGTTTCAAAGACAACACAAATAGCGAACTTGTTGGAAAATTTGGAAATCTTTACAATCGTTCTCTCAACATGATTCAAAAAAACTTCAACGGACAACTTGACTTTGAAATTACAAACGAAACAATTTTAAGTGATGAAGACAAAGAACTTATTGCTTCAATCAAAGAATATCCAGAAAAAATTGCAAACCTTTTTGAAAACTGCGAATTTAGAGAAGCTTACAAAGCTATCATGGCTTTTGCGACAGTTGGAAATGTATACATTGAAAAACAAGCTCCTTGGACACTTATTAAAAACGGCAACATGGAAGCAGCCAAAAAAGTTTTGTATCTTGCTTTGAACCTTGCAAAATCTTTAACAATTGTTGCTTCACCAGTTCTTCCAACACGATGCAAGGACATTTGGATTAATCAACTTAACTTTGCTGGTGATCCAACTGCTGATGACATGTGGAAAGAAGCTGGAAAAATCAGTGTTGAAAAAAGCCACAAGATTCTTGAACCAAAACCACTTTTTGCTCGTGTTGATGATGAAATTCTTGAAAAACTTAAAAATCATTTCAGTGAACCTTTTGAAATTTCAGAATTTATCGTTGGAGATAAAAAGTGATAAGCAATTTTCAGCCAAAAACTAAGCTAGAGTTAATGGAACAAAATCCAATAACTCTTGCTTTTTTGGGCGATGCTGTGCATTCTTTGTTTATAAGAGAATGGCTTGTTTCAACGCATAATGCAAAAGCTCACAAACTGCATTTGCTTTCAAGCAAAATTGTTTGTGCTGTTAGTCAAAGCAAAGCTTGGGACAGCTTGGAGTCAACCTTGACTCAAGAAGAATTAGGAGTTGCCCTACGAGCAAGAAATGCTCATTATGGAGCAATGGCAAAAAATGCTACCAGTGAAGAATATCACAAGGCAACAATGCTTGAAGCCGTTGTTGGCTATGATTATTTGCTTGGAAACATGGAAAGAGTTAAAGAGATTTTAAATTTCACTTTGCCTAAAGAATAAGAAGTTTATATTTAAAATGAAAGATAATTAAAAAATCGTAATATTTAAGAAGCTTTTAAAATTTCTATACATTTTCACATTTAAAAACAAAACATCTCAAATTAATTGAATAGTAACATTTAAAAATAGATTAAATATTATATAAGCGAAATTTGTTTAATTTAAGATAAGGAATAAAAAAAAAGAATAGCCTTGAAAAGGCGAAAGGGGAATCATGATTATTGAAGGAAAGAACCCAGTTAAAGAAGCACTCAAAAGCGGACAAACCATAAACAAACTTATGGCCCTTAACAAGCTTTATGATGCTGAAAGCAATGAGATTATAACTCTTGCCAAAGAAAAGGGCGTTTTTGTTACATTTTCAACCAAAGAAGTGCTTGATAAGGCAAGTGTTAGCGGAAAGCATCAAGGATTTGTTGCTGAAGTAACTGACTTTGAATATTCAAGTGTTGATGACATAATTGAAAGTGCCAAATCAAAAGGTGAACCACTTTTTATGGTTATTTTAGACGGCATTGAAGATCCGCATAACTTCGGAGCAATTGTTCGTTCTTGTGAATGTGCTGGAGTTCATGGAATTGTTATTGGCAAACATAGAGCATGTGCAGTTAATGACACAGTTGCAAAAACAAGTGTTGGGGCTCTTTCAAACATGAAGATTGCAAGAGTTACAAACATTAATCAAGAAATTTTGTCGCTCAAAAAACAAGGCATTTGGGTTTATGGTGCTGAAGCTGATGGCGAAAGCATTTACAGAACAAATCTTAAAGGTGAGCTTGCAGTTGTTATTGGTGGTGAAGGCGATGGCGTTTCAGAACTCACAAAGAAAAATTGCGATGGAATAATTTCTCTTCCACTTCGTGGGAAAATCAATAGTCTTAATGCAAGTGTTGCTTGTGGCATTGTTCTGTTTGAAGCACTTAGACAAAGACTGTAATTGGGGTGACATATTGGGGTGACACCAAAAAACTTACGCAGACACGCAAACCTATTGTTTGCTAACTTGCTATTTTTTGGTTTCCCTCCCATCTCCCTTTCCTATTAAGGGGTTCGTTTAAAAAAAAATAATAGCTGAATTAAATTCAGCCTATTTTTTTAAACTCCGTTTTTTTATTATTCGCTTCGCTAGTCTATATGTGTTCAAATGTTGTATTTTGCTCAAAGTAAATTCGTGCAGATTTTTTGAACTCTTTGTTTTTGTGGATTTAAGATAATCACTCTTATGAATTTTTTTTCGAATTCCTTGTCTTTGTAATTTATAATAATCACTATTATGAATTTTTGTCTTTATTATTAGCATTTAGAATAAGGGTATCTTATTGGGGTGAAACCAAATAAAAAAGGTGAACATTTTTGTTCACCTTTTTGTTTTGATTTAATTTTTTAATTTTGAGTATCTTTTGCTCCGCAACAGTTTTTATATTTTTTTCCGCTTCCGCAAGGGCAAGGATCATTTCTGCCTGCAACTTTGTCAGATTTGGCTTGAGTTTTTTCTTCGGTTTTGTTTTCAACTGGAGTTGCATCAACTTTTTCAACCTTTGCATCTCTAAACACTTGTCTTTTTTGTTCTGGTGGTGTTTCAATATTTACATTTAGCAAGATTGTTGCTGTGTCTTCTCTAATTCTATCAACCATTGCATCAAACATTTCAAAGCCTTCTTCTTTGTAGGCTGAGATTGGATCGTGTTGACCATAGCCACGCAAACCAATTTCATTTTTGAGAATGCTCATTTGATCAATATGATCCATCCATTGCTGATCAACGATTTTTAAAAGAATAAATCTTTCAAATTGTGAAAAGTCAAAATGGAAACTTTTTGCTAATTCATTTGTTTTTTCAAATCTTGCAAGAACATTTTGCAACACTTTTTCAGCAACTTCACTTACTTCACAATCTTCAACAAGTTTTTCTGTTACAAAATTTGTGCCTCTTGGAAAAAGTCTTTGTTCAAGTTGGCTGTTAAGAGTTTTAAGATCCCATTCAAAATATGGTTTGTCGGCATCAAGATATGTGTTGACAACATCATTAACCATTGGTGCGTACATTTCTCTAATTTCACCATGGACATCAACACCGTCTAATACTCTGTTTCGTTCATTGTATATAATTTCTCTTTGTTTGTTCATGACATCATCAAATTGAATAAGATTTTTTCTTGCTCCATAGTGTTGAGCTTCGATTCTTTTTTGAGCAAGTTCAATTTGTTTTGTGAGCATTTTGAGTTGGAAAGGAGTGTCTTCATCAACTTTGAAGAAACTTGCAATGCTTTGCATTTTTTCTCCGCCAAATCTTTTAGCTAGATCATCTTGAAGTGAAATGAAGAAAACACTTGATCCTGGGTCGCCTTGACGACCTGCTCTTCCGCGGAGCTGATTATCAATACGGCGACTTTCGTGTCTTTCAGTTCCAATGATATGGAGTCCGCCAAGAGAGAGAACATTTTTTTTCTCTTCATCGGTTACAAGTTTGAAATCATGAAGCAAACTTTGAAATCTTGCACGAATGCCTTTCATTTCTTCACTCATACTGCTTGTGTCAAAACCTGTTGCAAAAGAAATTTGTGCATCGGTGTAACCTTCTTCACGCATTTGTTTTCTTGCCATGAATTCAGGGTTTCCGCCAAGCAAAATATCAGTTCCACGACCAGCCATGTTTGTTGCAATTGTAACTGCACCTTTTCTTCCTGCCTGAGCAACAATTTCACTTTCTTGTTCATGGTTTTTGGCATTAAGAACATTGTGTGGCACTTTTTCTTTTTTCAAAAGTTTAGATAGTTCTTCAGATTTATCAATTGTGATTGTTCCAACAAGAACTGGGCTACCCATTTCATAATATCGTTTAATTTCATTAACAATTGCTTTGTTTTTTCCATTAACTGAAGTGTATATAATGTCTGGTTCATCAGTTCTTTGTGATGGCAAGTTGGTTGGAATTGTAACAACATCAAGTCCATAAATGTTGTTAAACTCAGTTTCTTCTGTTTTTGCTGTTCCAGTCATACCGCTAAGTTTGTGATACAAACGGAAATAGTTTTGGAATGTTATTGTTGCAAGTGTTTTGTTTTCATCTTTGATTTTCACGCCTTCTTTGGCTTCAATTGCTTGGTGAAGACCATCAGAATATCTTCTGCCTTGCATAACACGACCAGTAAATTCATCAACAATCAGAACTTCATCATCTTTTACAATGTAGTTTTCGTTGTTAATCATGATAAAGTTTGCTTTTAGAGCATTGTTGATATGATGATTTAGTTCAATGTTTCCAACATCAGAAAGGTTTTCAACATTAAAACGCCTTTCGGCTTTATCGATTCCAATTTCTGTTAGGTGAATTGTTTTATGTTTAGGTTCAATTTCAAAGTCTTCAGTTTCTTTAAGGTTTTTTACAAAAGAATTAACCTTTTCATACATTTCACCACTCTTCATGCCTTGTCCGCTTATGATAAGTGGAGTTCTTGCTTCATCAATCAAAATTGAGTCAACTTCATCGACAATTGCAAAGTTTGGTTTGCGTTGCATTCTTGATTGTTTTGTGATTGCCATGTTGTCACGAAGATAGTCAAAACCGAGCTCATTGTTTGTGCAATAAGTAATGTCACAATTGTAAGCTTTGCGTTTTTCTTCTTCACTCATTCCACTAAGAATCACACCAACAGACAAGCCAAGAAAACGATGAACCTTGCCCATCCATTCAGCATCACGAGATGCAAGATATTCATTGACTGTAACAACATGAACACCAAGTCCAGTAAGGGCATTTAAGTAAGAAGGAAGTGTTGCAACAAGTGTTTTACCTTCACCTGTTCTCATTTCAGCAATTCTGCCTTGATGAAGTGCAATTCCACCAACAATTTGAACTGGAAAGTGCCTCATATTAAGAACTCTGCCAGCAGATTCACGAACAAGCGCATAAGCATCTGGCAAAATTTGATTTAGTGTTTCACCTTTAGAAAGTCTATCTTTCAAAACTGTTGTTGTTGCTTTAAGTTCTTCATCAGTTAAACTAGAATATTTAGATTCAAGAGCCAAAACTTCACCACAAATTTTGTTAAGCTTTTTTAAATGGCGAGAGTTATCTGATGCAAACAAATAAGAAAAAAGTCCCATGATATCTCCTTTTTACTTTTCAAATAAACAAATTTAGTTTACAATAATACAAGAAAAAAAGCAAATCAAATGCCCATTATATCTATTAATTATCGTCAAAATTTTGAATATTATAAACTGAGGTAAGGATAATATGCCAGAAAACGACAATGAAATACCAAAAATGAAAGTTCTTGTAACTGGTTCAACGGGTCATGTTGGTAATGCAACTATCCGAAAACTTTTGCAAACTGGTCATTATGATGTGAAAGTTTTAATCAGAGAAACTTCAAAAACAAAAGCAATTGAAGGATTGAATGTTGAAATTTGCTATGGTGATATTAACGATGAAAAAAGTGTTTTAAAAGCACTAGAAAATGTTGACTATTGCATTCACTCTGCGTCATTTGTTAACACGGGTTCATATGATGATTTCCTTATGCAAAAAATTAACATTTTAGGAACTCAAACTGTTGTTGACGCTTGTATCACTCAAAAAATTAAAAGGCTTGTTTATGTGAGTTCTTCACATGTTTTGGAGCTTGCACCAAGCAACAAAGGAAGAGATGTAAAAACTGAATCAGACACCTTTTCTCTTAGCCTTGCAACAGATTGGTATTCAAGAAGCAAAGCAATTGCAACAAATTATGTTTTTTCCAAAGCAAGAAACAAAGAGCTTGATGCAGTGGTTGTTTTTCCAAGTGCAGTCATTGGACCATATGACTACAAGATTGGAAACTCAAGCAAAACAATCATTGAATTTATGAAAGGTAAAATTCCTGCCCGTATAAAAGGTTCATACAATTTTGTGGATTCAAGAGATGTCGCCTTTGGAATTGTTTCCGCTCTTGAAAAAGGCAAAAACGGAGAAGGTTATCTTTTGTCTTCAGAAACGATAACCGTTGATGAAATGTTTGAAACCCTTGAAAAAAAGACAGGCATTAAAGCCCCAAAATTCACAATTCCAATGGGACTAGCAAAATTTACTGCACCCATTTCTGAATTTGTTTCACATGTGATGAACAGTAAACCTCTTTTCACAAAAACCGCTGTTAACGCACTTAACACAAACGCATATTTTTCTCATCAAAAAGCTCATAAGGAACTTGGCTTCACTCCAATTTCCGTTAAACAGAGCCTTTGTGACACTGTTGACTTTATTCTTGAAGAAGAGCAATGTTTGAGCAAAGAAAAATCCGACAACAAGTAAAACTTGCAAAATTGACTTTCATTTTTCAATTAAAAACTATAAGAAAAAAACATTTCACTTGCCAAGATTTAAGCATCTTTATTTTTGTTAAATTTAATAAAAAATTTAATATTTTCACCTAAATAAAAATTATTTAAAATACTCATTAAAGGGCTAATTAAAATTTTAACGAAAAAAACTTTTTACAAAAAAATAATATAAAAATTAACAAACTGGCACAAAAATCTTTGCTAAAAAAAAATTCAAATGTTATAATACAAAAATATAGGAGAATTTATGAAAAAAAATTGTCAATCAATCATTTGGGGACTTGGATTCATTATTGCAGGTATTTTTTTGTTTTTAGACTTTACAAACATCATTAATGTCAATTTCTTTGATTATTTCTGGCCAGCAGTTTTGATTTTTATTGGAATAACTTCGCTCGTTAATTCAAGAAGAAACATTTTCTCATATCTATTGATTGTTGTTGGCATCTTTTTGATTGTTAAAAACATTGTTGGTTTCAGCTTCAATTTCTTGTATCTCATTCCTATTGCTTTGGTTGTTGTTGGAATCAGCTTTTTTATAAGCATGATCACAACCAAACCTTTAAAAGTTAATCCATCAGGAAACGCAATAGTTGTTTTTGGTGGCAGATCAGACAAAAGCTTTACTGATGATTTTAAAGGCATGAATATAAACTGCGTTTTTGGTGGATATGAAATTGACTTAAGAGAACACAAATTTGTTAGCGACATGACATTCAATGTTTTCACAGCTTTTGGTGGCACAGACATTTTTGTTCCAAAAAATGTTAATATCCGTGTTAATCCAACTGCAATTTTTGGTGGAATCGACAACAAAACAGAAAACAAAAATGAAAATGAATTCACAGTTACCATTAATGCTTTTTGTGTGTTTGGTGGTGTTGACATTGCAAATGTTAAGAAAAATTAATACCTTAAAATCTTAGTTCATTTTTAAGCTCTCTTAAAAAAACAAGAGAGCTTTTTTGTTGTTACTTTAAAGACCCTAACAACAAATTTT
>Ga0172378_10001672_pt1 | contig 20587 bp, 16 predicted proteins | sample GrowelOW332metaG_FD_119755 | JGI IMG/M metagenome (GOLD analysis project Ga0172378, IMG submission 119755) | Groundwater microbial communities from an aquifer near a municipal landfill in Southern Ontario, Canada - Pumphouse #3_1 metaG | ecosystem: Environmental > Aquatic > Deep subsurface >... | reverse complement strand
TTTATGCCTTTTGCGCCAATTGACATTTCATTCATGCTGTCCCTAATTAGAACAGTCGCGTCCTGAAGTATTTTTATTTCCTCAAGAATAGCCTTGTTGCCGTCTGACATTTCCTTAGAGGCAGAGCGCACTTCCTGAGTGCTGTCCATCATCATTTGAAGGGCTTGTGTAATCTGCTTAGAGCCTGTCTGCTGCTCCTGCATTGCGCCTTTTATTTGCTGAACAAGCTCGTCAGTCTGTTTTATATGAAGAGAAACTGAGTTGAAAAGATTTGTTGTTTCATTTGAGTCTTGAACTACAGCTGAAATAGAGTCGCTTATTTTTGTTAGCTCGGAGCCTATTGTCTTTGACTGACCGCTTGAAGTTTCAGAAAGCTTTCTTATTTCATCAGCTACAACGCTAAAGCCTTTGCCCGCCTCTCCCGCATGCGCCGCTTCTATAGCTGCGTTCATTGCAAGAAGATTTGTCTGTGTTGCAATTGTAGAGATTGCTTCGTTAGCGCCTTTAAGCATTTCACTTTGGCTTTCTATCTGCTGAATTCTTTCGTTAACAGAATTCTGGTGCGCAATGCCTTTTTCTGTGTTTTCCTCAAGCACGCTGAACGCATTTGCCATTTTGTTCATTGAACCGTCTACGCTGTTTATATTACCAATCATTTCCTCAACAGCAGCGCTCGCCTGTGTCACACCGCTTGACTGTGTTTGAATCATTTTCTCAAGGCTTTCTATGTTCTGGGCAATTTGGTTAACAGCGCCCGCAGTCTCCTCAACACTTGCCGACTGGTCTTCCACCTGCTTTGTAACACTTTCTATATTCGCTAATATTTCTGTAATAGAGCTGGAAGTGTCTGCTATGCTTGACTGAAGCTCGTTGTCCACGGAAGAAAGGTTTTTGTTTGAATCTTTAACACGGCTTATTATTGTATGAAGTTTTTTTACAAACCTGTTGAATCCGCTTGTTAGCTCCGCTATTTCATTCTTGCCTTTTACATCAAGGCTTTTTGTCAAGTCAGCGTCGCCGTCCGCAATGCTTGAAATTGTTTTTCCTACAAAAGACAAAGGCTTTAAGGAAGTGCTCATAAACAAAGCACATGTAATAAGCAGAACAACTCCAATAAAGGCAAAGCAGAATATAATCACTCCGCTCATTGTGCTTGCCAATGACATAACTTGTTTTCGTGGAATTGAAAGCGCTATAGACCACTTAGTGTTTTTTATAGGGGAATAAAAGACATAGCATTTTTGATTTAGCTCAACATCGTCAACCAAAGTAAATCCTTTTTGAGCGTCAATCATTTTCTTTGTAAGCTCTTCAAAATTATTGCTTATGCTTTTTGCTGAATCATCATAAGACTTCTGCAATACAAATTCTGAATTTGGATGCGCAATTATCATTCCATCAGAATCAACAACATAGACATACCCATGACCGCCCACGTTAACTGAGTTTGTGATTTTATTTAAAGTTGAAAGCTCCACTGTCCCTAAATAGAAGCCGAACAACATTCCAGTTTTATCATAGGCCGGCTTGCACACGTGGAAAATTGCCTTGCCATTTGTCCTTGAAACAACAGGGTTTCCTATAAATGAAGTTTCAAGATTTTTCATTATAGCCTTGTAGTAATTTCTGTCGCTGACATCTGTTTCTGTTCCAAGAGAAGTGTGCATTATGCCGTTTTTGTCGCAGAAGCCCGTGTAGTTAAAAACAGGGGCCACTAGTTTTTTTGACTGAATAAACTCTGAGATTTCCTTGACATCAGCATTGTTGTTTATAGGGTTTGTTGTGTAAACGTTGAGGCAGTTAAAAAGGGAGTTAACCCAGTAAGTTATGTTCTGTGAAGTAGCGTCAACAAGCTCTGTTGAATTTTGGGAATAAGTCTTTAGATTATTTTTCTTTATGCTTTCGATTATTACAACTTCAAGAATTGCAAAGTTCACCACTAGAAGAAAAAACATTACAAGAATAAATTTATTTGACATCTTGCCATATTTCACTTTCTGATTTTCAACTACTTTTTCTTGCATTTTACTTTCTCCAATAAATTATGATATTTTTAAGTCTTTATTTAATAGCATCTTTTATTATACACTTAAGTTCTAAAAACTCCAATATATAATGTGTATAATCTTAAAATAATAATTAACAAGGCAATAAAAAACGGCCTCTTCCGTGGGAAAAAGCCGCCTTGTATTTTACAAAGAAATGTTAAGCGCCGTAAGTCGCAATGAAAACGCCCGCCGCAATAGCTGTTCCTATAACGCCGGAAACATTTGGTCCCATAGCATTCATAAGAAGGAAGTTGGAAGCGTCGTAGTCAAGTCCAACCTTGTTGCTTACACGAGCCGCCATTGGAACCGCAGAAACGCCCGCAGATCCAATAAGAGGATTGATTTTCTTACCCTTTGGAAGGAACACGTTCATAAGTTTTGCCATAAGAACGCCGCCCGCTGTTGCAACGCAGAACGCCACAAGGCCTAAGATGATAATTCCAATTGAGTTAGGGTTGATGATTTTTTCTGGAGTCATCTGGCTGCCTACACCAAGAGAAAGCAAAATTGAAACAATGTTCATCATCTCGTTTTCCATAGTCTTGGAAAGTCTGTCAACAACTCCGCACTCATGCACAAAGTTACCAAACGCAAGCATACCAATAAGAGGAGCCGCTGGTGGAAGAAGAAGAATTGTAAGAACAAGAAGCATCAATGGGAAAAGTATTCTTTCTGTCTTGCTAACATCTCTAAGCTGGTCCATGTGGATCACACGCTCTTTTTTTGTAGTAAGAGCCTTCATAATAGGAGGCTGAATCATTGGAACAAGCGCCATGTAAGAATATGCCGCAACCGCAATTACAGCCATAAGTTCTGGAGCAAGTTTTCCAGAAACGTAAATTGAAGTAGGACCGTCAGCGCCGCCAATAATTGCAATAGCCGCAGCCTGCATAATGTTGTAGTCAACACCAGGAATAAAGTTCATAAGAGAAACGCCAAACAAGGTGAAGAAAACACCAAGCTGTGCCGCGCCTCCCAAAAGCGCCATCTTAGGGTTAGCAATAAGCGGGCCAAAGTCCGTCATTGCGCCAATGCCCATAAAAATTAGCATAGGGAAGAACTCGTTGCCAACACCAGCACTGTAAATTATGTTCAACATTCCGTCCGGAGGGTTGCCCATTCCAGCGCCCGGAATATTTACAAGAATAGTGCCAAATCCAATTGGAATAAGAAGAAGAGGCTCAAATCCCTTAGCGGCACCTAGATATACAATGAGAAATCCCACCGCAATCATAATCAAATACTGCCAGCCTGGAGCTGTTGTTGCAAAAGAGTCTTTTGCCTGGGCAGAATGCTTTGCTTCTTCCTCAGCCTTTTCCTCTGCAATTTCAGCAGCGGTTTCCTGATGAATCATTTTGTAAATTCCAGTTGATCTTCCAATGTTCTGAATGAATTTAGAAACTGAAATATCTTTTGAACCGTTCCAGTTTTCTGTTCCCACAATAACAGTGTCCATTCCACAATACTTCTTCTGAGGAACAGGTGCTTCAACTGCTGTAGTGTCTTGTGCAAATACATTTGTTCCTATAGAAAGGATTGAAGCGCAAGCAATAATGGCAAGCATTACAAATGCAATTTTCTTATTTTTTTCTGTCTTTGAATCTGGCATAATTTTCCTTTTCCTTTATTTAATTTCAGCAAGAAGCTGTCCGGCTGTAATCTGGCTTCCAGGTGTTCCTACAAAGTGAACTGTTCCCGCAGCAGCTGCCTTAATCTCAAGCTCCATCTTCATAGATTCAATCATGATGATTGTTGTGTCAGGTTTTACAGAAGAGCCTTCTGGAACGCAAGTCTTTAGGAATGTTCCCGCAACAGGCGCCTTTACAGGTTTTCCACTGCCGCTTGCAACAGGCGCAGGAGATGCTTTTGGAGACTCAGCCTTTGGAGCAACAGGAGCCGCAGCCCTTACAACGCCGCCAATGTTAGCAAGAACCTGGCCCGCAGTAATCTGGCTGCCAGCTGCAACTGTGTAGTTTACAGTGCCGTCATCAGTTGCCTTAATTTCAAGCTCCATCTTCATAGACTCGATCATTATGATTGTCTGGCCTTTAGAAACCTTTGTTCCGTTAGCAAAACACTGCTTAAGCAAAGTGCCAGCAACAGGCGCCTTAATTTCAACACCGCCAACGCTAACAGGACCTGCAGAAACTTGAGCCGCACCAGCTTCGCCAAACGCGACATTGTATTCCTGGCCGTCAACAGTAACAGTCATATTGTCGCCAGCAGCGCTAGAAGAAACATTGTATGAAGAGCCGTTAATTGTAACAGCATAGTTTCCGCCCTTCCCACCATTAGAAGCAGCAGGAGCCTTAGATTCAAATGTCTTAGCATCAACTGGACCGTCTTTGCGTGTCTCAAAGAATTTAGAAGCTACTTTAGGGAACATAGCGTAAGTAAGCGCGTCTTCAACAGAGCCGTTACCGCCGTTCTCCTTAGCCTCTTTTACCATTTCGTCCCACTCTGGTTTTATCAAGTCTGCTGGCCTGCAAGTAACAGCAGCGTCCATCTTGTTCTGTTTAAGAGCTTCCTTAACCAAATCAGCGTTTGGAGCTGCCGGAAGCTTGCCATATTTACCAACAAGCAAATCACGGAATTCGCCAGTCATTCTTTCATAGCGTCCGAACAATACATTGAATACAGCCTGAGTGCCAACAATCTGTGAAGTTGGAGTAACAAGTGGAACATATCCAACATCCTTCTGAACAATAGGAATCTCCTTAAGAACATCGTCCATCTTGTCAGAAGCGCCCTGTGCCTTAAGCTGGCTTTCAAGGTTAGAAAGCATGCCGCCTGGAACCTGAGAAACAAGAATTCGTGTGTCAGCTCCAAGGAACTTGGACTCTAATGAAGAATAGTGCTGACGAACCTCGCGGAAGTAAGCCGCAATTTCAAGAAGAGCCTTAATGTCAAGGCCAGTGTCCATATCTGTGCCCTTGAGCATTTCAACAACAGTCTCTGTTGGGCTGTGTGAAGTTCCCATAGACATTGAGCTAATTGCAGTGTCAAGAATATCAGCGCCCGCTTCCGCAGACTTTAAAAGTGTTGCAACAGAAAGGCCGGTTGTAGCGTGAGAATGAATTTCTACAGGAATGTCAACTTTAGCTTTAATAGCCTTTACTAAATCGTAAGCGTCATATGGCTTTAAAAGTCCGGACATATCTTTTATACAAATTGAATCAGCGCCAAATTCAGCGTATGTTTTTGCAAGGTCAGCGTAAATCTCTTTTGTATGGTAAGGAGTTACAGCATAAGAAATTGCCATCTGAACATGCTTGCCAGTTTTCTTAGCGGCTTTTGCGGCGCACTCAAGGTTTCTTGGGTCGTTGCAAGCGTCAAAAATTCTAAAAACATCAATGCCATTTTTTGCGGCAGTCTCAACAAACTTGTTAACAACATCATCAGCATAATGACGGTAGCCCAAAAGGTTCTGGCCTCTTAAAAGCATCATTATCTTTGTGTTAGGCATTGCTGCATGAAGTTTTCTAAGGCGCTCCCACGGATCTTCATTCAAAAAGCGAATGCAGCTGTCATAAGTTGCCCCGCCCCAGGCTTCAGCAGACCAGTATCCAATTTTATCAATCATAGGACAAGCTGGAAGCATATCAGCAGTTGTCATACGAGTCGCGTGCAAAGACTGAGTCGCATCGCGTAAAACCAATTCAGAAATATTTACTTTAGACATAGTTAAACCTCAATTACCTTAAAGGGATTCTTTTTCATGAACAGCTGTAGCAATTGCTGCTACAACAGCCTGATTGTCGCCAGACGCACCGGCGGACTGTGTTACAGAAGATGTGTCATCAGCCTTTTTATCCTGATCAAGATGAAGACCATGAAGCACCGCGTGAAGCAAGTACATGCAAAGAATCAAAATGATTAAGAAAAGAAAAACAACACCCATTCCAAGCAAAGTCAGAATACCGCTCTGCTCAAGCATTTCAGCAATTGTCATAAATTCCTCCATGGGGAATAATTTTTGTAACCCACTAACGTAAATCTTTATATTGCAAAGACTTAATCAACTTAAATTCACAGACTTTCGTAAAAAAAATTTGCGAATTGCTACCATTATAAAAGAATTACATTTTTTATACAATAATGGAAACCGCTTATCTGATTTTTTTAAATACATTTTTCAACTCACAAAAACATTGCAAAAAAATTAAGATTTTTTTCAAACCACATGGTATACTCAATAAGAATTAAATCAAATTTAGAAACTATTTTCAAAGGAGTTATTATGTCAGCACCAGCAATTGGTTCACTAGTTCTATTTCTTTTAGTGGCAATATTCCATTTAACCGCATGTTTTTATAAAAATCCAAAGTACGCAGATTTGTCAAAGCCGCTTCTTATGCCTTTCTTAGCACTCACAGCAGTTTTATTCTTGCTAGAAAAAGGCGCGCCTACTTCAACAATAGTTATTCTTACACTGGCACTTGCTTTAGGAACAGCAGGCGATGTCTTCTTACTTGACGCAAAAGACAAAAGATTCATTCTAGGAACACTCTCATTTTTTATTGGCCACATCTTCTATTTAATTCTATTCATTCCTTTAACACAAAAAATGCCGCTCTGGTCATGGGCTGTTTTTGCAGTGTGCGCAACACTCTTCACATTATGCTCATGGATTACAATAAACAAACCAAAAGGAGTCAAAGGCGTTTTCATAGCATTGTACTCGCTCATTCTATGCACAATATTTTTCTGCGGATTGTCAGGAACACTTACAGGATATTCTTCTGCGGCATTATATGTCATGATAGGCGCAATCTTGTTCATTGCATCAGACGGAATACTTTCACTGACATTATTCAAAAAGGACTTCCACTTTTCTAGAGTTGTAATTATGGCAACATACATTGCGGCAGAAGCGCTTCTTGTACTTGGAGCAGTGGCGCCTTATTTAAAATAATTTTGTAATTTATATTTTATAGCAACTTGCTTTTTCCACACACCAGCTGCTACAGGCTACCCTTGCGGTCGGTCCCGCGTTGCGTGACTGCTTCGCACCTTCCGCATTTGGGCTAGCGGGTTATTTAAAACAAGTCCTTAATTCCATACAGCGCGCCTGGTGCAAGACGGCCGGAATCAAGCGCCGCCTTAAGTCTTTCAAGAGAGTGCACTGCCCCTGAAGCGAACCCCGCCCTGCTACGGGCCGTGTGAGTAAGCTCAATTGTGTCAGCTGGAGAGTCAAAAAAAACAGTGTGAGTTCCAGGAACAGAGCCGCATCTTGTTGAAGAAACATGGAGCTGGTTTGGAAGAGGCTTTGAATGGAAAGCGTCTGTTACAATTTCTGTCTTACGCTTGTCGCCCAGCATTACGCGCTTTGCAATTTCAAGGGCAGTCCCAGAAGGGCTGTCTGCTTTTTGATTATGGTGCATTTCCCAAATAGCGTCGTCGTACTCTGGAAATTCGCTTATGTATTTTGCGGCTTCCTCTACTATCTTATAAAAAAGATTTACACCGATTGAAAAGTTTGAGCTGTGCATTATTGTTCCGCCGCAGCTTTTTGCAAAGTCAGCGACATCTTTTTCTTTGTCGTTCCAGCCTGTTGTGCCTACAACTAACGGCAGCTTCAAAGGAAGAAGAGCTTTTATATTATCCATTACAGAAGTTGGGTGGCTGAATTCTATTACACCTTCAGCGCCGCTTTCTTTTACAGCACGGGCAGCGGCCTCACTGTCGCCTTTTTGTATTATCACTTTTGCGTCTTTTGCAAAAACGTCTATTGTTGTTACAACTTCATGTCCGTAAGAAATAGCGGTCTCTTCTAGAAGATGACCCATTTTGCCATATCCAACCAATGCTATTTTCATTTTCAATCCTCTTAATTAAAATATGCGGCATGTAGAATTCTTACTACATCGTCGGCTTGGGAAGAATTTACTATCATGCTTATGTTCACTTTGTTTGCGCCCTGGCTTATCATCTGCACATTTATATTTTCCTTTGCTAATGATTCAAAGCCTGAAGCTAAGATTGAGCTTGAGTGGGACGCGTCGCAGATTAGCGTTACAATTGCCTTGTCTGTTTTTGTGTGGACTTCCGCTACTCTAGAGACATCTTCTAGAACGCCTGTCAAATCAATTTTGCCGTTCACTGTTAAGCTTACAGAAACTTCGCTTGTCGCTATGACATCTATGCTTATGTTCCACTTTAAAAACTGATTGAAGATGTGAGCCATAAAGCCCGCCGCCCCCAGCATTCTGCTTGACTGAATATCAATCAAAGTGACATCTTTTACGCTTGTTATTGCAACAACTGGAGGCTGCACTCCTGTGCGTTTTTCCACAATGATTGTTCCTGGGCTTTTTATATTGTAGCTGTTTTTTACCCTAACTGGTGTGCCTGTTTTTCTGCAAGGAATCATGCTTCTTGGGTGAAGAACTTGCGCGCCGAACATTGCAAGCTCCTGCGCCTCTTCATAAGTCACTTCTGTAACAGGACGCGCGTCTTTGCAAACACGTGGGTCTGTTGTCAATATTCCATCAACGTCTTTCCATGTCTGAATTTCTTTTGCCCTCATTGCGGAGCCAATCATTGTTGCGCTTAAGTCGCTGCCGCCACGCCCCAATGTTGTGATTATTCCGTTTTTATCTTTAGCAATGAATCCTGTAACAATAGGAATTGCGTCTGTCTTGCCGTCTTTATAATCATTCAAATGCTTTGGAATATTTTCCCACACTTCGTCAAGAAGCTCCGCTGACATATAGTTGCTGTCGCTTATAATTCCAATGTCCCATGCGTCATAATATTTTGCGAACGTGCCCTGTTTTTCCAAATACGCCGCCATCATTCTTACAGACATTCTTTCGCCAAATGAAACCAAGTAGTCGCGTGTTCTTTTTGTAAGCTCGCGCAACATGCTTATTCCAGTAAGAAGAGTTTTTAATTCAGAAAGCAGCTCGTCTATTGCAGGCACTTCAACTTCAAGTGACTTTGCTGTTTCAAAGTGGAGCTTTTCTATTTTAGAAATTTCAACTTTTCCTTTAACAGCGTTTTCCGCGGCCTCTAGCAAATCGTCAGTGGTGTCGCCCATTGCGCTTAGAACAACAACAGGCCTTTCGCTTTTATACGCCTGAATAATTTCTGCTACGTGGCGAATTCTGTCAGCGTTTGCAACTGAACTTCCGCCGAATTTCATTACTATCATGCCGGGCATTGTAGCAAAATATTGTGCTTATTACAATAATAAGGAAAGCTTCATTTATTGTAGATTTCCAAATAAAACAATGGTATATTATAATTACTAAGTTTATAAAACACGGAGGAAAAATATGTTAGTTGTAACACTTTCTGATTTTACTACAAAAATAGACTCATACGTTAAAGCTGCAGAAAAGGAAGATGTCATTGTTGAAAAGAACGGTAAACCAGCTTTCACATTTTCTTCCAAAAAAAGCAATGCAAAAAAAAATGTTAAAGCAATGAAATCTCTTTTTGGAATTCTTCCAAGCAACACTACTTTGGATGATATAAAACAAGAAAGAATTTCAAAATCTGTATGAAAGCAGTCATAGATACAAACATCATAATTGATGCTTTTGCAAACAGAGAACCTTTCTATATTGAAGCACAAAAAGTTTTATTAAAAGCGGCATTAGGTGATTTTGAAGCCTGCATAACATCAAACACGGTAACTGATATTTTTTATATTCTTCACAAATCATTTCATAATGCCACAAAAGTAAAATCAATTTTAGAAAACCTTTTTTCATCAGTTTCCATTATTTCAATCGATGAAACAGATTGCAAGAACGCACTTTCTTCAAAAGTTACGGACTATGAAGATGCCATTCTTTGTGAATCATCTGTAAGAAACAAAGTTGATTACATAATCACACGAAACATTAGTGATTTTAAAAATTCACAAACTCGTTCTATTCTTCCTTCTAATTTTTTAAAACTAATAAAATAATAAGTTCACAATTTCCAATCATATAGGCGTTCACTTGGTATGATAAAAAAACATTTTTCTCTCAAAGAAATTCATTTACACACATATTTTACTTCACTCATTGTTTCTAAATGTTTTCCTTCATCTTCATTCACACCGGAATAAAATCCACCGTAAGTTCTGGAAGATTTATGTTCGCAGCTTTGACCATTACAGTCTCATTAAGCGCAACTTCCTTGTCAGGTGTCATGTAGAACTGCATTGCCAAAGATGGAACAAAGAACATTGGCTGTTTAACACCTTTGTCCACACAGATAGCCTCGCCTGTCCACTCTGGGTTTTGCAGAAGATACACCAGTGTCCAGTGCAAGTCGCTTTTTCTTTCTGCCTGATGAGCCGCGTTTGAAGCCGCATCACCCGCGCTTATTCGCTCTAGCATTGTGTCCTTGTCCAAGACTTTCCTGTTCAAACCGCCGCCCGCCTCTTGGTCTATAAAAGCACGAAGCTGCATATGCGCAATCAAGTCGCTGTAGCGGCGCAACGGACTTGTCACCTGGCTGTACATTCCAAGACCAAGCGCACTGTGAACTGCCGGTGTTATTCCAACAGAACGCTTGTGCATGCAACGGCGCAATCTGAACTGCCCCGCAAGCCCCTCTGGAATATCTGACGGAATGTCTGGAGCTTCCTGGCTTACATACGGGAAAGGAATGGCGTTTTTAAAAGCAAATTTAGCAGCTCCTTCGCCCGCCAAGAGCATCATCTCGCGAATCATGTCGGCGCTTTTTGGGTGGACTTCAGGCTCTATTGTAACTTTCTTAGTTTCACCATCAACTATGATATGCACTTCTGGAATATCAATTTGAACAGAGCCAGCCTTTTGCCTACGCGCAATATTTTTTTCAGCAATTTCAAACAAAGGCTTTAGCTCAGGCGTGTCCTTTAGCTCATCGGCTTTTGTGTAAGTAAGACGCTTTACATCGACTGTTGTTTTAAAGACCGAGCACTCCAGGACATTGCAAGAATCATCAAGCGTAATTCTAAAAGAAAGAGCACGGCTAATTTCATTAAGGCCAAGCGCATAGTCTGCAAGCGCATCTTCAGAAAGCATACGGGAAGCGCCCTCTGGAATATAAAGTGTCGCGCCTCTTGCACGTGCAACTTTATCAATTGAAGAATCTGGCATAACAGTAGAAGCGGGGTCGGCTATATGAACCCACAAATACTTACCGTCGTAGGCAACAGCGTCATCCGGGTCGGTTGACCATTCGTTATCTATTGCGTAAGAAACGCCTTCAACTTTTAAGCGGTCCTCGTCTGGAGGGGACGCAAGCCCTTCTTGAGCAGACTGCATTGAAAGCCCCCAGCGAACAGGGTAAGGATTGCGTGTAATTTCCCAAATGCCAGTGTCAAGCAAAAGCTTATGCGCACGCTCCGGAGTTTCCTTTATATGCGCGTCATGCAAAGTGCGGCTCTTGTCTGATTTGCCCAAAGCAAGCGCTTCAACGTCAACCATGTATTTTGCGTCTTCAGGCAAGGAAAGCTTGTGCTGCTTTAGCCTTTCTAAGAATTCGGCCCTAACCTCTGCCTCTTTGCCCTTCTCGTCAGCCTTTTTAACAAGCTCGTCTATTTCAGATTGAGGCCTAAGTGTAAATATGATTTTTCCTTCAAGCTGTGAAGTCAGACTCTGGTTAAAAAAAACAGTGTCCTTTAGCGCCTTGTACAAGCCCCAGCTTTCGTCAGCCTTGAACTCGCCTCTAATTAAAGAAGCAAGCTCTTCAAAAGAAATTGGAGCCTTAAGAGTTTCATCATCAGACGCAAGAAGGTCGTACACGTCTTTTATTCCAAACTGCAAAGTGTTTTCTTTAGGGGCAACGCTGTACATTTCATCGTCAGCAACTTTATTTTCTTCAGCAAAATAAAGCACATTTTCCAAAGAGGAGCACGGGCCTTCATGAAGCAAGATAAAATCCTTCTGCCTAATGTTCTGTGTTCCATAGACAGCGGGCTTTGTTTGTGTCGCGGGAGTTGTGCAAAATCTAACAGGAAACTTTCCTTGAACAGCGTCGCCTGTAACGACAGCCGCATTGTTTTTATATAGAATTACAGAATTTGTTTTTACCATTTTAGACTCTTGTTATTTAGGATGATGATATATTACTGAAATTTAACCGCACTTACAACAATAAAAGTCTATGTCTTTAAATACATTGATTTCTTTAATTCTACAGAAGCGGAGGAATCTGTTTTATAAAAAGTTTCTATTTTTATAAGAGATTGCCATGTCATTTCATTCCTCGCAATGACACGTTTTACACATCACTTAATTTAATGACATATCCTATTAAAAAAAAGCGCCACCGGTTTTTAACCAGCAGCGCCTTTGTAAAATCAGCAAAAACTAAGCATTACGCTTATTTCTTTGCAGCCTTTTTTGCAGCTTTCTTAGCTTCTTTTTCTGCTTTCTTAGCTGCTTCTGGGTCTTCAAGATGCTGAACATTTACTTTGTCATAGCCAACTTTTCCAGTAAGTGGATTCTTTAGCCATGGAGCTTCAATTGTTTCACAAATGTTGAGCTCTTTGTCCAAATCCTCTGCGTCTTTAGCAAAGAATTTGCATTTTGTAATATCAGGAACAAAGTTTACAGTTTCGCCAAGCTTAAATGTTTCCTTAGCTGCTGCTGTAACACGGGCAATAATGCTCTGGCCTTTTGTTGCAAGGAACAAGTGTGTTTCTGCACCAAGTGGCTCTTTGTTTGTAACTTTCATCTGCATGTTGTTTGTTGCAGCTGGCTTGTCCTGGTATGCAAGGTCTTCTGGACGTACACCAAAGTATATTTCTTTTCCTACATAAGCTTCGAGTGCTTTTGCTTGCTCGTCTGTTGGTGTAAGAGTGAATGAACCTTCATCAGCGATAATCTTGCTGCCCTGTTTTGTGATTTTAACAGTGAGGAAGTTCATTGGCGGTGAGCCGATGAATCCTGCAACAAATTTGTTGATTGGATGGTTGTAAAGGAACAATGGCTCTCCAATCTGCTGGATGTGGCCGTCCTTCATTACAACAATCTTTGTACCCATAGTCATAGCTTCAATCTGGTCATGGGTTACGTAAATCATAGTTGCCTGAAGTCTCTGGTGCAATGATGCAATTTCTCCACGCATTGTAACACGGAGCTTAGCATCAAGGTTTGACAATGGTTCGTCAAACAAGAATACTTTAGGGTTACGAACAATAGCGCGGCCTACTGCAACACGCTGCCTCTGTCCGCCTGAAAGTGCTTTTGGCTTACGATCTAGATATTCTGTAAGACCAAGGCTCTTTGCTGCTTCGTCTACACGACGCTGAATTTCGCTCTTGTCCATTTTGCGGATTTTAAGACCGAAAGCCATGTTGTCATAGACAGTCATATGTGGATACAAAGCATAGTTCTGGAAAACCATAGCGATGTTTCTGTCCTTTGGCGGGACATCATTCATCAATTCACCGTCGATGTAAAGTTCACCTTCAGTGATGTCTTCCAAACCTGCAACCATACGGAGAGTTGTTGACTTTCCGCAACCTGATGGACCTACGAATACGCAGAAATCGCGATCCTCAATTGTGATATTGGCATTCTGTACGGCACGAACTCCGCCGTCATAGATTTTACCAATACCCTTTAGTTCTACCTTTGCCATTAAGGCCTCCCAAGGGGTTATATTATGTTATTATTATATGACCAAAACGAGCACTAGTCAAACAGAATTTTCACCTATGGCTAATAAATTTCTGTTTTTTTTATGAAACAACAAAGATCATCTATAAGCCATTAGAAATGAGGGATAATTTTTGCAATATACGGTTCCACTAGAACAAAAGCAATTGTCAACACAAGCGCTGGAAGGTAGTTAGCCGTCTTTATTTTTCTAAGTCCAAGCAAATTTATGCCTATCATTGCAATAAGAGCGCCGCCGCTGCCTGTAAGCTCCGCAATCATCTGGTCTGTGCAGAAAGGCTGCACTATTGTGCTTAGAAGAGTAAGAATTCCCTGGTAGATAAAAACTGTAATCGCGCTAAATGCCGTGCCTATGCCCATTGCGGCAGCAAATGTTATTGCCATGAAGCCGTCAAGAATGCTTTTTGTAAAAATTATGGTGTAGTCTTTTTCAATGCCCGCTTTTAACGAGCCTAAGATAGCCATTGCCCCTACGCAGAAAAGAACGCTTCCGTTTAAGAATGCGTATGCAAAGTTAGGTGTGTTTTGTAAATTATCAGCTTTAGGATTTTGAACTTCAACAGATTGAGCACTTGACTGTTCATCAGTATCAGATGCTTTAATTTCCTGCTGATTTTTATGAACGTTCTTATGATAAAACACTTTCTCTAGAAAACGGCCAAGTTTTAAAATATGACCGTCTATGTCCAAAGCCATGCCAATTATTCCGCCTATAATCATTGCAAGCGTCAGGTAGATGATGTTCTGATATTTAAATGCCATCTGAATGCCAAGTATAAAGACCACAATGCCCGCGCCTGTCTGGATTGTATCCTCCATGCTTTTGCTGATTTTCTTTGAAAAAAGTATGCCTATTAAAGAGCCTAAAATTACAGCTGCGCAGTTTACAAATACGGCTATCATGTTTTACCTCTGTAAAAAAAAGTTGAAAAAAAAAGGACCGTTCTTATTTGAACAGTCCTTTACATTGCGGAGAACCTGACTTGAACAGGCACACCTTTCGGCATCAGCACCTCAAGCTGACGTGTCTACCAATTCCACCATCCCCGCGTGAAATGTATTAAGAATATACCAAAACCTTTGCTGTTTTGTCAAGATGTTTTTCTGATTTTGGCACAACTTTGGCTTCTTTTCAAAGAGATTCCTCCACTCCGGTCGGAATGACATAACTTCCGTGGAATGACATAACTTCCGTGGAATGACATAACTTCCGTGGAATGACATAACTTCCGTGGAATGACAGGATTCTACTATTTTGCCTTCTTTTGAAAGTGGCTGAACACCATGCTGAAGCTTGCCCTGCCCTGTGTTACAGAGCGCAACGTTGTAGAGAAGCCGAACATCTGTGACATTGGCGCCTGCGCGTAAACCACGCTGCCGCTTGGCTTTTCTTCCATGCTGGAGATTATGCCGCCGCGCTGTGTAATCTGGCTCATTGCGTCTCCTACAAATTCAGAAGGGCTTATTATGTCAACAGCCATTACTGGCTCTAGCATAACAGGGTCCGCTTCTGAGCACGCCTTGTCAAACGCTTCTGCCGCCGCCGCCTCAAACGCGAACGTTGTTGAAGTAAGCTCGTTGTAATCTATGGCTGTTAATGTTACAGAAATATCTGTGCAAGGGTAGCCGAACTTAATTCCGCCGCCAAAGCAATTGTTGACGCTCTGCTCAACTGAATCAAATATTTCCTGCGGCACATTTTCTTTTTTCTTTACATCGCAAGTGTACAAGTTGCCGCTGCCTGTTTCACGTGGCTCTACATGAAGTGTAAGGCCCGCTGTGTTTTCCTTGCCTGCAAGAATTCTGCTGTACGATTCAACAAAATCAGCAGTCTTTGAAATTGACTCACGGTATGTTACTTGTGGCGCGCCCACCCTGCACTGCACTTTAAAGTCGTCGCGTATTCTTGTTACAAGAACATCAAGATGAAGCTCGCCCATTCCGCTAATTACAAGCTGGCCTGTCTCATTGTCGTCATGGCTTGTGAACGTTGGGTCTTCATGGCTTAATATTTCCAAAGTGTCCTTTAGCTTGTCACGGTCGCTCATTGTCTCTGGCTCTATGGCAATTGAGATTACAGGCTCCGGGAACTTCATTCTTTCTAGAAGGATTGGCATTCCCTCGCTGCCAACAGTGTCGCCTGTCTGAGCTAATTTTAATCCTACAAAAACCGCTATGTCGCCCGCAGAAACGCTGTCCATCTGGTCCATGTGGTTTGCATTTACACGCAATATTCTGTTTACTCTTTCACGCTTTTTCTTGCTTACATTGTAAATCTGAGTGCCTGTGCTGATTTTTCCAGAGTACATTCTTACAAAGCACAAGTTGCCCGCTTCCTTGTCGTACTGAATTTTAAACACAAGGCCTAACGGAATGCTTGAAGAAGGGTCGCACTTTACTTCGACTTTTTCTTCCTTGTCCTTTTTAACATGTATTCCTTCTGCCGGTGGAACTTCGTCCGGGGCCGGAAGATAGTCAACAATTGCGTCTATTAAAGGCTGAATGCCTTGGTCATGCCGGCTTGAACCGCATAGGAAAGGAACAAGTGTTCTGTTGATTGTGCCCTTGCGGATTGCCGCCTTTAGCTGTTCAACAGTGATTTCTTTTCCTTCAAGATAAAGCTCTCCAAGCTCGTCGTCGTTAGAAGCTACTGTGTCTATAAGCTTGTCATGGTACTCTTTTGCAAGCGCCATTCTTTTTTCTGCTATATCTGCAACTGTGAATTTTTCGCCTTCAGTTTCCGCGTCGTACCTGATTTCCTTCATGTTCAGCAAATCAATTACGCCCTCAAAGTCAGCGCCCATGCCGATTGGTATTTCAAGCGCCACTGTGTTGCATTTGAACTTTTCATGCACATCGTTTATTGCGCCAAAGAAGTCTGCTCCAACACGGTCCATCTTGTTTACAAAGCAAATGCGTGGAACTTTAAATTCATCAGCCTGCTTCCAAACAGTTTCTGTCTGTGGTTGAACCCAGCCAACTGCGCAAATTACTGCAACAGCGCCGTCTAGAACCCTAAGGCTTCGCTCTACTTCCGCAGTGAAGTCAACGTGTCCTGGAGTGTCAATTATATTTATCTGATAGCCTCGCCAGTCAGTTGTGATTGCGGCGGACGCTATAGTAATTCCGCGCTCCTGCTCCTGCTGCATGAAGTCCATTGTGGCCTGTCCGTCATCAATTTCGCCAATCTTATGAATTTTTCCGCTATAGTAAAGTATGCGTTCTGTGGTAGTTGTTTTTCCTGCGTCAATGTGCGCTATAACTCCAATGTTTCTTATTTTGTCTAACATTTTCTTAACCTTTCTTGGTAGATTTCTTTTCCGATTTTCTGTTTGTTGTGAAGTATATAGAAAAAAGATTATTTTCTCAATAGAAGGGAGGAGTGCAATTGTCAATTAATAATTATTAGGCGGTACTAGGATTGTATTTGATTAAAAACATCATATATGATAAATCCTATTTTGAGGATTGAATATGAAAAAAATAAATACACTTTTAATTTCAGCTTTGTTAATACTATTAAGTTCTTGCTCAATTGCAAAAGACGATGATTGGACTGTTACAAATAATTCTTCAAAAGTCCTTTCTGTTTATGATTCAGAAAATGCAAGTACAATTTATTCCTTAGAGCAAAATGCAAGTATTATAATAACTAAAGGAACAGAAGGCGGAATATACGCTGTAAATCAGCCATACAGTGTAGAAAGAAAAAGCAACCCTTATAATGTTATTTTTTCCGATAAAACATTATACACATATTCAATTATAAACACATCAACAGTTTATGATGTAAAACTTACATTTACAAATACAGACGGAGATTCTACTTATGTTGTGATTTCTAAAAGCAGTTCTTCTTTTGGAAATCCAGTAACGGTTTCTTCATACTCAGACTCAACATCTTTCAGTTGCTTTTATATAGACGGAAATCAAAAAGAACTTAGTTTTGATATATCTACGTTATCAATATCGTTGGTAAAATAAAGGAACATGACTTATGAAAAAAATATTTTCTATTTTGTGTTTAACAGTTGTAATTTTATTTTGCTCATGCTCAAATTTATTTATTAGAACAGTAACAATTACAAACAGTTCTGACTATAACGTTTCTTTTACACTAGAAAATTATCAAGACAAAACTGTTTATAGTTTAAACAGCAAGACTTCAATAGATTTAGAGCTTTACAGCAACCCAACTATAAACTTAATAAACAATCCACGGGTAAGCTATGCAAGCGGTGCAAACAATGTTCTTATTTCAAACTTGAAATCATACACATATAAAATCACAAATAAAAGTTTTAAAGAAATAACATTAAGTGAAGCTAACAAAATGCTTGGCACAACTTATGGAGATACAGTTGTTATGCCTGCTTCAATAATAAATGATGATAAAACAGTTCAATACTCTTCAAAACAAGTTATTGTTTACACAGACAAACCAGAATGGAAAGCTATTTACACATCAGATAATACGTCTGATGCTATTAGCGATTTAGAGTTTAGCAAATTATAATTTTGATTTCTTTACTTGATAATTAATTATTGTAAGTAATACCTTTTTCAAAACACAGAAGCTTAATACAAAGAATACAATGCTTTAGCGATAAAAACTTCTGTTAATTTTAGCTCCAATTGTACACAATTTGTGTCTACAGCAGAAAAACCGGAGCAATCGGACTTGCTCTAATTCTTTGTACTGCAAAGAGTTAAAAACGCTTACGAAATATAGGCGGTACTAGGATTGAACTAGTGACTTCTACCGTGTGAAGGTAGCACTCTACCGCTGAGTTAACCGCCCATTTAATGGAAATCAGTGTAAAGAAATTAAAGGGGTCTGTCAATGTTGATTGATTTTTGATTGAAAGATTCTTTTGTATAAGACATAATTGCTACATGAAAATTTTAATCAGAATATCAGCTTTATTTTTTATTTTCACTTTTTTATCATGCAATTTTAATTCAGCAAATGAAAACTTAAACACAATTGAATGCCCTGATGAAATAAAACAAAGAGCATTTGATTTTGCAAAATTATATAGAGATTCTGACACTGTTTACGAATACGGCGGACAAGATGCAGTTCGTTCAATTAAAATAGACTGTTCTGGGCTTGTTGTAATGTGCTACAAATACGCCATTGTTGATACAAATTACAGTCTTTGCTTTGACGACTCCACAGCCTATAATCTTTTTGAAAAATATTCAGTTCAGACTTCTACGCCAGAGCAAGGTGACTTGATTTTCATGGGAGAAAGTGGCACTGATAAAATAACACATATCGCAATTTTTGATAGAAATGAAAATGGTACCGTTTATTTCATAGACAGCACTCCATTTGACGATGTAAATGGAGTTACAGAACGCTCTTATCTTGAAACAAATGACAAGTTTAAATCTTATGGAATTATGAAGTTAAAGCAATAAGAACATATAGCTCTCTTGATTTTAATCCATAACAAAATATTAAAGTTGAAAAAAGCCTGAATGTGCCGTATACTTTTAAAATATGAAAAAAATAACAATTACATTTCCAAATAAATCTACAGTTGTAGTTGAAAACGGAATAAAGGCAATAACTTTATTAAATCACTTTGACACAAGCGAACAGAAGATTCTTGCGGTTTCTGTCAACAATAAAATATGCTCTCTTGAAGAGACAATCGAGATTTCTGCAAACCTTGAGCCTGTCTATGAAAACACAAAGGAAGGCTCTGCAATTTACAGGCGCTCGCTTTGCTTTGTTCTTGCGACAGCGGCGCATAATGTCTTTCCAAAGGCGCACCTTCTTGTAGGACACAGCCTGGGATACGGCTACTACTACACGCTAGACACAGGAAAGGCGCTTGATGCTGATTCAATTAAAAAACTTAGCAATGAAATGAAGAGGATTGTTGAAGAAGACAAGCCTATAGAAAATGAATTTATTTCCTACGAGGACGCTTGCACTTTGTTTGAAAATCTTGGCCTTGTTGAAACTAGAAAGCAGCTTAACTACCACTGCCCTCCAAAAATTGAAGTGAACTCGCTTGAAGATTTCAGCGACTTGTATTTTGGACCGCTTGTTTCTAGCACAGGCTCTCTTGATGTTTTTGAGCTTATGCCGTACCACGAAGGCTTCTTGCTACGGTTCCCAACTTCACGCGAGCCAGACAAGCTTCCGGCTTTTGAAGATCAGCCTAAGCTTTTTGAAATTTACAAACGCTATAAGGACTGGGGAAAGCAGCTTGGAGTTACATCGGCGGCTTCTTTAAATCAGCTTATTCATGACGGAGGAGCCAAGGAATTTATTGATATAACAGAAACGCTTCAAGTAAAGTGCATGTCCGACATTGCCTCACAAATACATGACAGAGGTACAGTAAGGGTTGTTCTTATTGCAGGCCCTTCTTCAAGCGGCAAAACTACTACAAGCAAAAAGCTTGCGTTGCAGCTAGAGGCTATTGGCTACAGGCCAAAGGTAATCAGCCTTGACTGCTACTATGTTGGTCGCGACAGAAACCCTAAAGATGAAAACGGCAACTACGACTACGAATGCCTTGAAGCGCTCGACGTTCAGCTTTTAAATGAAAACCTTATTGATTTGTTCGACGGAAAAACTGTAAAGATTCCTTCTTACAACTTCCATGAGGGAACACGGTATTACACTGGCGAAACAATGACGCTTGGAGCAAACGACATTCTTGTAATGGAAGGCATACACGGCCTTAACAACAAGCTTACTCCACTAATTCCATCTGACAAGAAATTTAAGATTTACCTTTCTGCGTTGACTCAGCTTAACCTTGACGACCACAACAGAATTGCAACTAGCGACAACCGCTTGATCAGAAGAATTGTGCGTGACGCAAACTTCCGTGGAAAGAGCGCCGCTGACACAATCTCTATGTGGGAAAGCGTTCAGAAAGGAGAAAGGGAGCATAT